>OFFM01001288.1_pt1 | contig 14364 bp, 10 predicted proteins | sample 1521401 | NCBI WGS metagenome assembly OFFM01 (sample SAMEA3504118, study PRJEB24116) | mouse gut metagenome | biome: mouse gut; feature: mouse-associated habitat; material: faeces | place: Denmark | collected 2011
CAGCGAGTAAGAGAATGATCCGCGCCTAAAAAAATTCCTTCCCCATCTTCCTAACCAAGTCAGCCAAAGTTGAATCCTTAACTAAACGAGGGCGCCTCTCCTCCCAGGGGCATACGGCGACCACACTGCCCGATCTGTATTACTCACTCACCCTTCCGGGGACTTCTGTTCTACTTGTCGGACTTGTCTGACAAGTAAGACGGGTCTGACTTGTCCTACCCGTGAAATAATGCCGATTATCTGCAATTTCAGAAGGCAGGCTGACATACTTTTTCACTAATTTATTAAAAATTGGTTAAATTTTAATATCTTTTAACAATGTTGTGCAACACACTCTGAACAATTACCGCTATCTTTGCGTCTTTAAAATATAAAATTGCCCTGCAAGAACTAAATTAGCTGACAAAATTCAACTATCTATTAACCAAAAGCAAACTTTTTCCCGCAGATTCCACACTGCATCCAACTACAGGTTCATTTAGTTTTTAAGGAATTTTAGACAACAATAGTTAAAACAGTGCTTAACATTTAAAGGTAAAAGTATGAAAAGATTGTTTCTGTTAATGGCCGCTATCATGTGCATAGCATCCGGGCTCTACGCCCAGGGGCGCATTGTACAGGGCGTGGTCATCTCATCGGCCGACGACCAGCCGGTCATCGGTGCCACGGTGACTGTGGCCGGCACGCAGCTCGGCACCTCCACTGACGTCGACGGACGTTTCTCTATCCCTGATGTTCCCGCCACCGCCAAGTCAATCAAGGTCAGCTACGTCGGTATGTCGCCGGCTCAGGTACCCATCAGCTCCGGCGAAATGAAGATTACCCTTAACGAAACATCTGAAAACCTCGATGAGGTGGTGGTGACGGCTCTGGGTATCTCGCGCAATGAGAAGACTCTCGGTTACGCCGCCACGCAGGTGAATGGCGCCGACATCGAGAATGCCCGCACCAATAATGTCATGGAGGCCCTGCAGGGCAAGGTGGCAGGCCTCTCGATCCAGACCACTTCATCCGACCCGGGCTCTGCCAACAACGTATCTATCCGTGGTCTGGGTTCTATCAATGGTTCTAACCAGCCGCTGTATGTGGTGGACGGTGTGCCCTTGCAGAACAACTCTTTCTCCACATCCGACATGGGCCACGCAGTGGCCGGTGGCGGCGTCAACAACATTTCGCCAGATGATATCGCCAGCCTGACAGTACTCAAGGGTGCGGCGGCTACCGCCCTCTACGGCAGCCGCGCGGCTAATGGTGTGATCATCATCACCACCAAGAGCGGCAAAGGCAAGGATGGCAAAAACTTCAGCGTCACCTACAGCGGCACAGTCGAGGCCTCATCAGTAAGCCTCCTGCCCGAGATGCAGAACAAATGGGGACAGGGCTGGAACGGCGCCCAGACTTACATCGAGAACGGCTCATGGGGCCCGGCACTCGACGGAAGCCAGCAGGTATACGGTCCGATATGGAACAACTCGCAGCTCCTGCACACCTACGACGCCAAGAAGCACAACGTGCGCGACTTCTTCGACACCGGATGGTCGCAGACCCACAACGTGTCGGTCAGCGGCATAAGCAACGATGAGAAGATGACCTACTACACCTCATACTCATACACCGGCACCAACGGCATCATCCCCACCGATGCCGACTCATATAAGCGCAACACAATCGCCTTCCGCGGCTCTTACCAGCCTGTGAAGTGGCTCAAATTCTCGACTTCGATGAACTTCGCCACTTGGCAGACCAAGACCGTGGCCTCCTACCAGGGCACATCCGTAATCGACGGCGTGCTCGAGATGCCGCGCGATGTGTCGATCGTCGACATGAAAGACCTCAGCAGCGCATTCAACACCCCCGAGGCTTACTTCACCCCCTACGGCATCACCAATCCCTATTGGGCTGTGGCCAACAATGAGAATATCATGAAGGGTAAGCAGACTTTCGGCAAACTCCAGATGGATATCTTCCCGATCGACTATCTTACCCTCACCTACCGCTTCGGCTTCGACTACTCTGACTACGACATGAAGATCGGCACTCCGCAAATCGATGTCGACGACGCACTGATCAACAACGACTACGGCTATGCCCCCAGCAACATGAACCAGGCCGGCACCGTAGAGGCCTACTACCGCCGCCAGTATGAACTCAACCACGACTTCCTTGCCAACTACGCGCGCCAGTTTCTCGACAGTCGTCTTGACCTGAGCGCCACCGTGGGCTTCACCCTTAATGAGCGCGGCTACAACTACCTCAACGGCAAGTCGTCGGACCTGGCCGTCAACACCGGTTTCTGGATGCTCAACAACGGCGCAAGCTGGGAGACCCTGCAGGAGTATCAGTACAAGCGCCGCCTGGCCGGTCTCTTCGGCGATGTCACTATCGGCTGGGATAACTTCGTATATCTCGACATCACAGCCCGCAACGACTGGTCGTCGACTCTGCCCAAGGGTAACAATTCATTCTTCTATCCGGGTGTGACTCTGAGCGGCATCTTCTCGCGCTTCATCCCGGAGAACAAGTACTTCACATTCGGCAAGGTGCGTCTGGCTTACGGTAAGACCGGTAATGACGCCGACCCCTACTACACGGCCATCAACTATATCCAGGCCTACACCAACGGCACGTATGGCACCGACATCATCAAGTTCCCCTTCTATAACCTCAACTCCTTCATGGCCTCGTCCACAGCAGGCTCCAATACGCTGCGCCCGGAGATGACCTCAGAGTTTGAGGTGGGTGCCGACCTGAGATTCTTCGGCGGACGCCTCAATATCGACGCCTCTTACTACAACCGCGTCACCAACGACCAGATCTTCACCCTCCCCGTCGACCCCTCCACAGGCTTCAGCTATCAGGTGGTCAACTTCGGTAAGGTGCGCAATCGCGGTGTCGAACTCATGGTCAACACCATCCCCGTGCAGACCCCCGTCTTCACCTGGGAACTCGGTTTCAACTTCGCCAAAAACTACAATAAGGTGCTCTCGCTGCCTGAAAGCCTCGATGGCGGAAAGGTGTCGATCTATAACTTCTCGGCCGGCAACGACGCTGTATACATGTATGCCGAAGAGGGTATGCCGCTCGGCACATTCTACACCTATCTCCCCCAGACTGTCACCGACAAGGATTCCCCCTATTATGGCGCGCCAATAGTAGACTCTTCGGGTCAGCCTGTGCTGGGCGACCAGATCGAATACACCGGCTGGAACATGAATCATCTCTGGACCGGAGGCGTCACCACCTCTCTTTCTGCATATGGCGTGACGCTGAGCGCGGCACTCGACATCCGCTACGGCGGCAAGATGTTCTCGCGCACGAAGAATCTGATGCAGTTCACCGGCAACGGCACTGTGACCGAAGAGAATGAGCGCCGCCCATTCATCATCCCCAATTCGGTGGTGGATAACGGCGACGGCACCTACAGCCCCAACAACACACCCATCTATCTGGCCAACGGCAGCTATCAGGATTACTTCAACTCCTACGGCTGGGGCAACGGCGGATGCGCCTACCTCCTTGACCGCTCTTACTGCAAGCTGCGCAATATCTCGCTGAGCTGGAATCTGCCCCGCAAGTGGGTGTCGAAGCTCTTCCTCAATGAGATCGTGCTCACGGCCTACTGCAACAATGTGTTTACATGGACTGCCAAGGATAACCGCTACGTAGACCCCGAGACCACCACCGTCACCGATGCCGGCGACCTGGCCTACGGATTCGGCGAGCTCTACTCCAACCCCTCATGCCGCACATTCGGCTTCAATCTCAAAGTTACTTTCTGAGCCTTGCGCATACACAGATACTATCACATGCGTATCGCTTAAAGAAGAATTTCAACCCCGCGTGATGGCCTGCGGCCCGAAAGTCCCGGTCCTCACCCCTCTAACGACGAATCAGCAATGAAAAAGATATTCCTTTCGGCAGCTATCGCCGCCACAATGGCCCTCGGGGCGTGCGACAAATATCTCGACATCAACGAGAGTCCGAACTCCCCTTCGGAGAGCAACCTCAACGCCGACCTCATCTTCCCGGGCGCGGAGATGGCATTCGCCAACACCTACGGCGACTATCTGCGCATCACCGGCGGATACATGTCGGAGCATTATTCGCAAATGTTCGGCACAAGCAACTATATCGACTACAGCCGCTTCATTCAGAGCTCGGTGCGCTCAAGCAGCGACTACACAAATCTCTGCGTGCGCTCGCTGCAGAACCTCAACACGGTGATCGCCATGGCGCGCGAATCGGAGAGCTATGGCACTGAGCTGGCCGCCACGGTAATACGCGTAGCCTGCTACCAGACGTTTGTGGATTGCTACGGTGCAATCCCCTACAGCGAGGCTCTCGACACGGAGAATATCACCCCGAAGTATGACGACGGCCAGGATGTATACGACGGCCTTGTCAATGAACTCGATGAGGCCATGGCCAAGGTCAACGGCAATGAGCCGGTGTGCACCAACATTCTCCTGCAGGGTGCCAACGCCTCTGAATGGGTGAAGCTGGCCAACGCTCTCAAACTGCGCCTGCTGATGCGCGAGTGCGGAGTCAAGGATGTCAAGGCTCAGCTCAAGGCGCTAGTGGATGCCAACAACTTCCCCACCGCCGATGTGGCCTGGAGCGGCTGCTGGCAGAACCAGACCGGTCAGGCCAACCCCTTCTATCAGGAGGAATTCGCCACCTATTTCGGTTCGACCCAGCAGAATGTGGTGCTCAATCTGGCGCTGCTGGCTACGATGAATGATGCCGACGACGCCCGACTCCAGGCCTTCTTCGACCCCAATACCGACAAGGGTGAATACACGGGTGCAATCTCAGGCACATTCTTCTCTACATCGGCCGACCTTAAAGCCGGCTACTGGTGCCGCCCGAAAATGGCATATAATTCGCCGGTATACTTCATCAGCCTCTTCGAGACTGAATTCTTCCTGGCTGAGTATGAGGCGCGCTACGGCAGCGCATCGGCGGCCGAGGCCCACTACAAGGCTGCCATCGAGGCTTCGTTTGCCTCGGCTGGTGTCAGCGGCGCCGAGCGTGTGCTCAACGCCTATCCCTGGAATCAGGCTGAGTGGCAGAAGTGCATCGGCATCCAGAAGTGGGTGGCCCTTTCGGGCACGAATAACTTCGAGGCCTGGTGTGAGCTGCGACGCCTGAAGTATCCGGCCTTCGGCAGTGTCACCGGCACTCAGCTCTATGACGATGTCACCGGCAGCTACAACCCGGCCCTGCTCGTGCCCGGCACTCTCTATACGCCGATCCTCGTCAACACCTCGCTCGGTGCCGGAAAGGTGCTGCAGCGCTGGCCCTATCCCGAATCATCAGCCAACCGCAACAACAAGACTCCCCAGTATGAGGGTGACGCGACTCCGGTGTTCTGGGCTAAATGACCTGCACTACTTCCTCATTTAATTCTTTAAACCGTTACGACTATGAAAATATATAACGCGACTCTCTTTGCAGCGCTTTCGCTGGCCACCCTTCTGGGGGCCTGCAGCAAGGACACCGAGGGACTGACACGCATCACATATTATCCTGTAATCGAACTCGAGGGGTCGGCCTACGAGATGGCCGATGCCGGCCAACCCTTCAAGGACCCGGGCTTCAAGGCCTCGCTCGATGGCGAGGATATCACCGACAAGGTGAGCGTGAAGACGTCAATGGATATGGAGAATCCCGCTCCGGGCTACTATACCGTCACTTACTCAGCCACCAACGCCGATGGTTTCTCGACCTCGGCAGTGCGCCATGTGCTCGTGGCCGATGCCGACGATGCAGCTTCGGGATATTATACTACCGATCCTGAAAGCTACCGCGATTATTCGGGCATAACCTATTATGGCGCGAGCTACAGCATCGTGGTCTACGGCAACGGCGATGGCACTTACGCTGTCTCTGACCTGCTCGGGGGCTGGTATGCTCAGCGCGCCGGATATGGCGACACTTACGCCATGACGGGCGAGGTCGAGATCGATGCCGACGGCAATATCTCGCTCATCGACAGCTATCTCGAAGGCTGGGGCGACTCGCTGACCTCACTCACCGACGGCAAATTCGATGCCGACACCGGCGTGATGAGCTGGGATGTGGAATACACCGAATATCCCTTCATCTTCCATGTCATAATGCAGAAGGACTGACTGCACCCTCTTCATGGTATCCGTAGCAATCAGCCATCAGCCCCTTGCGGCGCGAGATACTGACGCTCTGTGACAGATACCTCACCTATTCACATCTAATAATTCGAATGAATATGAAAAAGATAATGCGTTTCACCCTCATGCTCGCGGCGGCGCTGCTGCTCGGCGCCTGCAGCAAGGAGGAGATTCCGATGACAAATACAGTGGCTTTGGCCGGAGAATGGATGATGACAGTCGACATCGTGGATGGCGATGAAGTGCTGGAGGACCCCTACGGTCTGGGGCAGATGCTCTTTATCACCTATAACGTGAATGACGACTCGGCCAAGGAGATGTGGCTCGACGACCTGGGCAATTTCTGGGGCACCCGCGTGGTAATCCCCTGCTCGGTAGAGTCGATGACCTTCGGCAGCTCGACACCGGTGGACAACGTGGACTATGACCCCATCAAAGTGACAGTGACCAACGGCAAGATCACTCCCGGCGGCACAACCAGTCCCTCCGGCATGCCGGCCGACGCCATAGAGTGCTACATCGAATACGAAGATGACCCCGGCACCATCTACTACATCCACGGCTACCGCCGCACAGGCTTCGTAGCCGACGAGTAACCCGCCCCTTCCCCCACACATATACCTCCAGACCCGGAGCCCGGCGCCTACCCCGTAGGCCCGGCCCCGGGCCTCTCTTTTTATACATGATAATTGACGAAATAAAGTGGGGGAATTGCTGTAAACGAAATGCCCTGCCGGGGCCACACGTTTGCGGGGGTGGCGGGCAGGGCAAAAAAAAGATTAATTGTCTCGCGACAACTAATCCTCTAACCTTAAATCTAATACCCTGAAAAACACGTGCAAAGGTAATAACTTTTTTGAGTTTGTGCAAATTTTCAGCCAACAAAATGCATTAATTAATAGCACTTTAACTCTTTACAAGCTATTTTTGGGATTCCAATTTGCAATGTTAAAATTCGTGAATATGAGTTTGCGGGGCGCCTCGGACGTCAATTATGGCAGGACGGCGGCTATCGGCATGGCTTTGGCTATCTCTTTATCTTACAATTTGATAAAATGAATTTCAGCGCCCGCAAATGCCGATTTTTTTTCGGGAGAACATGTTTTTTACGGGAGAACGGTTGCTGACGGGAGTACGGTTGCTGACGGGAGTACGTGGGGACGGGAGTACGTGGGGCGTGTACGGCGTCAGCCTCTGAATATGGCTTCGTTTTTAAGATGGGGAATGAATTTAAGGGCGCGGATTTTTTCGCTTGTCGCTACGCGACTGCGCCGCGGATGGAATGGATTAACGCGGATCCTATTTGGGTAATGCGCTGGGGTTGCACGCGGGTCGGGACGGATGCATCTCGGCGCTATGCGCCTTGATGCGCGCGGATGGCTGCGCATTCCCCATTGATACGGGGCTTACGGGAGTACGGCTGGCTTACGGGAGTACGTGGACTTACGGGAGTACGGTGGGCTTACGGGAGTACGTAATAAGCCGTTCTGTTCTCCCGTCACCACCGTACTCCCGTTAAACACGTTCTTCCGTTAAACCCGTACTCCCGTAAATGTAAAACCGCGCTACCATAAAAAACGTGCTCCTGGCACCACGTTCTCCCGCGCAAAGGATGTAGTCTCTTGGGGGGCGACCACCATCCGGCACGATCCGCGTTGTCACAAGGCGCATAGCGCCGATGTGCCTGCGACCCAATCCAATTGCATCATCAAAAGAAAATCCGCGTTAATCCATCCCATCCGCGATCGCAACGAGCTGCGCAGCAGCGAGTAAGAGAATGATCCGCGCCTAAAAAAATTCATTCTCCATCTTCCAAGCCAATTCGGCCAAAGTTGCAACCTTAACTTAGCGTTTTTGGGGTGGTTGTCGGGGGCAAGGGGCGGTCTACATCGGGCGGACGTCGCGGATGTCGACGAGGTTGTGGAGGATGGCGAAGATGGCCAGGCCGGCGGGTGAGTGGATGCCGAGCTTGGAGCTTAGGTTGCGGCGATGGGTTGTGACGGTGTGGATCGAGAGGCAGAGGTGGTCGGCAATCTCTTTGTTGCTCATGCCGTGGGCCACACACTTCACGATGTCGCGCTCGCGCTGGCTGAGGGCGTCGATGCCGGGGAGCGATTCGTCAGGGTTGTCAGTGGATGTGGCATCGGGCTCTGAGGCGGCTCGACGCAGTTTCTCTTCAAGGCGCTCCACGGCGGGCACAAAGAGGGTGCTCTCGACTATGAAGTGCGCCATGAGGTCTTTCTCGCAGTTGATGATGTCGAAGAGGGCGGCGCTGAGGGGGATGCTGTCGGGCTGACTGTAGTGATAGATGAAGATATCCTTGAGTTCCTGAAGTTTGGCGGCCATATGGCTGTGGTTGTCGGAGAACATCGAGATATCGAATTTCTCGTCGGTATTTCCATTGAGCAATCCCTCGACGTAGGTGAATATCTCACTGTTCTCATGCTCCATATGGTTGCGCACCTCGACCACATAATCGTCAAAAAACTTTATCAGCAGCAGTGCCACCTCATTGCTATGGGAGTAGTTGATAGCCTCGATGAGTTTGAGGCGGATTTTAGGCAGGGTGTAGTCGACGAATGCCGAATGGGCCCGCTTCAGGTAGTCCATCAGTGTGGAAAGCTCTACCGGGAAGCGTTCGTAGGGATGCCCGCTGATAAGATTGCATACAGCCAGAAAGGTATTGGTGTCGACACTGTTCTGACGGCATATTTCATCGATAGTGCCATCGCCAAACCCGAATGGGATGCCGAAGCGGGCAATGGCCATAAGGAGCATGTTGTTATGACGGATCAGTGAGCGCATACCGTCGGATGCCACATATTGATGTTCTTCCATATCTTATTCAGGTGGGGTGGAATCTACGAAATCGTTTGATTGACTTCATTTGCACGCCGCAGAGCCCCGCGGCGGCAGTCGTCTTGCAAAGTTAATGATTCTCCGCCGTGGCGGCAATACCTAAAAATTGTTAAACAAGTATCTCTCAAAAATTAGCTAATTTCTGAGAGATACTTACAGTTCAATTTTACTGACCGGCTACTTAAGGGTTCATTCTTCGGGTTCGCGCCAATCGCCGTTGGCGCGCAGCAGCTCCACCAGCGCCGGGAGGGCTTCGGAGGTGGGGATATTTTTGATTTTCAGTTCCTTCCCTTTATAGAGACTGACGCGTCCGGGGCCGGCGCCGACATATCCATAGTCGGCATCGGCCATCTCGCCGGGGCCGTTGACTATGCAGCCCATCACGCCGATTTTGAGTCCCTTGAGATGCGAGGTAGCGCGGCGCACTTCGGCCAGTGTGGCCGGAAGGTCGAAGAGTGTGCGTCCGCAACTCGGGCAGGCTATATACTCCGTCTTGCTGAAGCGCAGACGCGCGGCCTGCAGGATACCTAAAAGTAATGAGTGGCTCTGCTCGCAGCTGAGGGCAGGAGCATTGATATGCAGGGCATTGCCATAGCCGTTGAGCAGGAGGGCGCCGAAGTCGGCGGCGCTCTTGAGGCGCACCATCTCGGGGTCGGCGTCATCATAACTGAGCGAGAGTATAATGGGGTTGCGCCCTCCGGCGGCATAGTAGCGCTCGATCCATGAGCTCATCTCCCCTACCGGATTGGGGTGGGTAGATGTGAGGAGGATGCTCTTCGCGGGGTCGACCGGAGCGACTGGCGCGGATGCATCAATGGCCACATGCTCTGTGCAGCCGAGATCGAAGTCCAGGCCGGCCACAAGGGGAGTGCCTGCGGCCAAAGCGACCGGCTCATCAGCCTGGGGATGGAACGGCGCGGCAAGGTTGCGAAGCGGAGCGGGCATCTCGGCTGCAGGTTCGGCCACCGGCTCATGACCACTGCGCGAGGCGATATAGTCGCGAAGAGCCATAGCCACGGGAATCTCATTCTCCGGAGCTTCGGAGAGGGATACGCGTATTGTGTCGCCTATACCCTCGGCAAGGAGAGTGCCTATACCAACGGCACTCTTCACGCGTCCATCCTCGCCATCGCCGGCCTCGGTGACGCCGAGATGAATCGGAAATGCCATATTCTCGGCCTCCATGCGCTCTACGAGCAGGCGCACTGTGGCCACCATCACCACTACATTCGAGGCTTTAATGGAGATTACGATATCCGTGAAATCCACTTCGCGGCATATGCGCAGAAACTCGAGCACCGATTCGACCATTCCGGCCGGAGTGTCGCCATAGCGGCTCATGATGCGGTCGGAGAGTGAGCCGTGGTTGACACCGAGGCGCACTGCAGTGTGATGCTCGCGGCAGATGTCAAGGAATGGCACGAGGGCGGCACGTATACGCTCTATCTCGGCGGCATACTCCTCATCGGTGAATGTGAGCTTGCGGAAGGTGCGGGCGGCATCGACAAAGTTGCCGGGATTGATGCGCACCTTCTGGCATGTGCGTGCGGCCTCATAGGCGGCTTTAGGATTGAAATGCACATCGGCCACGAGCGGTACCCGGCAGCCCATGGCGCGGGCCGCCTCGCCTATGGCGGCCATATTTCGGGCCTCGGCTACGCCTTGGGTGGTGAGGCGCACGAGTTCGCCGCCGGCCTGCGCGATGCGGCTTACCTGTGCGGCTGAGGCTGCGGTGTCGAGTGTATTGGTGTTGGTCATCGATTGCACTCTCACCGGGGCATCGCCTCCGATGGTGAGATTGCCTACATTGACGCGGCTGCTGCGGCGCCGCCCGTAGTTATATCTGCTCATTGGATTCTGTTGTTTCAATTATTGGGGAGGAGCAGGGTCATGCCGAGCACTCCGGCTATCCCTACAATCTCTCCGGCCACTGTCTGCAATGCCGTGTGACGGCCGAGCCATACGCGTGCCGAGCCGAGAAGTCCGGCGGCGATTACGGCTCCTATGGCCCAGCCATACAGATTGTAGTGAGGCAGGCCATAGCGGTTCATTATCATCAGCATTGCGATAAAGCCACCGATTCCGGCACCGTGGGCCGATATCTTCCAGCGGAAGTTGACAAGGAGGTTGATCACTGTGGCCAGTGCGGCGCCTACATAGAAGTAGCTCACCCAGCGGGGCAATCCGGTGGTGAGCAGGTATACGCCGCAGCCGAGGAGGCAGCATCCGGTGATAAGATAGGGTATGAGGCGGTCGGTGCGGCGTGTGAGGGCCACATCGCTGACATCGCCGAAGCGGGTCAGCACCCATATGCCGAGGCCGGGCAAGAGGCCGGTGGCGGCAAAGACTATACCGGTGATGATCAGTTTTGTCGACATCGGCGCATACGACAGCACCGAGAGGGCGAAGACCATGATAATGCCATACGTCGGCATAAGCACCGGCGAGAGCACCCACGACAGGAAGTGGGATATGGCGGTGACTACCCCACTGCCGGCTGAACGCACGTCATCGGCCGGCGCCACTTCAGAGTGCGGCGCCTGGCTTAGGGCGTGCCCGGGCGTATCGGGCATCTGATTGCCGGACTGAGGCATCTGGTTATCTCGTGATTCTTCCATAGCTTTATAGGCTCAGTCTTCCTGCTGAGGCTCTTTAGAGGCCGGTGATTCGGCGCTACCCTTGATGCCCCCCACCATCTTGAGGAATTTCTGAGGCACGGGGGTCTCGAAGCGCATGTCGCGGCGTGTGATGGGATGCGCGAAGCGCAGTGTGCGCGCATGCAGGGCAAGGCGTCCTATCGGACTGGCTTTGGCTCCATATTTGCGGTCGCCCACAATGGGGTGGCCCATCTCCTTGGCGTGGACGCGTATCTGATTCTTTCTGCCGGTGTCGAGCGAGAATTCCACAAGCGAGTAGCCGTGGCCGCGAGCCAGCACACGATAGCGCGTGGTGGCGGGTTTCAATCCCTCGCCGGGTTCGGGGCTGGAATATACCTCATATTGCGATGTCTCGCCGAGATAGGAGGTCACCGCGCCCTCATCCTGCTTCACAAAACCCTCGAGCACGGCCACATACTTGCGCTCTATCACCATATTGCGCCAGTTGTGCTGCATGGCCTCCTGGGCTTCTGGATTCTTGGCAAACATCATCAGGCCGCTTGTGGCGCGGTCGAGGCGATGCACGACAAAGATCTTATTCGAGGGACTGACACTCTTCACGTAGTCTTTGAGGATATTGTAGGCGGTGGCCTCTTTCTTGAGGCTGCCGGTGCCGACTGAGAGGAGTCCGTAGCCTTTGTTGACCACAATCACATCGTCGTCCTCATACACCATCTGCATTCTGGGATTGCGAAACACCACATATGGGCGTGTGAGATTGAGCTCGACCCACTGGCCGGGCTCTACGGGCGCATCGAAAGCTGTGGTGACGACCCCGTTGATCATCAGGTGGCCGAATTTGAGCCATTTCTTCACATCGTTGCGCGGCGCGGAGGGGAAGGCTGTGGCCACGAATTGCATCAGGCCCACACTCTCGGCGCCTTGGTTCTGACGCGCCAGTATGCGGTCAGGCTCATGATTATTGCGTTTTTGGAATGCCATACTCTCATTGGTTATCTGCAAGGTGAGAGCCATGTCGGGCGCCGGCACACCTCTCTTCTGCATCAATTCTTTGGTTTGCAAAGATTTAGCTCCACTCCCGACCATTCTTCACGCGTCAGGGGCGGAAATATCTTACAAAGATAACAAACTCTGCTGATTCTTTTCCTCTCCCGGCTTAAAAAAACGTGTGCTTCCGGCGCGTGAGCGCAGCAGATAGTGGCCGAAGCGGCAGTCAAGGCAGCGGTCGCGGTCGCAGTATTCGTTGCGCAGGTGAAGCAGTGCCTGGCTGCGCAGGGCGTCGTCGGCCTCAAGGCCGGCCTCTTTCCAGCGGGTGATGATGCTGTTGCGCTCGGGTTGCAGGCGGGTGAGCATGTTGGCGCCGCGTTCGGCGAGTTCGAAGTCGCCGCTGATGCGGGCATGGGCGCAATAGAATGGGGCGGCCACATTGATAATCAGCAGGCGCCGGCTGCTTTCTGAGAGATTGCGCGGAGCGGAGATTTCGCCACCCTCGGCGCCGAAGGCTGCATGATTGGCCCAATAGCCCTCGAGATGCCAGTCGAAGAGTTCGAGAAGGGCATCGATGTCGGCATTGGCGCTGATAAGCGAGTCGGTGAAGCGCACACCGTGGTGCAGGGCGGAGGCAAGCAGGGCGATGCGGCGGTGAGGGAAATTCTGTGGGCGTGTGCGTGCATATTTCCAGAGGTCGCCGCGCATGGGATGCAGGACATACTTTCGACTCAGGAAGGCGTATTCGCGGCATAGCAGCTGATAGTACTCATCAAATATATTGCGCGATGAGTCGAGCATACCGGCCTGGCCGAAGAGCAGGGCCTCGACCTGCAGCAGGTCGTCGGCATGATGATAGACATATTTCAGCGGGAGATTTTTGGCCAGCATCTCGAAGGGCTGCGAGTTGAGGCCGAAGCCCAGACCGCGTGCGAAGAGGGTAAATACGGCCTGTTCCCAATCGCCCTGCAGTTGCGATTGATATTCAAGCAGACGCGAAGCCTTGGCGTGCATGCGCTCCATGGCGAGTGTCTCGAGCCAGTCGGTGCGTACGAGGGGTGGAATCTGCGCTATCATGCGGCTGCAGCGCACCCCCTTCATCTCAGCGGCGAGGCAGGCATAGGTCATATAAAAGTCTTGGGGGAGCACAATCTCTACCTGCGGAATCTCACTGCCGTCGCGGCGCAGGATACGCACGTCGTCGACAGCCACCACATGCAGCGCCACACTGTCGTAGGCCGGGTCAGAGTCATGGCCATGGCGATACCAGTCGGAGGCCTTGACATGAATCTCCACATTCCCCACCCACTCCTGACCGTCGATGCGCAGGCGTGCCCCCTGGAAGTCGGGGCCCGCATCCTCATTGTGGCGTCCGGGCCAGAGCACCTCAAGTGGTCGCGAGTCGCAAGTCAGCAACCGCGGACCCACCATGCGGTGGCGCCATATGTAGTGGTAGAGCAGTTCCATGATTGAGGCTGACAACTCCATGCCTCACCAAACTCCGCATCCGTACAGGACACGGGCAATCACCATCGACTGTGGCCGGCAGAGTGTCTGAATCACAAATTTAGCCAAAATTTGGGATTTGCAAGGGTGGCTTGCCTATTTTTTTCGCTTCAACATCAATTTCTTTCATGGGGGTAGTGGGGGCAGTGGGGCCAACGCTTAAGTTAAGGATACAACTTTGGCTGACTTAGTTAGGAAGATGGGGAAGGAATTTTTTTAGGCGCGGATCATTCTCTTACTCGCTG
>OFFM01001291.1_pt1 | contig 14303 bp, 22 predicted proteins | sample 1521401 | NCBI WGS metagenome assembly OFFM01 (sample SAMEA3504118, study PRJEB24116) | mouse gut metagenome | biome: mouse gut; feature: mouse-associated habitat; material: faeces | place: Denmark | collected 2011
GCCACAGCGATGGAGGGAGTTCTTGAGACCGCTGAACAGAACATCGAATATGATGCAGCGTATTCATTGAAAGGCAGAGCGGAGGTTGCTGAAAAACAGGCATCCGCACTCAAGAAAGAGAATGAGGAACTCCGGAAAGCACTGAAAGAGCAGCAGAAACGGGCTGCAAGATTGGAATCAAGATGCAATGAGGCATATTCGGAATTACAGAGATACACATTGCCAGACTGGATGCAGCGAGAACTTGACAAGATGGTTCAGACCGGACTTGAAAGAGTGAATCGTGAAATCAAAGAGGCAGCGGACGGGATGGCAGATGCAATCGGTGAACAGGGAAATCTTGCACCACAGGCAGCAGATCACGCCAAACAGTACAGAGAGAAAAGGTCGGAACTGGGAACACTGAACCGGATGCAGAACTTTCTCATGAATTGCAAGAAGGAATATGATGTACGCATAGAGAACAAAGGAGGTGAGGAAAGTGAAAATCAATGCAGTTGTAGAAATAGACGAGAACGCAATCGTAAGGCAGATGCAGAAAGTAAAAGAGGCGGGAGATAAATTCACAGATGAAATATTAAAACTGCGGGGAATGATGAATGTAGAATCTCCGGAAATAGAGAGAGAAAGGAGAAACACAGAACGGTCTCTCCTTATAAATGAAAGTGTCAACGAGTGGTGTCAGAATTATCAAGCGCAGATGAAAGAGCATTCTCAAGAGCAGCGTGATATTTCCGCAGAATAGAAATAGTTGTATTTGCTGACACGATGGCGATTTGTTGTAACTGTTCATTTGTGGACGCAGAATCCGGATTGCGGTCAGAACAGGAAACAGTCGCATCAATAGCAGCATTTACAGATTCATTCAGCAATTCATCAAAGTTTATATCAATTTTAATAGTCCTCACCTCCTGTCATTTGAGAATGGTCGCACATTTATTATATGGCAGGAGGGGCAGCAGGGCAAGGAAAAAGGGAGGGTAGAAATGACAAGAAACGAGAAAAAGGCAGTGATTGAGGATATGGCAGAGCAGTTCATGAGTATTGACAGCCTTGAGGGAAAATCAATGATTATCATGGTGATGTCAGCGTATACAGAGGGAAAAGCAGCAGGCAGGGCAGAGGAAAGAAAGATGTGGGAGCAGCGACAGGCGAAAGCCTCCCACACATAAAAACAGGAGGGAAAATCAATGATGACGAAAGAGCAGGAGAGACAGGCAATTCAGAAAATCAGAAAGATCGTTGAGGGCATGGGTGAAAATAGTTATCTTGCCACAGCGATGGAGGGAGTTCTTGAAACAGCAGAGGAAAACATCGAATATGACGCAGCATTTTCTCTAAAAGGCAGAGCGGAAGTTGCTGAAAAAGAGGCATCAGAACTCAAGAAAGAGAATGAGGAACTCCGGAAAGCACTGAAAGAGCAGCAGGAACGGGCTGCAAGGTTGGAATCAAGATGCAATGAGGCATATTCGGAATTACAGAAATACACATTGCCGAACTGGATGCAGCAGGAACTTGACAAGATGGTTCAGATAGGACTTGAAAGAGTGAACCGTGAAGTCAAAGAGGCAGCGGACGGGATGGCAGATGCAATAGGTGAACAGGGAAATCTTGCACCGCAGGCAGCAGATCACGCCAAAAAATACAGAGAGAAAAGATCGGAACTGGGAACATTGAACCGGATGCAGAACTTTCTCATGAATTACAAGAAGAAAGAGCAGGAATGAGGCAGCAGGGAGGCGTAAGCCTCCCGCAGAACAGGAGGAAAGACAATGTTGAGGGATAATGCGAACAATCAAAACGCCCTGCGGGTAAAAAGAATTTTAGACGGAGAGATCGGATGCAGTACCTACAATATGCGGATGTGCTATTTCAACGCATCGGTGAAAGAACACGATTCCCTTGAGGCATGTCTGAAAGAAATGGAGGAAAAGCTGTCTCCGGAGGTCAAGGCAGAGCCGTTCATGCAGGAGTGCATGGAGGAGTTCAAAGAGAAAATCGACATATACGACCGATTCTTTCGGGAACTCTCAAGGCGGGAAAAAGAGGGAATTGAATAAAAGCCGAAACGGGGCAGCAGTCGCCCCGTCATGCAGGGATGGCAACCTTGTGTCTGACGATGGCAAGCCGAGAGACAAAGTCAGTGATACCGTGGGAAACATGGCAGCGGGTGAACCATGCTAGAGAGTTCATAGTCGGTCAACAGGTTTTTAATTGATTTTTTTAAGGTGAAAAAATCAAAACACGGTAGACATCGCCGGAATAGAGGTGAGCAGGTTGAAAAGACCGAGAGAGCCACCGGAGCAGGAGGAGAACGGATGGAAAAGGGTTTCAATGAGGGAAATAATTGCCTCATGTGCAGAAATCAGATTTTAACAGGGAGTGACGGTGATGTGTTAGGTTGCCGGAGGCACGACGAGGGAATGTCCTGCAAATTTGAGCAAAGGGGGATGACATTATATGAAATACTGGCAGATATTCCGCAGGATGAAATCATCGGAGACAATATCATTCGGGCGTATTCAAAGATAAACAGCCCGATTTACAAGAAAATAATCTGCACAGTGTCGGGAGGCTACGATTCAGACATCGTCATTGATATTTGTACTAAGTGCGACAAGGAGAAGAAGATCGAATATGTGTGGTTTAACACAGGTTTGGAATATCAAGCAACAAAAGACCACCTAAAAGAATTAGAACACAGGTATGGAATTGAGATCAAGGAAAGAAAACCGAAAAAGCCGATTCCGGTCGCATGTAAAGAAAACGGTCTCCCGTTTCTGTCAAAAAAGGTTTCTGAATTTATAGGGAGATTACAGAGATACGGATTCAAATGGGAGGACAGACCATTTGATGAACTATACAAAGAATACCCAAAGTGCAAGGCTGCTCTGCGGTGGTGGTGTAACAAATGGGGAGAGGGAAGTCAATTCAATATTTCGAGAAACAAATATCTGAAAGAGTATATGATTGACAATCCACCGATCGACGTGAGATTTTCGGCTGACTGCTGCAAATTTGGGAAAAAGGATGTTTTGCATGAGGAGTTAAGATCGGGGGAATATGATCTCAATATAAACGGAATGAGGAAATTTGAGGGAGGAGCGAGAGGAACAATATACAATAGCTGTTTCAAGGAAAATGAGGGCGGGTGCGACATGTATATGCCTGTTTGGTGGTATTTGGATAGCACGAAAGAGGTGTACAGAAACCATTATAAAATTGAGAGAAGTTTGTGTTATGAGGAGTACGGATTGCGACGGACAGGGTGTGCGGGATGTCCGTATGGTCGGAATTTTGAGGAGGAATTGGAGATCATCGAGAAATATGAACCGAATTTGTTCAAGGCAGTAAATAACATATTCGGGAAAAGTTATTCATACACGAGAAACTATCGCAGATATGCAACATTCATGAAAGCCTTTGAAAAAGAGGCAGATCACAGGGAGGAGGAACGTTCATGACAGAAAGAGCAAAGAAAAGAGAGCAGGTCGAGGAAATCGCAAAGAGGTTCGTCGGGCTGAATGAGGAGCAGAAATCATATATCGTCGGATATATGAACGGGGTGCAGGAGGAACGGGCAAGATGGCAGCAGGAGCGGAAACAGGCAGCAGCCGTCAACGCTTAGAGAGGCAGGAGGCAGGTGAATGAAACTTTTATACATATGTTCACCGTATCGGGCGACGGATGCGGAGACGTTGCAGCGTAACGTCGAGTATGCAAAAGCATTGACAAGAACAATATTGCTGCGGGGCGATTGTCCGGTGACACCGCACCTCTACATGACGCAGTGTCTTGATGAAAGCATCGAGGAGGAGCGGGAGATCGGACTGGCAGCAGGAATGAACATCTTGAGGAGGTGTGACGGAATCGTCGTCGGCATGAAATACGGTATTTCGGCGGGGATGGCTGCGGAGATTCAGTGTGCGAAAGATGGCGGGATGATGATTGAGTATCGGGAAAGAACGTGGAGGTGACGGCGAATGAGCGCAGAGAATATCAAAAAATTTTATGAGACCATTGCACGGATAATCTCTGAACGGGAGCAGGTCAAAGTGACGGTGCAGGTCAGAGAGAAAGAGGCAGCAGCTTGAAAAGGATAAAAAGAAACGGGCGACCGTTGGCAGCAGTCGTCCGTTTCAATCGTGCTTTTGTGTCAGTTGTTCTACAAGAAATATTATAACAAATCTGACACGAAAACACAAGCGCAAAATCATGAAAAAAGCCTTGTTTCAAGGGAATTTTCGGGCTTTTACCGTCCTTGTAATTGATAGTAACAAGTCAGCGAAAACCTTGAGAGGCGGGTGTAACAGGAGCGTGTCAGATGGAGAGGAAAGGACAAGAAAGAAAGAGGAAAAAGAGGGGGATGCAGTTCATCCCATACGACTATGAGGCAGCATATAACAAAACCATTGCAGACTTGAATGAGTGGTTTGTGGAGCAGATGTTCTCCCACGGGAAAAAGATGGTGTATGCCCTCAAAGAGATAACAGCAGGGGAACAATTTGAAATTGAGATATACCCGCAGTTCCGGAAAATGGATGATGTGCCAAAAGAGGGGCAGAGGATAGTCAGAGATAACAGCAAAGCGCAAAAGAATCTGAATGATAAAAATGCAAGGAAATATGTGGAGCGTCTAATCAATCAGAATTTCGGTGATCGTGACATATGGATGACACTGACCTATGATGACGACCACCTCCCACCGGACGGAGACATCGACGCAGCGATCAAGAACATACAGAACTACATTCGGAGGGTGAACTATCAGAGGAAAAAGCGGGGATTGCCGAACGCAAAATATGTCTATGTGACGGAGTACAACGAGGGTGCAGAGATACGGTGGCATCATCACATTGTCATGGACGGTGCGCTTGACATGGATGTGGTCGAGGGATGTTGGAATCAGTCGAGCCGGAATGAGGTGAGGAGGCTGCAAAAGGACGAAAACGGTCTCACTGGAATGTCAAGGTACATGGTCAAGGAAAAGAAACGCATCAAGTCGGAAAAACGGTGGAATAGTTCTCAAGGGCTGCAAGACCCGAACATCAAAGTCGTTCACTCAAAGCAGCCGGAAAAGGGCAAGGGCAGCTATAAGCCGATCGGGAAATATGTTGACGGCATGGTCAAGAATCAAGACACGATTCGGGAAGTGCTTGCGGGGTGGTATCCGGAATTTGATTTCACGGATGCGGGCGTTTATTATAACGATTTCAATTTCATGTTTTACATACACGCAAGAATGAGGAGGAAAAAGGACAATGAAAAAGAGACGGAGGGCAAGGAAACGAAAGCGAATCCGGATGATGGTTCTGTTCGTGACGGTGGCGGTGGTCGTCCTCCTGCTCACGGCAGCAGCGGGGAGGGATGACAGCGGGCAACAGGGCGAGGCACATGAGGAGATCAAGAGCATTGAGGCGATGTCCTCACGCACACAGACCGCCGACACGCTGAAAGAGGCAGCGGTACCGGAGCAGGAAAAAGAGTTTGAGGAGTGGGTGAAACCTCACATTGACGGGATGGTTCCCGTATATGGCAGGGCGGGTATTGACTACATATCACTGGATGACTTTGAACTCATGGGAAAGACCGTATTTGCGGAGGCAAAGACAGAGGAGTTCGCAGGGCAGGTCGCCGTTGCGGAGATCATTCTGAATCGGGTTGAATCAGAGAATTTTCCGGACACGGTGCAGGAGGTCATCAAGCAGGACGGGGCGTTTTCCTCATGGGGGAATGGTTCGGTCGAGGTTGCACCGTTTGATGATGAATGTCTTGAGGCGGTGCAGGATGCAGTCAATGAGAGGATTTTTCCGGATTCGGTGGTTTATTTCCGCGAGGGGCATTTCCATTCGTTTGGAACGCCGTACACGGTCATCGGACACCATTATTTCAGCAGCGAGGAGGGAGAGGGCAGGTGAGAACGGTCGGGCAGCTTTTCCGGAGGCTTTTGTGGATGTTCAAGGTCAAGGATTGCCGTCACGTCTGCCTGTTCTGCAAATATTATCATGTTTGCACCATAGACGGCGCAACGGAGAGGAGCGGAAAAGAAATGAATATGAAATACGCAATGAGGAGCGAGGACACGGAGCAGATCGCCGTCGTCCAGTGGGCGCAGTATAACATGAACCATTATCCGGAATTGAAATGGTTGCATCATTGCCCGAACGGAGGTAGCAGGAATCAGCGTGAGGCGGTCAAATTAAAGCAGATGGGCGTGAAAGCGGGGGTCTCTGATTTATGCCTCCCGTACCCGAAAGGGATTTACTGCGGATTGTACATTGAAATGAAATTCGGGGATAACAGGCAGACGGACAGTCAAAAAGAGTTTCTTGCGGACATGGCAGAGGTCGGACATTTTGTCGCAACCTGCTATTCCACAGAGGAGGCGATCAGCGTCATCACGGAATATTTGAGCCTTGCGGACAGAAAGCACATGGAGCGGAACGGCACAATGAGCCTCCCGAATAACTGCATCCTCAAGAATGGAAAGGTCAAGGGAGGTGGTGCGTGATGGCATTGGAGGAATTTGTCAAGCTGCTTGAAAACTCCGACAGGCTGCGAATCCTCAAGGATGAAAAAGAGGTATTTGTCGGATGGCTTGCGTTGCTAGTCATGCACAATGAAACATATGAGGGGATTCGGACGGATGCGGTCAAGAAATTCAGAGCAGTTCCGGAAATCCGTCATAGACAGTGGAAAGAACGGAAACTCATGAAACCGCTTGAGCCGGACGAGACACCGGAGTTTCTTTTCAGTGATTTGCAGATGAATCTCTATTACACAATTTATTTATAGGCGGGAGGTGAGGAACACGAAAAAAGTCATCACGGCAGCAGGTGTCATCGCACTGGGGGCGTTTGTCATGATCGGGATTCTGCTTTATAAGGTCGGAGAGGACATGACATATTTACACTGATGCGGACATTGTAAAAGAGATTATTGATTGAGAGAGGACAGGAGGAAACATCATGAAAATTATTGCAGTAATGTCACCAAAGGGAGGAATCGGAAAGACCACGACCGCCGATTCCATCGCCTATATTTTAGGCGAGGAACACGGGAAACGTGTGCTTGTGCTTGACGGAGACCCGCAGGGAGACACGTCAAAGACGTTCGGGGCATATGAGCCGGAGGGAATCGGTTTGAGTGAACTGCTTGAGCGTCATGTCAATGTCGGGGGAGATTACCGGACATCGGAACTCATTCAAACGACGCAGTATGAGCATATTGACATCATTCCGGCGAACGGGTATCTCATGCGGACAGACATGAACCTGCTGCTCAAGCAGGAGGAGAATCAAGTCACGAGGCTGCGGGATGCGCTCACGGAGGTATCGGGCGCATATGATTATTGCATTTGTGATTGCGGGAGACTGCTTGACATGGTGGTCATCAACATTTTGTTGTCTGCATCCCTTGTGATCGCCCCTGCAAAGGTAGGAGGATTTGAAAACGAGGCTCTCCGCAACCTTGAGGAGCAGGTCGAGGATTTGAAAAAGGTCAATCCGGATTTGAGAATCAAGGTTGTCATGACGATGCGACAGAAAAACAAGACTTCTCTTGAAATGGAGTTATGGCTACATGAGGAGTATGGGTGGAAGATGTTCACCACACCGATCAGACGGTCAATCATGGCAGAAAAGGCAAGCATGGCAATGAAACCATTGCCGGAGTTTTCAAGGCGGGGGATTGTGACACAGGACTACCGGAGCATGGTTGAGGAACTTTTGAGGGAGGTGTGAGCATGGGAAAACAGAAAATAACCTGCAATAATTCCTCATGCAAGCATCACCGGACAGGCGGGAAATGTGACACCTGCATCACGATCACTCCGTCCGGAAAATGCGGGTCGTTTGAAAAAGGATTCGTGTATTATTTTCATATCGTGTGGGATGCACTGGAAAACAAGAATTATATTGACATGGTGGAAGTGCAGCAGAATCCGGATTTGAAAATCGGCTTGTATTATGTCATGGAGTGCTATGGTTTAGGATTTTCGGAAATGGAATGGGGAATGTGCCGGATTCTCATGCTGAAGAATGGAGAAAAGGGCGAACCGCTCAAGTATGAGGATATAATCGCACTGGGGATGAACGAGGAGAAGTTCAGAAAACATCTTAATGATTTTATGAACGGAATCATGCCGAATCAGAAACCAGAGCAGGAGGCAGCAGGGCAGCAGGAGACAGAATCAAAAGAGTTCGGGTGGTTGTCTCCGGCAGGGGAGTTCACAGAAAGCCCGTTCGGAAATCATGAGGAATCTGCGGAGGAAATCTGCGAAAAGAAAGGATTTAATGAGGAATATCGGAAATGGAGAAAAGATCGTGCGGTCGAGGGCGATTGTCTGTATTTAAGACGTGATTTTCTCTCAATAGTCAAAGGATATTGTCTGATTCACAATCCGTCCGGATATGGCGGTTATATTGTGACCAACATGAAGAATCTGACAAAAAAACAGAAAGATTTCTTGTACGGGTATTTCATGGATATGGGAGACAGGTTCAAGGCAGAGCAGTTCGTCGGATAAGGAGGAGAGACGATGGGAAACAACATAAGCACTGCACCGTGTAGATTCTGCGGACAGATGGTGCAGATTGAGGCAGACGGAAAGCTGACAAAGCCACAGGCAGAGGAAAAGGCGACAATGTCCTGCACCTGTCCGGAGGCGGTCGAATATCAGAAAGAAAAGCAACGGAAAGAAAAGGCGCTGAAAAATGTGTCTGTTCTTTTCGGAGAGGATGCAGCACCGGAGAAAAGAATCGGAGAGGGCATCGTGAACATACTGCGGGCAGCAGTAGAGGAGATTTATTCGGGCGGGCTTGCAAAGGTCACTTTGAACCTACGGGGGGGCGTTAAAGCCTCAATTTCGCAGAATAGCAAAGGTGAGATCAATGTCGAGCGGACGGAGACCAAAAAGCAGAAATTAACAGAATAGAGGGTGATGTGGCGTGACGGAGAGGGAAATCTGCATCATGTACCGTGAGGCGAGAAACCAAAACACACAGTTGCAGGTATTAGCAGAGTTAAACGACGTGAGCCGGAATGAGATTATCAGAATTTTGGTCAAGAACGGTGAAAAGCTGCCCTCTCGTGTTATCAATCAGTTATATAAGCGGTTGGACGTTTTGGAGGCGCAAATCTCCGAGAGGGAAAAGGAATACAAAGAAATCGTTCGGGCATTGAACGGCGGTGAAAAACAGGACAGGAGGACAGGGAAAAATGAATTTTATCGAGGGAACGGTGACAATAAGCCTTGAAACATTAGATAATCTGCGGGAATGTGAGACGTTATACAGAGGTATTAGAAACACAGCATCCGGATTGATTGAGAGAATAGATTCGGAGCAGTACGACGAGAAATGCAAGGAAATTGATGCAATGAAAGAAATTTCAGACGATGACATCACACGGTTGCTGAATGAGGCAAGAAAAACATTGCGAATCGTTGTGTCTGCGGGCTGCTTGCGGAGGCTGATTCGTGAGTTTATAGATTGCGAGAAATCGGATGCACACTATGAAATTTCGGAAATGTCGAGAGAAGAATTTGCAAAGATTCCTCTGATTTTAGAATCAGAACAGAAAAAAAGGCAGATTCCGAAAATTGAGGATTTGAAACAGACGATAGGGCAGCAGGACAAATCGGTTTGTGGTATGTGCGAGGCGTACATGGCAGATGTAGAGTGTGACATGAAAGAGGACTGTCCGGCGGCAGGTGTCGTGAAACGTCTCAAAGAGGCAGAGGAGACAATCAAAGAAAAAGAGAAAATAATCAAAAAGCGTAACGAGGAAATCAGAGAACTCAAGAAAAAGTTGTCAGATTCAGAACTGAAAAGATCGTACATGGTTGACCCTATGGCAATAGGCGATCGTCATGAGATGGGAGGTTAAAGGGGAATAAACATGGATAAAAGACCGAGGAGACCGGACGGCTCACTATATCCACCATGCGAAACGTGCGGTATATCGCCGGACACATGCAAGGGATTTTGTATTTTTCAGACAATAGCAAAACAGGCAGAGCAGGAATTGAACAGGAGGTTTTGTGATGGCAACGGGATTCAGCGTCATGGACGCATTAAACAAAAATAGCAAGGCGGGCATCGAGGAGACACCGAAAGCGAGATTTCGCACGAAAGACATTTCGATTTTCAAGATGTACCGGAATGAAATGAACTTTTATAGCATCGCAGCGGTTGAGGAACTTGCGGGAGACATTCTGACATTCGGTCTCAAGCAGAATCTTGAACTTGTATATGAACCTTGCGAAAAGGGCGAATATAGGATTGTAGCAGGGGAGAGGCGGTGGCTTGCCCTCAAGATGCTTGTTTCAAAAGGCTATAAAGAGTTTGAAATGGCGACAAGTAAGCTGACCACACCGCAGGATGCGGACGAGGAGCAGGTGGAAATCATCATTGCGAACGCATATCGGAATAAGAGCGTCGCCGACATGATCGAGGAGGAAAAACGCCTCAAGGAATCACTGGAAAAGATGAAAGCAGCAGGAAAGCAGATCAAAGGATATGATCTCACGTCCGGTCGGCTGCGGGATGTCATTGCCTCAATGCTGCATATGTCAAAGACAAAGGTTGCACAGATCGAATCAGTCAACAACAATCTGATTCCGGAATTTAAGGAAGAATTGAAAAGCGAGCGTCTCACGTTCTCCGCAGCTTATGAACTGTCCGGAATGTCCGAACAGGAGCAGCAGGAGGCACTTGAGAGGTTCAAGGAATCCGGCGAACTTTCCCATAAGGACATAAAGACCATGAAAGGGGAAAAGACGGGGCAGCAGGACACACAGAAAGCCACCGGAGAGGGCGCAGAGACCGCCACAGACGGGCAGAACGGGGCAGAGCCGGAAAAGAGTACACCGGAGACCGAAAACGCCGGAAATGGGGCGAATACAGAGCCGGAAAAGCTATCAGAGGAGGCGGGCGTATATATCGGAGTTGACATGGCAGCAGGTGACGACTATCAGACACCACATCCGGAGGGAATCACGTCTCTTTGCTATTCCTGCACCAAATACGAGACCTGCAATGTCAAGACCGGAACGTGTACAAAGTGCGACCAGTATGAGAGCCGATCGGAGGCGTACAAGACCGACGAGCAGCGTTATTCGGAGGAACAGGACAGGATTGACAGGGAGACAGCAAGGAAACTCCGTGAACAGGCAGACGAGGAGCGCATGAACAATATTCCGTCCGCATCCGGAGAGAGCGGTCAGAAAGTGCATCAGATCAGACTGGGAGCGTCGTTTTTCGAGGATGCTTGCAGCAATATCAAGAGTTTTGAACTCCGGAAGAATGACAGGGGATATAAAAAGGGCGACATCCTTGAATTGATGGAGTTTGCGGACGGCAGGAACACCGGACGCATGGTGAGAAAACTGGTGACGTATATCCTTGAGGACTACACAGGACTTGAGGACGGATTCTGCATCATGGCGACATCGCTTGTCAATAAGGACGGCGAGGCGTTGCAGGGTGCGGATTTGGGGCAGATATGCGCCGATATAAGGGCAAACGGCGACGGCTACATCGACGGAGGCGAGGAGTACATATTGATTGACAAAGTGGTCGGAATTGTAGAGGGAGGCGGGCTTGAATGATTAAAAGAAAAATTTTCTATTCCGTGATTCAAGCCGATGGAATTACCGGAATTAGAAAACAGGACGGATATGAGTTACAGATTGACGGGGAAACATTCAACGCTTACCACAGCATGAGAGACGATAGAATATATATATTAGACCCGAAAAACGGGATTGCTTTACAGATATATGATGTAGACGAAAATGAGGATGAATTATTGCTTGAGATTGACCTCATTGAAAAGGCGAAAGAGAAACTTTTGCAGAGTGAGACATTGAGCAGATGGAAAGAAAAGAGAGACAATGAAAGTTACAGATTGTTGGAAAGAATGTTCAAGGCATATAAAAGAGCGGAATCATTGAGGGAAAAACAAAAAGAACTTGTATGTCGTGAGAATAAGGAGGCAGCAGGACAATGAATAAAAGCGCATTAAAAGCGTTGTTTATCAATGCAAAAGTAGAGGGCGCAAGGTATATCGGAGTTAGAATTGCGACCGAGGGCAGTAGTGAGCCGGAAATCATCATCAATCCGGAAAAAAACTTTGATTCAAAGTTTGAATATTACATGAGCGCATATGACGACGATCTGATTCTGATTTCCGCAAAAGGAAAGAAAGAAATCAGAATCACGGGCATTGCACAGGGGAACACGTTTGAGGATATTGAATATCAGTTGATGTCGGTCGGAGTTGGATGGAAAAAGCCGATTTCGGATGCAATCGACAAAGCCTATAATAAAATGATTGCGGAGACACCGCCACAGACAGAGGAGGAAAAGCTGCGATGTGATACCATGAAAGAGGCGGTCAAGGGAATGTTCCTCAATGCGAGCAGATCGGCAGCGGAGGCGAGGTTCATATTCGAGAATATTGAGAAGTATGAGCAGCTTTTCGATATCTGCATGAACGGTGATGACATGGAGTTCAGAAAGGGCTTGATGGAATTACAGAGGATGCAGAATGAGCATATTTTGAAAGAGGAGGATGATTCATGCCGATCGTAAGAGGAGTTATTTGCGATAACTGCGGAACAATGATCTATTGGTGCGGAAATGTATCAAAGCAGCGGGCAGTAGCACACGCCCGCAATGACGGGTGGACGGTTGGGAAAAAGTGTCTATGTCCGGACTGTCAAAAGGGAATGAGAGCCGGAAAGGGCAAGCAATGAAGTGAAACGGAGGAATCAGCGTGAAAGAGGAAAAAGAGCAGACAGTCATCGACAAAACATATTTATATCTTGAGAATTACCGTGAAATGGAGCGGTATATCAATGATGCGGTGTCGGAAGTGTCGCAGATTCCGGATGCGGGCAGATATAACATATCAGCAGAGCGGGCGTTCCTGCAATCCATAAGGGAGTGCAGGGCAGAGACCGTCATCTTGTTTGAACACCTGCGGAAAGCCCTTGCGTCGCTGAAAGAGGACACGGAGGCAGCAGGCGAGGCGTACAAGTACGAGGCACTTGAGGCGGTCTATATAAAGGGCATGACCTACGAGGAGATCGTCAGAGAGACCGGATGCGGAAAGAATTCTCCAAAGAAGTGGTGCAAAGCTATGATTCCGAGGTTGGCTATAAAGTTATTCGGTGCGAAAGCGTTAGAAAATGATACGAATTGCATTGAAAATAAAAACAATTTGAACAAAACGGGGTGAAAAGTGGGTGAAAACAGGGTGAAAAAGGGGGTCAAAAGTGGGTGAACACAAAGGGATTCCGATGTGCTATTATGGTAGCGTGAACAGTTGGGACGAGCGATTGCAGAGATGCAGTCGCTTTTTTCTTGCCTGTTCGCCCTCCTGTTATATGCGGGCAGCAGGGCGCAGCGATGCGGTCTATTGCCCGCCTCTCAAAAGCAGATAGCAGGGGCAGGAACACAGGGAGGAGGGTGAACGATGCTGTTGAAATCATGCAGGTGTGGAAAGCTGATTCCTCAATCAATGAAGATGTGCGAGGAATGTGAGCGGAGGCAGCAGTCAAGGTATGTGGTGTACAACAACACACGCCGAGACCAGAGGGCAGCAGAGTTCTATATATCAAAGGAGTGGCGGGCATTGCGTCCGGTCATCATGAGTGTGTATGAGTATGTGGATATATACGCATTGTATGTCCTGCATGAACTGAAAACACTTGAGGAATCCGACCCGATTCACCACATCGTTGAACTTGAGGAGGACTGGGAGCAGAGGTTGAACCCGCTGAACTTGATACCTCTCAAGCATGAGACACACAGCACTATCACAGCACTATATAAGCAGAGCAACGCAAGCATGAGAGAGACGCAGAAACGGTTGAGGTCGCTGATTGAACACCATTTCAAAGAGGCAGGGGGATATAAAAAAGTTTTGAGTGATGCTTTTCTAGTCACGCCCCCTCTTTTGTTTGGAGAAAACTCCCCACGGAAAATTCAGCAGACAGGGGATTGCCGGAGGGGTGTCAGAATGTGACACAAAACCGTTGAACGCCGGACGGAAAGGGGGTTGACGTTGCTATGGCAGGACAGAGACAGCCCACGGATTTGGTGGTCATGAAAGGCAAAAAACACCTCACAAAAGCGGAGATTGAGGCAAGGAAAAACGCCGAGGTCGTCGCCCCGAATGACAAGGTCAAGCCTCCGGCATACCTAACACCGGAACTCAAGAAGAAATTCCGGAAACTGGCGAAAGAACTGCTTGAAATCAAACTGATTGCGAATGTCGATTGTGATGCACTGGGG
>OFFM01001292.1_pt1 | contig 14293 bp, 8 predicted proteins | sample 1521401 | NCBI WGS metagenome assembly OFFM01 (sample SAMEA3504118, study PRJEB24116) | mouse gut metagenome | biome: mouse gut; feature: mouse-associated habitat; material: faeces | place: Denmark | collected 2011
CTCGCCGTAGCGGTCGTTGAGCGCCGTCTCCAGCCACGACAGCAGCTCGCCGTACATGGCGCTGCCGCGGTAAAAGGGGTTGAAGTCCTTGCCGTCGCGCACTCGCATCCCGGCCAGCCCCTCGAGCCAGCGCAGCACCCGCGGGCGGGCGGCGCCGGCATCGGCATCGTTAAGCTCGTCGAAGAGCATACCGAGCGCCGCGCCCAGCACATACTTCTGGTCCATCTCGATGCGGTAGTCGCCCTGGCGGTCTATCTCGCGGGCAAATGTGCGCAGCACCGACTGGAAAAAGGAGTCGATGGTACTGACATTAAACGAGCCGTAGTCGTGGAGCAGCCCGTGCAGGGCGCGGCGGGCGGCGGCGGTGAGCTCGTCGCGGGAGCAGCGCAGCTCGTCGACCAGCCGCGGGGCATAGTCGGCGTCGGTGCCGTCGGGCCGCGGGCCGCGGGCCAGGGCGTCGAGCTCGCGTATGATGCGGCTCTTCATCTCGGCGGTGGCCTTGTTGCTGAATGTGATGGCGAGGATGCGCGCGTGGGGATTGCGCGCGCGCCCAAGGCGGTAGGCGTCGCTCCCGGGGTCGCGCACACCCAGCAGCAGCTTGATATATTCGTAGGCCAGAGTGTATGTCTTGCCCGAGCCGGCCGATGCCTTATAGATGGTCAACATATTGCAAAGATAGCGTTTTTTCCCTACCTTTGCGCCAAACCACAACTCAAAACTGATATGCGTCTGATAATCGAACCTACCTACGCCGAGGTATCCCAGTGGGCCGCCAACTACGTTGCCGCCCGTATCAACGAAGCCAATCCCACCGCCGAGCATCCCTTTGTGCTCGGATGCCCCACCGGCAGCTCCCCCCTGGGCATGTACCGCGCCCTCATCGAGCTTTACAAGGCCGGCAAGGTTTCTTTCAAGCACGTGGTGACTTTCAACATGGACGAGTACTGCGCCCTGCCCCGCCAGCACGAGCAGAGCTACTACTCTTTCATGTGGAACAATTTCTTCAGCCACATCGACATCCTTCCCGAGAATGTCAATATCCTCGACGGCAATGCCGCAGACCCTGCCGAGGAGTGCCGCCGCTATGAGGAGAAAATCGCCTCTTACGGCGGTATCGACCTCTTCCTGGGCGGTGTAGGCCCCGACGGCCACATCGCCTTCAACGAGCCGGGCTCGTCGCTCACTTCGCGCACCCGCATGAAGACCATCACCGAAGACACCATCATCGCCAACTCGCGATTCTTCGACAACAATGTCGACCTCGTGCCCAAGACCGCCCTCACCGTGGGCGTGGGCACCATCATGGACGCCCGCTCGGTGCTGCTCATCGTCAACGGCCACAACAAGGCCCGCGCCCTGCGCCACGGCGTGGAGGGTGCCGTGAGCCAGATGTGGACCATCTCGGCCCTGCAGATGCACCCCAAGGCGCTCATCGTGGCCGACGACGCCGCCTGCGCCGAGCTCAAGGTGCAGACATACCGCTACTTCAAGGATATCGAGGGAGCCAACCTCGACCCCGCCACTCAGCTCTGAGCGGCAGAGCGGCTCAGCCGCTCACCTGTACCGACAGCCCCGTGGCGGCGGTGATACGCTCCGCGATGGCATCAAGCTCGACCCTCGGCACCCGCTTCAGTGTGGTGTCGGGGGTCGGCCGGTCTATGGTATATAGCATCACCGAGCCGGGGGCGATGCGGCGATAAGCGTCGATGAGGGCGTCGATCTCGGCCCCGGTGGTATTGTCGACGCCGTCGCCGCGGGTGATCATGGTCTGCACCACCGCCTGCGGCCCGAAGTCGTGCAGCTGCGAGATGACGCGCTCCACGCTGTAGGGCCCGACGGGGCGGTCGAGCGCGGCCGCGGTGGCGTCGACGGCGCTGTCGAGCTTGAGTATGGGATGATCCACGCGACGCAGCGCCTCGACCACCTCGGGGCGGTGGAGCATGGTGGCATTGGACAGCACGCTCACTCCGGCGCCGGGATAGTAGCGGTCGCGCAGGGCGATGGTATCGTCGATGACTCCGGCAAAGTCGGGGTGCAGCGTGGGCTCGCCGTTGCCCGAGAATGTGATGTTGTCGACGGGCCGGCCGGCCTCTTTCAGTTCGGCAAGGCGGGCCTCCAGGCCGGCGCGCACCTGCTCGCGCGAGGGCATACCGGCCTTGCCGGGGCCTTGGGCGTTGAACCCTGCCTCGCAGTAGAGGCAATCGAAGGAGCATATCTTGCCGTCGCGCGGCATGAGATTGACACCCAGCGAGCTGCCCAGCCGCCGCGAGTGGATGGGGCCGAATATGGTGTCGGTGTACATTACTGTCTGCATTGCTGTCTGTGCTTTGTAAAAATTATTGTGGAGAGAGATGTGAGGGCGGCCACAGCCACGGCCACGGCTGCCACGGCCAGTATGTCGACCGCCTCGACGCGCACGGGGTACACGTCGATGGTCATCTTCGAGGGGTCGCCCCCGAGCTTGATGAAACCGCCGATCTGCTGGGCCAGCGCCAGCGCCACTCCGCCGACTATGCCGGCGGCCGCGCCCGCGAGGGTAATCATGGCGCCCTGCCACATGAATACGGCCCGGCGCACCTGCCGAGGCGCGCCCAGGCAGGCCAGGGTATGCATGTCGTCGCGCTTCTCGAGCACCATCAGCGACAGGGTGCTCACGATGTTGAAGGCGGCTATCACCAGTATAAAGCCGAGCATGAGGAAGGTAATCCACTTCTCGACCGAAATCATGCGCATCGACTCGCGGTGCTGCTCGTGGCGCTGAAGCACCTCGCAGCCCTCGCCGGCCACTGCGGCTACGGCCGCGGCCGCGTCTGCGCCTGGCTCGAGGGCTATCTCTATGGCCGATGCCTCGCCGCCGGCGTATTGCAGCAGGAAGCGGGCGTCGGCGATGGGTATGAGCAGGCGGTCGGCATCGGCGTCCATCTGCCCCACCTGGGTCACGGCGGTGACGACTAAGGGCGTGCGGCGGAATGCTGTGGCGGGATTGGCCGGGTTGATGCGCCCGAGCCTGCGGGGCACATACAGCTCCACACCCGCGGCGCCGGGGTGCAGGTCGAGCCGCGAGGCCACTCCGATGGCCACTTGCGCCGGGGCGGCGCCCAGGCCGGTGGAGTCGGTGGCAAATGTGCCCATCACGGTCATGGAGTCGATGTCGACCACAGCGGCATAGCGGCTGTCGACGCCCTTGAACTGCACGGGCAGCTGCCGCTCGCCGGCCACCATCAGCCCGCGGTCGCCCAGCGATGGCATGGCGACAGCCACCGCGGGCAGGGCCTCGATGCGCCGGGCCAGCGAGTCGGCGTCGGCGATGACCTTGCCCCGGCGGGGCAGGGCGAGCAGGTCGGGGTCGGCCACGCTCAGCTGCGAGGCGGCCACATCGGCAAAGCCGTTGAATACCGACAGCACCACCACTATGGCGGCCGTGGCGACCGCCACGCCGGCCAGCGACACGGCCGATATGACGTTTACGGCGCGGTGAGACTTCTTTGATATCAGATAGCGGGCCGCTATCCATGCCGACAATCCTTTCATGGCGGCAAAAGTAACCATTATTCCGCGCCCGCGCAAGAGGTCGTCAGCGGCGCAGCGAGGTGATAAACTGCTTGGGAGGCATGTTCATCTTGCGCTTGAAGGTCTCGCGGAAGGTCTTGATGTCGCGGAATCCGCACTGCGCGGCGACGGTCTGCACGTTGACGTTGCCCTGGCGGAAGAGCTCGACGGCCTTGAAGATGCGGTACTCGTTGATAAACTCGATGAGCGACATGCCCGTCAGGCGGCGTATCTTCTTGTAGAGCGACGAGTGGCTCATGGCCAGGCGCGAGGCGAGCATCTCGATGCCGAAGTCCTCGTCGGTCATGGTCTCGTCGATGATACGGCGGCACTCGAGCAGGAATCGGCGCTCCTCGCGGTTGTACTTGCTCTGGGGCGCGGCGGGGGAGGCCTCGGGAGCGAGCGCCACCGGGGTCTCCTCCTGCTGGAAGAGGCGGTCGACGCTGCGGCGGAGCACCTTGAGCGAGGCGGGCTTGGTGATGAAGGCGTCGACTTTGGCGTCGTATGCCTTGATGATGTCGTCTTCGGAGTTGACGGCCGAGAATACCACTATCCTGATGCTGCGCAGGCGCGGGCTCTCCTTGATGCGGGCGATGAGGCCGTGGCCGTCGAGGCCGGGCATCATGATGTCGGTGACCACCACGTCGAAGTCGCCGCACTCCAGGGCGTCGATGGCCTCGGCGCCGTCGGCCGCGCTCACCACGCGGTAATCGTCGCGGAAGGTGCGGGTCAGCAGGGCTATCACCTCGGGATTGTCGTCGACCACGAGCATCGAGCGGGTGGCGGTGGGATTGTCGATACCCATGTCGACGGGCTCGGGCGCCGGGGCGGCCACCTCGGGACGGCTCTCGGCGGCGGGCTCGGCGGCGGGGGTGAGATTTTTGGGCAGATGCACGGTAAATACCGAGCCTTCGTTGATGCGCGTGGCCAGCTCGATGCGGCCGCCATGCATGTCGACCAGCTCCTTGACAAAGGCCAGGCCGATACCGTCGCCGCCGCTCTGCTGGCGGCCGCGCTCGGTGCGGTAGAATGGCTGGAAGATGGCCTCGCGCTGGGCGTCGGCGATGCCGATGCCGGTGTCAGAGACGCTGATGGCCACTTCGTCGCCGCGGTCGCGGATGGCCAGGGTCACGTCGCCGCCCTCGGGGGTGTATTTGTATGCGTTGGAGATGAGATTGGTCACCACCAGCTCGAGCTTGTCGGGGTCAAATACGGCGTCGATCGGAGCGGGGTCGTGCACGTAGTCAAAGTTGATGCTCTTGTGGCGGCAGAGATGCTCGTAGTCGGGCACCAGGTCGCGGAAGTATCCACACAGCTCTATCTCGCGGGGCTTGAGGCGGAAGTGGCCCGAGTCTATCTTGCGGAAGTCGATGATGCGGTTGATGAGCTTGTTGAGCTTGACTGAGTTGCGGTATACGCCGCGCAGGTCGTTGACGGTGACATACTCCCGCTCTGAGTCGAGCATCTCCTCTATCTGGGCCGAGATGAGAAAGCAGGGTGTGCGCAGCTCGTGGGTGATTTTGGCATAGAAGTCGAGCTTGGTCTCGTTGATCTCGCGCTCGGTGCGGGTATTCAGCTCGGCTATGTGGGCGTCTTCACGGCTGCGGGCCATGCGCCGCCACATGCCGTATGCCACGGCCATCAGCGCCAGCGTGAGCACTGTCCACAGCAGCCGCGCCCAGCCGGTGGCATACCAGGGCGGCATCACGGCGATGCGCAGCCCGGCCGGCTCGGTCCAGGCGCCGTCGGGGGTGGTGTGGCGCACCAGCAGGCGGTACTCGCCGGCGGGCACGTTGGTATAGACGGCGCGGCGCTGCGAGCCGGCGCGGCGCCACTCGTCGTCGAGGCCCTCGAGCCGGTACTCGAAGAGCCGTCTTACGGGGGTGACGCTCTGGGGCACGGTGAAGCTCACCACAAAGAAGTTTTCGTCGTGGGCCAGGCGCACCTCGCTGCCGCGGCCGTCGGTATAGAGCGAGATGGTGCGCCGCGGGGTGTTCATCGTTTCCAAATCGCTGAATATCAGTGCATTTGAATTAGGGGGGGGTAAAATCATCCTTTTCTCCGCCCGTGATGCAGAGCAGGCCGCTGTCGGTGCCGAAGTACATGGTATCGCCGTCGCAGGCGGCGGCATTGGCCGTAAAGGAGGTGAGCAGGCGGGGGTCGGCGCTGGGGACAAACACTCCGCGGCCGCGTATGAAATGGTACAGCCCGGCGGCGGTGCCAAACCACAGGTCGCCGCCGGCGTCCTCGGCCATCGACTGCACGCGCGACTCGATGAGACCGTCGGCGGGGCCATATGCCCTCACCGTGCCGGCGTGTGTATCGATGGCGTGCAGCCGGCCGTCTGACATGGTGACCCACAGCGTGCCGCGGGAGTCGAGCGCCAGGAAGGATGCGTTGGACGAGGGCAGCTCCACGCCGCCGGGCGAGGGGCGGTCGGAGTACCGGGCCAGTATGGAGCGGGTGCGCTTGTCGATGCGCAGCACCCCGAGCACGCCCGACGACACCCACATACAGTCGCCGCCGTCGGCTATCGACGACACGTTGAGATTGTTGCAGCCGGCGGGTGTCTCGACGGCGCCGGTGGCCATGTCGAGTACATGCAGGCCGCTGCCGCCCACCCACAGGCCGCCCCGGCCGTCGTCGGCCAGCGCCCATACTTTCTGGTAATGCTCGTCGGGCATACGGTGCAGGGCAAATGTCCCGGCCTCGGGGTCCATCTCGACCACGCCGGTCGAGTACACGGCCATCCACAGCCGGCTGCCGGCGTGCACGAGCGACACCACATTGTCGCCGGGCAGCGCGGAGTTGGCGCCGGAGTAGTTGCGCACGCTGCCGGTGCGGCGGTCGTACACGTCGAGGCCGCGGCCGTCCAGGCCCAGATATATGCGGTCGCCGACGGGCAGGGCGGCCGTGACGATGTCGTATGATATGGCGCCGGTGGCTGCGCGCAGTATACGGTGGCGGTCGAGGCGCTCCGACAGCAGGCATATGCCGTGGCGGTACGTGGCACACCACACGTCGCCCGAGCGCGTACAGCACAGGGAGTAGAGGGCGTCGGCCGCGGCCGACGCATCGTCGGGCACACACCGGCGCAGCTCGCCGTCGGGCCCGAGGCGGTGCAGGCCGCTGCCGTCGCCGGCAAAGTAGAGCGTGTCGCCGCTGCGGGCCACTCTCATCAGGCCTTGCACGGAGATGCCGTCGGCGGCGGGGCGCAGCCGGCCGTCGTCGCTCACGATGTCAAATGTGAGCGAGCCGGCGCCGATACCGCGGCCCACGTACACGCGGCCGCCGATGGTGTCGCAGTAGATATTCATGTTTACGTCGTAGCCGTAGGGCAGGGGGGTATGGGCCACGTCGCGCTCGCCGTCGGGGCTGAGCACTGAGATGCCGCGGTCAGACAGGGCCATGATGCGCCCGTCGGTATATGTGCATATGTCGCCGTAGCGGCGGTCGCTGGGCTTGGGCAGCACGCGGAACACGCGGCCGTCGGCAGCGGGGTCGAGCCGCAGCAGCTCGCCGCCCACGGTGAGGCAGAATATCTCGCCGGCCCGGCCGCCGACGATGCGGCTCACGCGGGTGGTGAGACTCTGCACCCCGGCCAGGTTGGCGACGCTCACGCGACAGTGCTCAAAGCGGCCGGTGGCGTAGCTGTAGAAGTCGATGCCCATGTCGGTGCCCACCCACAGCCCGTCGGGAGCGGCGTAGAGGCAGCGCACCATGTTGCTCACGATGGTGCCGGGGTCGCCGTCGTCGCGCAGGAAGACGGTCATCGAGTTGCCGTCGTAGCGGGCGAGTCCGTGCCAGGTGGCGGCCCATACAAAGCCGTAGCGGTCTTCGCAGATGTCGTTGACGCGGTTGTCGGGCAGGCCCTCGCGGGTGCCCAGCTCCTCGAAGCGGCGCACCTCTGTGGCGGGGAGGGCAAAAATCGTATGCGCCACATTAAGGCACATGGCTGTCAGGGCTATACGGAGCAGTATGGCTGGTTTTTTCATGGTGGGGCGGTCAGATTATGGGGCAAAATTACAGATTTTGACCGCACGCGCCACAAAGTTGACCGAAAAAACTACAGGGCGTTTTTCGGATATTAAAGGGTCGATTTTCGTACACCGGTCGTCGAGGCCTTAATTTTCGTCCAATCGCGACAGATTACCGATTATACCCCTTTAATAGACGAATTACGCGTCACCCCCTCGCGCGATACCGCTGTAATTTTGCCACACTATGCGGAGATGCCAATAGTGGCCCCGGTTTATACCTTGAATTAAATACCAATCCAAATACACATTCTAATCCATGAATCTTTCTACCTTTAAATCGGCTGCCCGGGTGGCGGCGCTGGTGATGGCGGCGACTGCAACCGCTGCTCCGGCTTATGCCATGCCCGAGCCACAGACCGCACAGGCACAGGCCGGGCGAGTGACCGGCACAGTGTACGACAGCGAGGGTGAACCCGTCATCGGCGCATCGGTACGCGCCGCCGACCCGAAGATCCAGCCCGTCGTGACCGACATCGACGGCAACTTCGTCATCACGTCCTCTCGCCCCCTCAAACTCACCATATCTTATATCGGTTGCGAAAACGCCACTGTCGAGGCCAAGCCCGGCGTGCCCGTCACCGTGACCCTGAAATCGTCCGCCAGCAGCCTTGAGGAAGTTGTGGTGGTAGGTTTCGCCACTCAGAAGAAGGTCAACCTCACCGGCTCGGTGGGTACCGCTTCGGCCAAGGACATCGCAGAGCGTCCCGTGCAGAGCACCGCTGCCGCCCTGCAGGGTGTGATCCCCGGCCTCAACATCTCCAACGCCACCGCCGGCGGCGAGCTCAACGCTTCCAAGCAGATCGAGGTGCGCGGTATGAATACCATCGGCGACGGCTCCAAGGGCGGCCCGCTGATCCTTATCGACGGCATGGAGGGCGATATCAACACCCTCAACCCCAACGATATCGAAAACATCTCGGTACTTAAGGACGCTGCCGCCTCGTCGATCTACGGCTCGCGCGCTCCCTTCGGTGTGATACTTATCACCACCAAGAGCGGCGCCACCGGCAAGGCTCAGATCCACTACTCCAACTCGTTCCGCTTCAACCAGCCCCTGACTCCCATGGAGATCATGGACTCGTGGCACTACATCAACTACCTCAACGATGTACAGCGCTACACCAGCAACAAGCCCGAGTTTAACGACGACTTCGTCGAGGGCGCCCGCCAGTACTACTACGGCGAGAGCGACAATTACATCTACGACAACGCCTGGGTGACTCCCAAAGACGGCACCCGCACATACCGCCGCTGGGGTACCGGCGAGTGCGGCGGCACATTTGCCAACGTCAACTGGCGCGACGAGCTCTACAAGAAGACTGCCTTTGCCCAGGAGCACAACCTCACTCTCTCGGGCGGTAAAGACAACATCAACTACTACATCAGCGGCAACTTCCTCGACCAGGGCGGCTTCCTCAAGTACGGCAACGACAACTACGACCGCTACTCCATCATGGGCAAGCTCTCCGCTCAGATGACCCCCTGGCTCAACGTACAGTACACCGGCCGCTGGATACGCACGGAGTACGACCGCCCCACCATCATGACCGGCGGCTTCTACGAGAAGATTATCCGCCGCCTGGTGCCCACCAGCCCCAAGTATGACCCCAACGGCTACATCGCCGGCGACTACAACTATATCATGCAGCTCGAGGAGGGCGGCCGCCACAAGGATCAGAACGACAACTTCACCAATCAGGTAAAGGTAGTCATCACCCCGCTCAAGGGCTGGAACATCATCGGCGAGTTCAACGCCCGCATCGGCAACAACTGGACTCACGAGGACTCGCAGATCGTCTATACCCACGACGCCGACGACCAGGCCGCCCTCGACCGCGGTTTCACCTCCGAGACCACTCACCTTGCCATGGACAGCCCCAGCCACAACTCTGTATATGAGTACTCCTACCGCGAGACTTACCTCAACTACAACATCTACTCCGACTATGCCTTCAACTTTGCCGAGCGCAACAACATGAAGGTGATGCTCGGCTTCCAGGCTGAGGACTTCAAGTACCGCGACCTCCATGCTTCGCGCGACGACATGCTCGTGCCCGACCTGCCCGTGCTCAACCTCACCACCAGCTCCGACTCTTACAGCCTCGGCAGCCAGTATCAGAAGTGGCGCACCGCCGGCTTCTTCGGCCGTATCAACTACGACTTCGACAGCAAGTACCTCATCGAGGCCAACCTCCGCTACGACGGCACCTCGCGCTTCCGCCGCAACTCCCGCTGGGTATGGTCGCCCTCCGTATCGGCCGGCTGGAATATCGACCGCGAGAATTTCTGGGACGACATCCGCCCCTACGTGCAGGCTCTGAAGGTGCGCGCATCCTGGGGTCAGCTGGCCAACCAGAATACCTCGGGCTGGTATCCCACCTACCGCACCATGGGCGTCGAGAATGCCACCAACAACTGGCTCATCAACGGCTTGAAGACCAACAAATCGTGGTTCCCCTCGCTCATCGCGGCCGACCTCACCTGGGAGAAAATCCGCACCACCAACATCGGTCTCGACTTCTCGGCCCTGCGCTACCGTCTGACCGGATCGTTTGACTACTTCTGGCGCGACAACCGCGACATGGTAGGCCCCGCCGTTACTCTGCCCGCCGTACTCGGCGCAAGCGTGCCCAAGCAGAACAACCTCTCCATGCGTACCTACGGCTGGGAGCTGCAGATCGGCTGGCAAGACCACATCGGCGACTTCGCATACTCGGCCAAGCTCAACCTCTCCGACGACCAGACCAAGATCCTCGACTACCCCAACAATGAGATGTATATCAACGGCGGCAACTACGACCCCTACAGCAACTACATCCCCGGCGATGTCGTAGGCAATATCTACGGCTTCACCACCGTAGGCGTGGCCCGCGACGACCAGCAGATGCAAAACCACCTCGCCACGCTGCCCAACGGCGGCCAGGACGCCATCGGCTCCAACTGGCAGGCAGGCGACATCATGTATGCCGACATCAACGGCGACGGCAAGATCACCAAGGGTACCTCCAAAAACGACCTCGGCGACCTCAAGGTCATCGGCAACCAGCAGCCCCGCTACCGCATCGGCCTCAACCTCTACGCCGCATGGAAGGGCATCGACGTGACCGTATTCTTCCAGGGCGTATGCAAGCGCGACTACTACTTCAACCCCTACGGCGGCTCAGGTACCGGCGGCAAGGGTGCAGTATTCTGGGGCGCCACCACCGGCGGCCGCTGGGAGTCTATCTTCCTCAACGAGCACCTCGACTACTGGCGCGACGAAAACTCGCTCCTGGGCGAAAACCTCGACTCTTACTACGCACGTCCCCTCTATTTCACCAATAAAAACCGCGAGATGCAGACCCGCTACCTCCAGGACGCTTCCTACCTGCGCCTGAAGAATCTCCAGGTGGGCTACACCTTCCCCAAAGACTGGACCCGCAAGTGGTACTGCGACAACCTGCGCATCTTCTTCTCGGCCGAAAACCTCTGCACCTGGACCAAGATGTCGAAGGTCATCGACCCCGAGTCGCTCGAGGTATCGTCGATGAAGTCGGGCTCGTCTTATCCCATCGCCAAGACCTTCTCTTTCGGTATTACTGTCGATTTCTAAACCATCTTAACCATCACAGAAAATCACAATGAAATTCTCTAAGATATACGGGGCATGCCTGCTGGCCGCAATGGGTGCGGCGATGGCCGGCTGCGACGACTACCTCGACATCACCCCGCCCTCGCAGGTGACTCCCGAGACTTACTTCACCGAGGCCGAGCAGCTCGGCGCCTACACCCTCAACTACTACGGCACAGGCTACGGCGGCATGTTCTCGACCTTCGACAACGGCGGCTCGGGCTACCAGTTCTACTTCGACAACGACGAGGGCACCGACAATGAAGGCGGTACCAACGACAACTTCTTCGACGGCAACTCCAAGCGCAAGGTAGGCGCCACCGGCGGCTCATGGGGCTTCGGCAACATCAACAACTTCAACTTCTTCCTGGAGCAGGCGCTGCCCAAGTATGAGGCCGGCCAGATCACCGGCAACTCCATCGCCGCCAAGCACTACATCGGCGAGGCTTACATGCTCCGCGCCATGGAGTACTTCGGCAAGCTCAAGGCCCTGGGCGACTATCCCATCGTCACCGAGACCCTGCCTCTTGACAAGGCCGTCCTCATCGAGGCTTCCAAGCGCCAGCCCCGCAACATGGTGGCCCGCTTCATCCTCAGCGACCTCGACAAGGCCATCGAGATGCTCAGCGACGGCTCTGCCGTCGGCGGCCGCGTGCGCATCACCCGCGACGCTGCCCTGCTCTTCAAGGCCCGCGTGGCCCTCTACGAGGCTACCTTTGAGAGGTACTTTGCCGGCACTCCCTTCGTGCCCGACCGCAACGCCGGCTGGCCCGGCGCACAGGCCGAGTACCTCAAGGACTTCTCCTACGACAATGCCACCGAGGTAGACTTCTTCCTCGACCAGGCTCTCGCAGCCTCCAAGGAGGTAGTGGATCACCACCCCAATCTCACCGCCAACACCAAGAAGCGCATCGGCGACAGCGAGACCTTCCCCTCCAACCCCTACTTCCAGCTCTGGTCGACCGCCGACCCCTCGAGCATGGATGAGGCTCTGATGTACCGCGTCTACAGCCAGACCGTCGCCGGCGGCCACTCCATGGGCCACTACGCCACCAACGGCGGCTACACCCAGGAGTTTGCCAACGCATTCCTTATGGAAAACGGCCTGCCCATCTACGCATCAGGCTCGGGCTACGCCGGCGACGACTTCATCGCCGACACCAAGACCGGCCGCGACTGGCGCTGGCAGCTCTTCATGAAGGCTCCGGGCGAGTACGTCTATGCCGACCTGCTCACCAAGCGCACCGGCGAGGGCCGTGAGAAGAAAGAGGACGCCGAGATCAAGGCTCCCGCTATCATCGGCGGCACCACCTCCTACTTCACCACCTCCACCGGCTACCATAAGGCAAAGGGCTGGGGCACCAACTCCATCTACGAGGGCCTGGGCCAGGATATCTCTGCCTGCATCATCTTCCGCGCCGCCGAGGCATACCTCATCTATCTTGAGGCTGCATGGGAGAAGTACGGCGACGGCCTCAACTCCGACGCCTGGGACATCTGGGGTCGCCTGCGCACCCGCGCCGGCCTGCCCGCCGACGCCCGCGTGACCATCAACGCCACCGACCTCGACAAGGAGGAGCAGACCAGCCACGACTTCGGCCTCTACTCGGCCGGCCGCCGCATCACCTCCAAGGTGCTCTACAACATCCGCCGCGAGCGTCGCTGCGAGTTTATCAGCGAGGGCTTCCGCTGGGACGACCTCATCCGCTGGCGCGCTCTCGACCAGCTCAAGACCAATCGCTACTTCAAGCACGGCTGCAAGGTATTCGGCCCCATGAGCGAGTGGTTTAAGGTCAAGAAGAAAGGCAAGGTCATCGTAGGCTACATGGCCAACTACACCTACGACAACGCCGACCCCGACAAAAACAACCTCTCCTCGCCCTCCGATACCGAAGGCGCTCTCAACGGCGACGCTCGCTACTTCTCGCTGCTGCGCACCTCGAGCAACAACGACTGGTACCGCAGCGGCTACTCCTGGCGCATGGCCCATTACCTCAACCCCATCGCCGAGAGCCACTTCCTGGAGAGCTCGACCGCTGGCGACGGCGCCGACTCGCCCATCTATCAGAATCCCTACTGGAGCACAGTACACGATACTCCCGCCCAGCAGTAATCCATCCTGAGCCGGGGCACCGGCACCCATCCCACGCCGGTGCCCCGCTTACCACTCTCCACAAGCAAGCTATCACACAACCTTAATATTAACACCAAACAAAACCTTAAGCAATGAAAAAGCTTTTACTCGCTTCGGCTGCCATCGTAGCCACCCTCGGCGCTTCGGCCGCCAACCTCGTAGTCAACGGCGACTTCGAAAACCCCAACTTCAAGCAGGAAGTCCCCAGCGACTACACCTGGGAACCCTGGAACACCCAGCAATACCTCACTGAGCTCCCCGGCTGGACCCTGAACACCAATGGCCCGTGGAACGGCGGCATCGAGCTGAAGTCCGGCGAAGACTTCCTCGGCGACGGCGACGTGCGTCCCGACGACGATATGGCATACGCACACTTCGTAGGCTTCAACGACAACGGCTGGGCCGACATCGCCATGTACCAGGTTGTCGAGGGCCTCACCCCCGGCACCGAGTACACCCTGAGCTTCCTCATGTCCGCCAACTTCCCCGATGCCTCGCAGACTGCCAATAACTGGGCTCCCGACCCCAACTGCGGCTTCGTCGTGGCTGAACCCGACGTAAATGCCGATGGCGAGACCGTAGCCGGCTTCGGTATCCTTGCAGTCAACGTAGCCGCCGATGCCGACTATGATCTGAGCGACGAGATGGACCTGCCCTACGTCGCCAAGTTCACCGCTCCCGCCGTTGGCAAGGTATACCTCAAGTTCTACCTGAGCAACACCTACGGCGATAAGAATAAGAAAGACAACCTCTGGATGGACCTCGACATGGTAAGCCTGATGACCTCTGAGGAGGCTGCCGGTGTTGCCGAGATCGAGATCGCCGGGGACAACGCTCCCGTAGAGTACTTCAACCTCCAGGGCGTACGCGTGACCGAGCCCGCAGCCGGTGGTCTCTACATCCGTCGTCAGGGCGACAAAGCCACCAAGGTAATCCTCTGATAATCTTACAATCACAGAA
>OFFM01001299.1_pt1 | contig 14251 bp, 9 predicted proteins | sample 1521401 | NCBI WGS metagenome assembly OFFM01 (sample SAMEA3504118, study PRJEB24116) | mouse gut metagenome | biome: mouse gut; feature: mouse-associated habitat; material: faeces | place: Denmark | collected 2011
GGAATCAGCCTGATTCCGAAGGTGAATTTGTGTAGAATATGGTGTCTTATCAGAACCAGCGAACGTATGCGAAGTCTTGACGGTGGGGGAGTTCGGCGTTCTTGGGATACATACGCAGAGCGTATTTGTATATGCCGGCTTCCTTGAGTGATGAGCTGAGCTCATAAGTGAAGATGTTACCGTCGCGGTTTACAATCTTGAGGTCGGCGCGACCGTCGTATTTGCTCTCGCCGTGCTCCTCTTTGTAATAAACGAGTTCAACACCGATTGAGTCGCCAAGTCCTTTTGTGTCGAGCACAACGCGGAGGTCGATCTTGTCGCCAGTGCGGGATGCGCCGGCATGAACTTCATCGAAGTTGCAGGAAACAACCTGTATGCTATCCCATTTTGAAGCCACTTCCTCTTTCCATGCCACGATCTCACGTGCTTTTGCAAAGTCGTTAGCCTCAAGTTTAGCTGCGCGTTTAGCCTCGGGGAGGTAGAAGCGGTCGATGTAGTCGTCAAGCTGACGCTTCATTGTGAAGTGGGGAGCGATGTTACCGATCGAACGCTTGATATACTGTATCCATTCAGGGCTGTATCCCTTGTAATTCTTATTGAAGTAAAGGGGTATGATTTCATTTTCAAGCATTGAATAGATAGTGGCTGCATCAAGCTTATCCTGCTGAGCCTGATCAGTATAGGTGCGCTTGTCGGTGAGCGCCCATCCGGCTTTCTCATCAAAACGGTAACCTTCATACCACCATCCGTCGAGCACGGAGAAGTTGAGAACACCATTCATCTCAGCCTTCTCGCCAGATGTTCCGGAAGCCTCCAGCGGACGTGTGGGGGTGTTCAACCAGATATCAACACCTGTTACAAGACGTTTTGCAACGATCATGTTGTAGTCTTCAAGGAAGATGATCTTTCCTGAGAACTGAGGCATCTTTGAAATCTCGGTGATTCGTTTGATAAGTCCCTGGCCTGCGCCGTCAGCGGGGTGTGCCTTACCGGAGAAGATGAACTGAACGGGATATTTCTCGTTGTTCACAATCTTGGCAAGACGGTCAAGGTCGGTGAAGAGCAGGTGCGCGCGCTTGTATGTTGCGAAGCGGCGTGCAAAACCGATGATGAGAGCGTTTGGATTGATTTTGTCAACAATCTTGATAACCTCTGTCGGATCACCCTGATTCTTAAGCCATTTCTCTTTGAAGTCTTTCTTTACGAAGTTGATGAATTTATTCTTCATCGTCATTCGCATGTTCCAGATATCCTCGTCTGGTACGCTGAAGATGCCTTTCCACATCTCAGGATTGCTCTGATCCATGAAGACATCGCTGTTAAGATGGTCGGAATAGAATTCTTTCCATTCTGAGGCAGCCCATGTCGGCATGTGAACACCGTTGGTGACGTAGCCTACATGTGATTCTTCGGGAGCGTAGCCTTTCCAGATACCGGCGAACATCTTCTTTGAAACCTCTCCGTGGAGCCAGCTGACACCGTTTGCCTCCTGGCATGTGTTGAGCGCGAATACGCTCATGGAGAAACGCTCGTTGCTATCGGGATTCTCACGGCCCATGTTCATGAGATCGTTCCATGAAATGCCGAGTTTAGCAGGATATTCACCAAGATATTTGCCGAAGAGAGACTCCTCGAAGTAGTCGTGACCTGCGGGCACGGGAGTGTGCACAGTGTAGAGTGAAGATGCACGGACAATCTCAAGAGCCACATTGAAGGGGAGATGGTCTTTCTGCACATAATCAACCAGACGCTGGAGGTTGAGAAGTGCGGCGTGTCCTTCGTTAGCGTGGTAGAGGTCTGTCTTGATGCCGAGTTTCTCAAGCATGAGGATACCACCGATACCGAGGAGATACTCCTGTTTGATACGGTTCTCCCAGTCTCCGCCATAGAGCTTGTGTGTGATCTGACGATCCCATTCTGAATTCTGATCGAGATCTGTATCGAGCAGATAGAGGTTCATGCGACCTACATTCACACGCCATACGTGGCTATAGACTACGCGGCCGGGATAAGGCACCTCAAGAATCATAGGCTGTCCGTCTTCGCCAAGCACCGGTTCGATCGGGAGCTGGTCGAAGTTCTGGCTCTCGTAATTGGCGATCTGCTGACCGTCGATAGAAAGCGACTGTGAGAAATAGCCATATTTATATAGGAATCCGACAGCTGTCATGTTGATGCGGGAATCGGAAGCCTGTTTGATATAGTCACCGGCGAGAACGCCAAGACCTCCGGAATATATCTTCAGGCAGTTGCAAAGACCATATTCCATTGAGAAATATGCCACAGAGGGAAGTTTTTTGTCCATGGGCTGTTTCATGTAGTCCTTGAACATAGCGTAAACTTCCTTTATTCTCTCCATCATGGCCTCGTCTTTCAGGATTTCCTGATAACGCTCGTAAGAAAGCTGCTGGAGAAGCATCACGGGGTTTTCACCCACCTGACGCCAGAGATCATGGTCAAGATCACGGAAAAGGCGTTTCCCGGCACTGTTCCATACCCACCAGAGGTTTTTTGACATCTCCTCAAGGGGTTTGAGTTCCCTGGGTATTTCAGCGCTGACAGTGATAGTGCGCCATGCAGGCGCATTAGTGTTGCTAACTTGTAGTTTCATATATTTAGTATAAGTATTTTTAATTGTTATTTAACTCTTGATGCCGCGCGGTTGATAGCGGTTTTGAAAGCTTCGTCATAATGGCTTACAAAAAATTTCCAATCGGCTTTCTCTGCGGTGAGGAATGCTGCATGTCGGGCTTCCGAGCGGGCGATGGCGCTTTCCTGATAGTAAGCGGAAGCCGCATTGGCTATTGCATCGCGGGATTCAACATAATTGCTGTCTTCGCGGGAAACAACATATACACCGCATTGGCGCAGACCATTTTTGAAATTATCGAGCACCCATTGTCCGAATCCGGCTTTGTCTGTAGTTACAGTCGGCACTCCGAAAGCTGTGCTTTCGAGCGGAGTGTATCCCCACGGCTCATAATATGATGGGAAGAGTGTGAGGTCGAATGCCGGCAGAAGGTCGTAGTAGGCTATATCGATGATGCCGTCATGTCCGTCAAGGTAACTCGGGACATACACCACTTTTATTTTTTGAAGTTTTCCTTGAGATTTCAATTCCCTGATGCGCACGCATACTGCATCGGAATCTTCGTTGAAAAGACGGTGGGTGAGGAAGTCTGGTGCGGAATTATCATTACCTTCGAAGTCGAGAGTCATCAGCAGACTTCCGGAAGGTTCCTTTACCCATCCCGGAACAAGGATGAATGCCAGAGCCTCAGCATCCTTGGGTAATCTCTCTTCCATCTTTACAAGAGAATCAAGGAAAAGGTCAAGCCCTTTATTGCGGTATTCATGTCTGCCTGAAGTCGCGATCATGAATGTTGCGTCGTCATATTTACGTGAAGTCAAAGCGGAAGCCACATTGAGAAGTTTCTGGCGTCCGTCTTTACGCAACTTGTTATATTTCGCGGTTTTGGGGACGAAATCCGGTTCGAAACCATTTGGCGTCACAACCTGAGGGCGGATTGCAAGAAGCTGTTCGCATTCACGTGCGGTCACTTCGCTCACCGTTGTGAAGCAGTCGGCTGCGTGAGCTGCGGCTTTCTCAAGAGTATGCTTTGACTGCATGTTGAGCTCGTCTGCCATCTGGTTACCATCGTAGTTGTGGAAATATTCGTAAAGCGGTTTGCCATTTCCACATATGCTTCTGCCGATGCTTGTGGCGTGAGTGGTGAATATGGTTGCGGCCTGGGGCATTGTCTGTTGTGTATAGAGGAGTCCCATTCCGGTGGTCCATTCATCGAAATGCGCCACTACTTTATTCTCGTCCACTTTCAGATGGGCGGCGAGAGCCTTTATCACGATAGCGGCAGCCACTGAGAATACGCATGATTCCCCATAGTCGCCATAGGAGTGAAGAGAGTCAACTCCGTATTTGTTCCACATCTTACCATACACCTCGTCGATATGGTCGGCGGTATCGCCCGGATTCACAAGAATCACCTGCGGAGCCCCGGGTATATCCCAGCGGCCGGTGCGGATTGTGATTCCCCACGGGAGGTGTAACTTGGTGGATGCTGATTTGAGTATTGTTTTTTTCTCCTTGAAATAAGGAGACTGATTGTCGCGGCTCCATACGTCCGGACCGATGAACACAAGTGAGTCTGCGAACTGCTCCTTAAGCTGTCTCGCTTTTGTGGAGAGAACGGCGTATATACCACCGATTTTGTTGCAGACTTCCCAACTTGTCTCGGTGAGAAGCTCGATCTCTTTAGTGAGAACCGTGCCCTCTTGCGATGCAGAGGAAGCTTTGCTGTTTTGGCGTGTCATTAATAATTACCTCTTTTATATATTACCTGATAGTTTAAGAAACTGCTTGTCGATTTTATCGTTCGATGAAGTAGTAAATTGCATAAGTTTGCAACCTTCGGCGGCAAAATTAATAAAAAGATGGCAAATTGCAATAGAAAAGTGTGAAAATATTTTACAAAAGGTGTATTATAATGCCTAAATTGTAATTTAAGGCAGAATAATACACCTTTATTATTGTCTTTGAGGAAATATATTGCCTCAAATGATTAGAAGGGAAGGTCGTCAGTGTCGCCTGACGCGAAGGGATCAGTTGCCGGTGATGTGGATGCTGCTGCGAACGGATCAGCCGGAGCTGCGGGGGCTGCCGGCTGTGCGGGAGCTGCATTGAATGATTGTGCGGGAGCCGCCTGCTGCATCTGTGGCGCACCCATCTCCTGAGCTGCGTATGCACGTAAGTCTGTGTACCAGCGACCGTTGAATTCACGACTCTCTGCATCTACAGATACTTTGTAAACTTTTCCTACCTCAAGGTGCACAGTGTCAATGCGATCGCCGAAAAGATCGAATTTGACTTTGCGGGGATACTGACCGAATGTTTCGAGCACCCAGCTCTTTTTTCTCCAGAGGTTGCCGGCTTTGGATGTGCCACCTTCTTCGGGAAGATCAAATATTATTTTGCCTTCGATTTCCATTTTGTGGTTGTTTATGTTGTTAAAATTATTATCAATAAGGCTGTGGAGGTCTCATAAACCGCCACAGCCGCTATAGCTCATGCAAAGATAATCATTAAATGATTAAATTGCAAAAAATATTTTGTCAACAATTTTCTATAATTCCTCGGCATACATCAGCTGACGATCTCGTTCGCGGTCGTATACGCGTTTGCCTGCAACGTATGTCGCACGGATTAAATTGTCGGGAGAAAGCGTCTGTAGTATGAACAGACGGTCGAGAATGAAGTCATTGAATTGCATTCTCCATTTCAGGAATTCAGTAGGATGCAGGTCGATTACGGTGACGTCAGCCATATATCCCGGTGCAAGAGAACCGATTTTATCCTCAAGGTGCAGAGTCTGGGCTCCCCCTTTTGTCGCCATGTAAAAACATTTCAGTGCCCCCATGCTGTGCTTGCGGAGCATCGATACCTTGTATGCTTCGTTAAGCTGACGCGGTAATGAAAAATTTGTACCGGCGCCCACATCTGTTCCGACCCCTACACGCAACGGGCGGTTATGTTGCTTCGCTTCCCAGATCTTGAACATGCCGTCGCCAAGGAAGAGATTTGATGATGGACAGTGAGCCACACTGCAGTCATGGTCATGAAGCATCTGCCATTCTTCCTCTTTTACAAGGCAGCAATGTGCGAATACCGATCTTCTTCCTAAAAGTCCAAAACGGCGGTAGATGTCGGTATAATTCTTAGCTTCGGGATATAGAGATAGTGCCCATTCTATCTCATCGTCTGCTTCATCAAGGTGAGTGTGCATGTAGACACCCTTGTCGATATTGTTTTGGTATAGCTTTCCTGCGAGTTCGAGCTGTTTGGGTGTGCTTGTAGGAGCGAATCTTGGTATTACAGCATAAAGCTGACGTCCGCGGCCATGCCATTTGTCAAGCAGCTCGGCAGCCATTGCAACTGAGCCTTCGGCAGATACATCTCTCAGAGATTCCGGCAGATTGCGATCCTGAAGAACTTTGCCTGTGATCATGCAGGTGTTATAACGCTCAGATTCTTCAAAGAGGGCATCTACGGATGTGGGGAATGTAGTGGAGAATACGTTTGCTGTGGTTGTGCCCTGTTTCAGGATCTGTCCCATGAATAATTGGGCCACTGACTCGGAAAAGTCTTTCGAACGGAATCTTGATTCCGTCGGGAAGGTGTATTGGTTGAGCCATTGCAGAAGTGTATCTCCAAATGAGCCTATCATCGGAGACTGGACATAATGCACGTGAGTATCTATCATACCGGGGATAATCACGGAGTTCTCATATTTATCTATATCCTTGAGTTCAGGATAAAGCGGAGCTATATCCGAATATGGACCGGCGGCGAGGATCTTGTCGCCTTGCATCACTACAAGACCATCCTGAAAATATGAATAGCATTTGGATTCATCTTCCACAAGGAACGGATCTTCATGGAATGTTACCATCTCTCCGCGTATCCCTTTCAGCGGCTTCCCTTCGGGATCCGGCATGATACTCTTAAGTTCTTTCTTATTTTCTGTCATTTTCTTTATCAATATTTATAAGGCTAACTCTTATATTGTGTAAAGCGGGAATATTATCTCCTATATTATAACACGCGTGGTAGGGATTTTATTTGAATTGTGGGGAACTTAAGTAATTATTGAGGTGTTTTTAATATGATAATCTTAATTTAATTATAGAAATACTATGACACAGAACACCGCGCCCCTTGCGGGCATCAAAATTGTTGACTTCACTGCCGTTCAGTCGGGTCCGTCTTGTACACAGCTTCTTGCATGGCTTGGAGCCGAAGTAATAAAAATTGAGCGACCGGGATCGGGAGATGCAACACGTAAGGAACTCCAGTTTGATCCGGATTGTCCAAGTTATTATTTTCTGCAGCTGAATTCCAACAAAAAATCACTTTCTCTTGACGCTGCCACTCCCGATGGCAAGGAGATTTTGACAAAATTGATCAAGGAATGTGATATCTTTGTAGAGAATCTGCATCCGGGAGCCATGGATAAGCTCGGCTTCAGCTGGGAGGTGGTTCATCAACTTAATCCGCGATGCATCTACGGCACAATCAAGGGTTTCCCGGAATCTTCCACTTATAAAGATCTGAAAGCATATGAACCTGTGGCGCAGGTTACGGCCGGAGCCGCTTCCACCACCGGCTGGTGGGAGGGAGACAACGATGTGCCTACCCAGTCGGGTGCCGCTCTTGGTGATTCCAACACCGGTATGCACCTCGCAATCGGATTGCTTGCAGCTCTTCAGCAACGTGAACGCACCGGAGAGGGAAGCTATGTATATCAGTCCATGCACAACGCCTGCTTGAACCTTTGCCGTATTAAGACTCGAGACCAGCTTACGCTTGATCGTATCGGTTATCTTACTCAATTTCCGCAATATCCTGATCAGAAATTCGGTGACTTCGTTCCACGTTCAGGTAACCAGGAGGGTTCCGGAGTGCTGGGATGGACTTATAAATGCAAAGGTTGGGAGACCGATCCTAATGCATATGTGTATGTGATTCTCCAGCGTGGCAAGAAAGATTTCGAACTTGCATGCAAGGGATTGGGATTCGAGGATTGGCTTACAAATCCTGATTTCAACACGGCTGACGCACGTGACAAGCATAAGCAGGAGATTTACGCACGTATACAGTCTTATACCATTAACAAGACCAAATTTGAAGTGACAGATGAGTTGTCGAAATTCGGTATTCCGGTGGCTCCTGTGCTCAACACCAAGGAGATCATGACTGATCCGAACAATTATGATGGAAATACTCTCGTCAAGATTGATCAGGGTGGTAAGATCGGCACATTTGTCACTGTTGGCGTTCCATTCACAATTTCCAACTTCCAGCCTACCTACGGACCGTGTCCTACATTGGGCGGTAATAACGCCGAAGTCTTGTCATCTCTTGGATACACTGCGGAACAACAGGCTGAGTTTGCCAAGAATGGAACCACTGAGCCTTTGGCTGACGGTGCAATGTAGATTCATGATGACAACAAGGGACCAAATCAATCTTACCAATTAAATTCAGAATATTATGGAAAACACAAAAGATAATAAACAGGCTACCACTACGCCGCCATGCGGATGCAAACCGCCCATGGCTCCAAATCCGGAGACAGACATGACCGGTATGTATGTATTGGCGAATGCCTTGAAAGCTAACGGAGTGGAGGTGATCTTCGGACTTGTCGGCATCCCTGTCACGGAAGTTGCCTACATATGCCAGATGGTCGGAATCCGATTCATAAGCTTCCGTTTCGAGCAGCAGGCCGGTATGGCTGCCGCAACATATGGCTATCTGACCAAGAAACCGGGTATACTGTTGACTGTCTCTTCTCTTGGATTCCTCAATGGTCTGACAGCAACTGCCAATGCTACGGTAAACTGTTATCCGATGATTCAGATATCAGGCTCATCGGATCGTGTGGCAGTTGACCTTGAACAGGGCACATATGAGGGACTTGACCAGCTTGCGATTGCCAAACCGCTTGTCAAGGCTGCATACAGGGTGAACCGCCCACAGGATATTGCCGTGGGTGTGGCACGCGCTATGAGAGCCGCATTGTCGGGACGTCCTGGAGGAGTATATCTTGATATGACAGTTCCGGCATTGGGCGGAATCATATCCAAAGAGGAGGCGGCCAAACTTCAGTTTGTGCCTGTGGATCCAGTTTCGGAGACATATCCGTCGCCTGATTCCGTGAAACGCGCCTTGGAGCTTATAGCATCCGCCAAGAAACCTGTATTCCTGTTAGGCAAAGGGGCGGCATATTCGCAGAATGACGATAAGATCAAGCAGTTGATAGAAACCACTGGTATTCCTTTCTATCCGATGTCTATGGCAAAAGGACTTCTTCCTGACAACCATCCATTGTCGGCAATCTCATGCCGCAGCATGATAATGGAGCAGGCTGATGTCGTTGTGTTGGTCGGGGCGAGACTCAACTGGCTGCTTTCGCGTGGTCATGGCAAGTGGAATCCTGACAATAAATATGTGCAACTCGACGTTGAACCAACTGAGATAGACTGTAATGTGCCTATTGCTGCGCCGGTGATCGGTGATCTCGGAGCTTCTCTCGAGATGATTCTCAAAGGATTGCCCGATTATAAGCTTTCAATGGATCCTCAATGGGTGAAGGATTTGCAGGCTCATACCGTGGAAGCCAATAAATGGATTGCCGGTAAACTTGCCCCAAGTCCGGAACCTATGGATCATTGGGATGCGTTGCGTGCCGCAAAGTCAGTGCTCGAGAAGCATCCGGAGGTTACACTTATCAACGAAGGCGCCAACACGCTCGATGATTGTCGTGATGCTATCGACATGAGTGAGCCGCGCCGGCGCATTGACTGTGCCACTTGGGCTATCATGGGTATGGGAGCAGGCTCGGCCATCGGAGCAGCACTTGCAACAGGTGGCCCTGTGGTCACGATCCAGGGCGATTCTGCTTTCGGCTTCTCCGGAATGGAGGTAAGCACCATGACAAATTTCAACCTGCCGATCACAGTATGTGTCTTCAACAACGGAGGTATATACAACCATGAGGGTGTAAACCTGAGCAAGGATGGAGATCCCGCTCCGACAACCCTTGACCTCAATGCCCGTTACGACAAAATGATGGAGGCGTTTGGCGGCAAAGGTTATTATGTCACGACCCCCGAGGAGTTTGCCGAGGCTCTTGAAGCCTCGATAGCTTCGCGTAAACCTACACTGATTGACGTTCAGCTTGCCGGTGATGCCGGTAAGGAGAGCGGACATATCGGCTATCTGAATCCGGAACCCCTGATTCCGATTACGGTATAGGAACTATAAACTTCAGCGCCCGCCCCGCCTGGGACGGGTGCTGTCTCTAAACTTTATGATATGTCTAATATGATGCACGTTATCCTTTATGCCATCGTGCCTATTATCGTTGTGATGCTGGCCGGCTACATATCGGGTAAACGAGGTGCCTTCACTGGTGAAGACGCCAAAAAATTTAACAAAGTCGTGCTGGTGTATGCACTTCCTGCCGCTCTGTTCGTATCGATCGTGCAGGCGAGCCGTGAGATGCTTGCCAAGGATATCAAGCTTACGCTGATATCGCTGGTAGGCATAATGCTCTGCTTCATGATTGTATACTGGATATTCAAGTATTGTTTCAAGAAGAATACCGGTGCGGATGCCGCTGTGTCAGCTTTGATCAGTGGATCTCCGACAATTGGTTTTCTCGGATTCGCTGTGCTTGAGCCTATTTTCGGAACCAATCCCTCTGTAGCGCTTGTGGTCGCTATTGTAGGAATTGTTGTCAATGCCGTAGGCATACCGGTCGGATTGTCTTTGATGAATGCCTCCCTTGCCAAGCAGAATCCAGGCGGCAAGAAACAAAGCGCATGGAAGCCGGTGCTTCATGCATTGGCGCAGCCTGTGGCTTGGGCCCCGATTCTCGCAGTGATTTGGGTGCTTGTCGGAATTCCATGGCCTGACTGGGCAAGCCCTTCGTTTGACCTTATCAAGGGCGCGAATGCTTCGCTGGCAGTTTTCTCCGCAGGTATCACGTTGTCAGCCATTAAGATTCAGATCAATTGGCAGGCAGTTTTGGGTTCTATCCTTAAGATGGTCATGATGCCGGCTGTGGTTCTGATATTGGGTATGCTGTTCAAGATGGATCCGCTCAATCTCAAGATGCTTGTGGTTGCTGCCGCTCTTCCCCCGGCATTCTCAGGTATCATCATCGCGGATGAATATGACACATATGTAGCTACCGGCACATCATCACTTACGTTATCAGTGATATTGTTCGTGGGTTTCTGTCCGTTGTGGATCTGGCTCACCGACATGTGTCTTGCTCATTTCTAAAGAATAATATAGAGTCCGTCCTCTAAAGCTAATATTTTTATGAGACGGACTCTTATTTGTAAACAGGGGTCGCGTTTCTCAACGCGACCCCTGTCTCTTTTGATTGGGTAGAATATGTTAAGTTAGTCTTCAGTCTGAGTCTCGGCATATTCCTTGAGGAGTTTCTCCTGCACATCGGAAGGAACAAGCTCGTAGCTTGAGAAGTCCATTGTGAATGAGCTTCTGCCGCCTGTTATCGAACTGAGAGATGTGGAATAAGAAGACATCTCCTTGAGAGGCACTTTTGCCGAAAGTTTCTCGATTCCGTTTTCAGATGCCATGCCCATGATGATTGCGCGGCGTCCCTGAAGATCGCTCATCACATCGCCCATGGTGTCGCCGGGGGTAAGAACCTCCACATCGTAAACGGGCTCAAGAATTTTAGGATTGGCAGCCTTGAAGGCCTGTGAGAATGCGTTTCTGCCGGCGAGACGGAAAGAGATTTCATTTGAATCAACCGGGTGCATCTTGCCATCGTAGATCATTACGCGGACATCACGGGCATATGATCCGGTGAGAGGTCCTTGCTCCATGCGGTCCATGAGACCCTTGACAATAGCAGGAATGAAGCGTGCGTCGATGGCGCCGCCGACGATGCAGTTGTAGACAACGAGCTTGCCGCCCCAGTCGAGTGGTATTTCCTGTTTGTCGCGCACATTGAGTTTGAATTCCTGATTGCCGAATTTATATGTGTCGGGTTCAGGCATTCCCTCTGTGTAGGGCTCGATGATCAGATGCACTTCACCAAACTGTCCGGAACCTCCGGATTGTTTCTTATGACGGTAATCGGCGCGTGCTGCCTTTGTGATAGTCTCGCGATAAGGTATCTTCTGGTCGATGAACTCAACGGGTAGCTTCTCGTTGTTCTCAATACGCCATTTGAGTGTGCGGAGGTGGAATTCTCCCTGACCTTTCACAAGAGTCTGTTTCAGCTCCTTGCTCTGTTCAACAACCCATGTTGGATCCTCCTCGTGCATGCGGGTGAGTATACCTGCGAGCTTTTCAGAATCGCTCTCTGTAAGAGGTCGGATAGCACGTGTATATTTGGGTTGAGGATATTTGATGAAGTCAAATTGATATTCACATCCTTTGGCATCAAGGGTGTTGCCGGTGCGCACGTCTTTGAGTTTGACAGCCGCGCCTATATCTCCTGCTTCAAGAGCCTCGATCGGGTTACGGAGCTGACCGCACACGGTGAAGATCTGCGCGAGACGTTCTTTGCCACCACGGGATACATTCTCCAGATCGTCGCCAGCCTTGAGGGTGCCGCTCATAACTTTGAAATATGAAACCTCTCCGATGTGCGGCTCAACGGAAGTCTTGAAGAAGAATACTGACAGCGGGCCGTTAGAGTCGGGCTTAACTTCTTCACCATTGATGGTCTCAGGAGCGGGCATATCGCTTACAAACGGGCAGACATTGCCAAGGAATTCCATCAACCTGCGCACGCCCATGTCTTTTGCCGCGCTGAGCACAACCACCGGATATATTGAACGGTCTATAAGACCTTTGCGGATACCTTCGCGCATCTCATCCTCGGTCAGGCTTCCCTGCTCAAAGAATTTCTCCATGAGGGTCTCATCGTTTTCAGCGGCAGCCTCCACAAGTTTCTGGTTGAGCTCGCGGGCTTTCTCCATCTGATCCTCGGGGATTTCAGAGATTGTCGGTGTGCCTCCGTCCGGTCCCCATTCATATTTCTTCATGAGGAGCACGTCTATCATAGAGTGGAAATTAGGCCCTGACTCAAGAGGATATTGTATCTGGACCACACGGGGACCGAAGTGCTCGCGCATCTGCTCCATGACATTGTCGAAGTCAGCCTTTTCACCATCCATCTGGTTTAGACCGAAGATTACCGGCTTCTTGAGTTTGGCAGTGGTGCGGAAAATATTCTCCGTTCCTACTTCCACTCCGTATTCCGCATCCACAAGGATAAGACCCATGTCGCAGACACCGAGTGCTGTATATGCGTTACCTACGAAATCATCTGCTCCCGGGCAGTCGATGATATTCAGTTTCTTTCCGTTGAATTCCGCGTTGAAAACTGTGGAAAATACTGAATAACCGTATTCTTTTTCCACCGGGAAATAGTCGGATACAGTGTTTTTTGCGTCAACTGTGCCACGGCGTTTTATAACTCCACACTCGAAAATCATAGATTCTGCGAGTGTGGTTTTTCCCGAGCCCTTCGAACCGAGGAGGGCGATGTTTTTGATTTCGTTGGTTTTGTAAATCTTCATAATATGAGATTTTAATGATTACAAGAATTTCTAAATATGCGGGTGAGGGGAGAGGTGCGCTCCTGTGTGTTTCAAAAGCGAGCGCAATTTAGTAAAAAATGTGGAAAAACGGGAAGAAAGAAAGATGTTGTGTAACATATTTCTATAAAATGCTTTTATGCGGTGGCCTGAGTGATACGTTCTTATATAAAAAGAACGGCCACCCGACGGGCGACCGTTCCTTATTTTTAATGAAACTGTTTCTTAATTTGCGTTGGCAAGAGGAGCGGGCACATTGTATGTGCGGCTTGCGAGCTCCTGGTTCACGGTGTAGAGGGCGAGGCCGTTGTCACCGATGAGTTTCAGGCGGTCGATTAGTCCGCGGGCTGTCTCCTCTTCCTCAACCTGCTCGGAAACGAACCAGTCGAGTTTGTTGCATGTGGCGTAATCTTTCTCTTCAACTGCCAAAGCATAGATGTTGTTGATGAGAGAAGTTACTTTCTCCTCATGTGCGAGGGTATGTTCGAAAGCGGCAAGGGGAGTAGGCCATGAGGTGGGCACCTCGTCGATGGGGGCGAGCACCACGCGTCCGCCGCGGCTGTTGAGGTAATTCATGAAGATTTCAGCGTGAGCCTGCTCTTCGCGGAACTGGATACGGAACCAGTTGGCCATTCCGGCATGCCCCTCGTTTTCGAAATGCATGGCCATGGAGAGATAAAGATAAGCCGACCAGAATTCGGCATTGATCTGGGCGTTTATTGCGTCCTGAAGTTTAGTGCTGATCATAATTATTCAGTAATATAGTTTATACACTGCAAAGTTATATCAAATTTCGTAATCCGAGAATATTTACGGATAAAAAATATTTGTGTATGTCGTGTAAAAATTGTAACTTTGCGGCGGTTTTTGCGGAAAGGGCAACCCGGAAGCGAAGACAGATGAAAATTTTTAACAAACAATAATTCACAAAACGTATGAATTCTTACGAAACCGTTTTCATTTTAACTCCCGTTTTGTCTGATGATCAGATGAAGGAAGCGGTAGAAAAATTCAAGGACGTTCTCAAGGCAAACAACGCCGAGATCGTTAATGAAGAGCTGTGGGGTCTCCGCAAGCTCGCCTA
>OFFM01001312.1_pt1 | contig 14090 bp, 7 predicted proteins | sample 1521401 | NCBI WGS metagenome assembly OFFM01 (sample SAMEA3504118, study PRJEB24116) | mouse gut metagenome | biome: mouse gut; feature: mouse-associated habitat; material: faeces | place: Denmark | collected 2011
TCTAAAGCCGACTCAGAAGCAGAATCAAGGTTCGCCTGCTTTCTCAGTGGCCTCAGTCGCCCCAGTAGCCCCAGCGGCCCCAAAAGAAAAAGAAGAAGAAGTCACGCTGCGCGTGACGCAGGGCGAAGCCCCGTTCTCCATCGAGGGGCTGACACCGGTCGCCACCGGTGTCAATGACCTCGGCGAAGCGCGCCTCTACGAAAAAGGGGGCATATACGTTGTCGCCCTCTCCGCCACCACCGGCGAACCCTTCCGCCTCATGCGCCTCGACCGCGGTTTCGGTGGCGCCACCCTCTGGCTCCCCGCCGGCAACCGCCATAACCTCTTCACCATCGACTCGATGCTCCGCATCCTCTTCGCACAGGCGGCGGTGAGCCGCGATGCCCTCGCCGTGCACGCCTCCACCGTCGTTGCCGACGGCTTCGCCTACCTCTTCATGGGGAAGAGCGGCACAGGCAAAAGCACCCATTCCTCTCTCTGGATAAAGACATTCCCCGGCGTTGAGCTCCTCAACGACGACAACCCCATACTGAGGTTGCAACCTGACGGCACGGTGCGCGTCTACGGCTCCCCCTGGAGCGGCAAGACTCCCTGCTACCGCAATGCCTCGGCACCGGTACGCGCCATCGTGCGCCTCCGGCAGGCGCCTGCCAACGAATACCGGCCACTCGCCGACATCGAGGCATTCACCGCGATACTCCCCGGAGTCTCCGCGATAACCTCCGACCGCGCGCTCTACAACCGCGCCGCCACCACAGTCATCGAGCTGACGCGCCGCGTCAGCATCGGCACCCTCCTCTGCCTCCCCGACGCCGCCGCCGCGCGGCTCTGCCGCAAAGCGACAGAGGCTGATGGCTTTTATGGGGCCAATGAGGCAGATAGCTTTTATGGGGCCAATGAGGCAACTGGGTCGGCTGGGGCAACTGAGAAATCAGGCGAAGCCCCGACGCTAAAGCCGACTCTAAGGCCGACCCCAACACTGCCTCCGGCTCAGACTCTAAAGCAGACTCAGAAGCCGACTCAAGGTTCGCCTGCTTTCTCATTAGCCCCATTCGCCCCAGTAGCCCCAGCGGCCCCATCGAAAAAGAAAGAAAAAGAAAAAAAACACTAAATAACAACAATGAAAAGAATCGCTTTCTGCTTGATAGCCCTCGCAGCCTTGCTTGCCGGCTGCGCGAAAAAAGACTATTTGTACCTCGCAGACATGAACACCGACACCGCCTACACGGTGGCAAACTATCATCAGACCCGCATCCAGAACGATGACAAAGTGCGGATCACTGTCAGTTGCAAGAATCCGGAACTCGCCGCGCCTTTCAATGTCAGCTCGGCAGCGGTGAAAGTAACCGCCTCGGGCAATGTCACCACAGCCGGCGGCAACGACAACGTCTACCGCGTCGATAACTGGGGAGACATCAATTTCCCGATCCTCGGCTCGCTTCATCTCACCGGCCTCTCCCTCACCCAGGCTGCGGAGCTCATCCGCAAACGCATCATCGAAGGCAACTATATCAAGGACCCTATCGTTGACGTTGAGTTTGTCAACTTCCGCTACACAGTGCTCGGCGCTGTCGGAGGCAATGGCACTTACACTGTCGATGGCGACAAGATCACCATCATCGAGGCTATCGCCAAAGCGGGTGACCTCGCCAGCAACGCCGACCTCGGCAAGATCGCCGTTATCCGCGAAGCCGACGGCAAGCGCCAGGTCTACGATGTTGACATACGCACAAAAGACATCTTCGACTCTCCCGCCTATTACCTCTCACAAAACGATATCATCTACGCGCGACCCAAGAAACCGAAATCAGAGAACAGCACCAAGGCTCTCACCTGGGTATCCATCTTCCTCTCCTTCGTGACAGCCTCCTGCTCGGTTGTCTGGGCAATCCGCCGCTAACCAACCCCTCTCCACTCTTTCCTCAAACCATTATAACCATTGGTAACCATTCTTTTTTCGGTGTTTTAAACCAAATTTTGGAAACCATTAAAACCATTCAAAAGCTCCGCTTTTGTTTCGACGCGAAAGCATTGAGGCGAAAAGTTTGAAGCAATGCCGGTTGAGTGCACGCACCTGCGGTGCGTGGCGCGACAAGCCAACTCCTAACTCCTCATTCCTAACTCCTAACTGTTAGAATCTCCTCATTCCTAACTCCTAACTGATAAAAAATCATGAATCAGACACAAAAAGACAAGGGTCTCAATATCCTTGACCTTCTGAAATATCTGCTCGGCAAGTGGCCGTGGTTCGCGCTATCCCTTGCGGTGTGCTGCGCCCTGGCGTGGTATAAATGCGCTTCAGACCCGATGGTCTACTATTCCTCGGCTAAGGTCATCATCAAAGACCCCTCCAACAAGACAACATCCGCCGGTCTCGACCGCTACTCCAACTCCATCAACAAGGTGAACGTAGCCAACGAGATCCTGCAATTCCGCTCCAAGCGGCTGATGCAGGAGGTGGTAAGCCGCCTCAATGCTGACATCACCTACACCACCCACCGCGGTCTGCGCGACATCAACATCTACGGCTCCACACCCTTCGAGGTGACATTCCTCGGTCAGAAACCGCAGGCATCCTTCTCGCTTACAATCACCCCGCTCTCGCAGCAGGAGGTCAGGATCTCCAACGTGTCGGGCATGAAAGAGGACTTCTCCTTCAAGGCGCAGGTAAACAAGACTTATAAGATAGGCGACACCCGCCTGCTCATCACTCCGACACAGAACGGTGTGGCAGGATGGATCGACACCGATATCCGCGTGGTCAAAAACCCGCGCAACAACGTAGTGCGCTACTGGCTCGGCAACCTCGGCATCCGTCAGGAAGACGCCGAAGCCACTATCCTCAACCTCGCTGTCAAATCCGCCAATCCGCGCCTCGGAGCAGATGTGCTCACCACCCTCATCACCGTATATAATGAGGAATCCATCAACGATAAGAACCGAGTGGCAATCAACACCGCCGACTTTATCAACGAGCGTCTCCAGATCATCGAGAAAGAGCTCGGCGGCGTGGAGAGCGACCTTGAGAACTATAAACGCAGCAACCAGATCATCGACATCGGTTCTACGGCAAGCCGCTACATGGGCGAGTCCGCGCGATATAACGCCGACGCTCTCCAATACGAGACACAGCTCCGTATCGCGCTCTCCATCAAGGAATACCTCTCCGACCCTGCCCGCGCCCACGACCTGATACCCACCAACGTCGGCATCAACGACGCCTCAATCGAACAGCAGATCTCGCAATATAACTCCGTGAAGATGCAACGCGACAAACTCGCCGAGGACTCATCGGAGAGCAACCCCGTGGTGATGGAACTCAACAACACGCTTGCGCAGTTGCGCAGCAACATCCTCCGCGCTGTGGAGAATATCATCGTCTCCATCCAGATGCGGCGCCGCGATGCCCGCGGTTATGAGATCAGTGCCGAGAGCCGCGTGGCGAGCATTCCGCGCAAGGAGCGCGAGATGCTAAGCATCGAGCGCCAGCAGAAGATCAAGGAGCAGCTCTATCTCTTCCTCCTAAACCGCCGCGAGGAGAACGCGCTCACACAGGCGATGGCAGACAACAACGCCCGCATCATCGACGACCCGCAGGATTCCGGAGCACTCGTCTCCCCAGATAAGAAGAAGATAATGCTCCTCGGCGGTTGCGCGGGACTCTTCATCCCCACCGTCGTATTCCTGCTGATGCTCTTCTTCGATACCAAAGTGCGCGGTCGCCGCGACATTCGCGATGCCGTCACCGTGCCCTTCCTCGGGGAAGTGCCCCTTGACCGCGAAGCCGACAAGGCATTGAAACATGGTGTGAAAACCTCCGACATCATCTCCGACCGCGACTCGCTCGCCGGCGAGGCGATGCGCGTGATCCGCTCCAACATCGACTTCATGACGCGCCGCGACGGCAAAAGCAGTCAGGTGATCATGCTCACCTCCTTCAATGAAGGAGCCGGCAAGACCTTCACCTCCATCAATATGGCGCATATCCTCGGCAGCAACGGCAAACGCGTGGTGATGGTCGACCTCGACATCCGCAAGGGTACGCTGACGCGCCGCGCCGGTGTTAGCCACAAACATGCCGGAGCCACAGAATACCTCTCCGACCCAAAACTGACTCTCGATGAGATCATCGTGGCAGGGGAAGAGGGAGCACCCGATGTGATACCCGCCGGCGCAGTGCCCCCCAACCCTGTGGAGCTGCTGATGAGCGACCGTCTCGAAGAGATGATCACCGCGTTGCGCGGCCGTTATGACTACGTGATACTCGACTCAGTGCCGATGGGTACGATGGCAGATGCCTCGATAGTGAGCCGCATCTCAGATCTCACCATCTTCGTGGTCCGCGCCGGCAAGCTCGACCGCCGTCAGCTCCCCGATCTGCAGAGTCTCTACGACGAGAAGAAGCTCGGCAACATGGGCATCCTGCTCAACGGAGTCTCCCTCTCCTCGCGCGGCTACGGCTATGGTTACGGCTATGGATACGGTTATGGCTACGGTTACGGCAAATACGGCTACGGCGGCAAGAAGCACAAGCGCCGTCACCACCGCTAACCACCCCACCCCTCTCATTTCTAACTCCTCACTCCTAATTTTTCCTCAAACCATTATAACCATTGGTAACCATTCTTTTTTCGGTATTTTAAACCAAATTTTGGAAACCATTAAAACCAATCAAAAGCTCCGCTTTTGGTTTGACGCGAAAAAGTTTGAGGCAAAAAAGTTTGAAGCAATGCCTGTTGAGTGCACGCACCTGCGGTGCGTGGAGCGGCAAGCCAATTCCTAACTCCTCATTCCTAACTCCTAATTGTTAGAATCTCCTCATTGTTAGAATCTCCTCACTCCTAACTGAAAGAAATATTAACTCTAAATAACACTAAAGCTTATGAAGAAAGAAAAAAGAGACTACGTCGCTCCCGACACCGAAGTCAAGCACGTAGAAATCGAGAGCGCCATCTGCGCCAGCTCCGGCGACAATGTCGATTTCAAAAAAGGTGAAGAAGGCGTGATTATCACCCAGCAGGATGTCGTGGACATGGGAGAGATCAACGACTTCTCCGGAAATGCATGGGATATGAAAACTCCTGAAACTCCCGCAAGTTGAGATTAAAGAAACAATAACAAGAATTAAAGAACATAACAACTTCATTATCCGATGAAAAAGATTCTTAAATGGTCACTTGTCCTGCTTCCCGTTCTGGCAACCGGATGTAAGGACGATATCATACCCAGCGAACCTGTCAAGCCGGCATATTCCGGTGACGATGTGGTGTTCACCTTTGCAAACAGAGGTCATAACACCCGCACAAAGTATCAGGACAATTGGGATGACGAAAAAAAACAGTCTATCTATTGGGGCAACTACCTTTCCACTGACCCTGAACGGATAACGGTCTATTGCCGTCAGGCAAAGGACCTCAAATCCGCAGTCTATCAAGTGTACGCTAACACCAGCGGTAACTCCGTCGCTGATTCAGTGAAAGTGGATAAGACAACCAATGATGGTATACAGTGGAGTAGTCAAGGTAAAGATTATGACTTCTATGCTTTCTATCCAGCAGCCAGCGACCTGATTGGTGACAACGGATACACAATCCAGGCAAGCGTTGAAACTGGACAGATGCCGAAACAATATAAGACCCTAAAAAATGGTTCCAATGAGTATAAAGTGGAAGAGTTGACTGACATAGCCAAAAACAATAAACCGGGCATTGAAAACCAGACAACCATCTATGCGATGCCAGACATGGAGTCTGCCATCATGATGGCGCATACAAAAGTATCGGGTACTCCTGATGAAGCTAACCAAACCGGCTACGGCTATCCTGTATCACTCGACTTCAATGTGCTCGCCGATGTGCTCGATCTTACGATCAATGGTCCGGTGAAACCTAACTCATTGGCAGGTAATGCAGGAGAAGATAATACCGAGAGAGATTACATCAAAATCCAAAGCATTGACATACAGAATGCAAAGGGTTATAACAACGTTCTCTCCGGTAATTTCAATATTGACATGACTAAAGTTACTAAGAATGCAAACGGAGGCATAGAAATCGGACAAGGAGCTATCCAGATTATTTCTGGCAGCAATGAAGTGCAGCTATCAACCGTTGACAACGGTCAATATCCCACCCTCTTTGTGCGTCAAACCCAGGACAAAGAAGGAGCTCCCGCAGCCAATGAGATTGACAAACTGCGTGTACGCGTGTTCATACTTCCCGGACAGGTAACAGATCTCAGTCAGCTCGAAGTAGTGCTACACACTGACTGTGGCGACTATACACAGACTCTCGATAAATTCGACATGGTTCAGGGAGCGATACACCCAATCAAACTCAGCTACTTCAAGACTCGCGGTACAGAATTTAACTATTCTAAGTGGATTGGTCAGCTTGATGAAAACATCTACATCTCAGAGCTTTCAATTCCCGGTTCATGGCATAGCTCCAATACAAACAACCAAGGTTTCGCATCGAACGGGAAAGATGTTGTCTCACTTGAAGATCAGTATAAAGCCGGTGTCCGCGCATTTGAGGTGCATACCACCAACGGTACCGATCTAAAACAATATCACGATCTTACAAAATCTTTTGATTCAACCACTGCAGAATACGAACCTGCCCATATTGATGAGAAGGAAAACGATCCCAGCACACCGACTGTCGCAGCAGGATCTAATACTGAATTTACCACTGGGAAACCATCTGGTATATTGCAATCAACAAGACCTGTTACAGGTACCAACATGACCATTACGCAAACAAAAACTGTAACTTACAAGCAGAAGCCTAAATTCTCGCTGCGTCTTTACCGTACGCGTAATGTGAATCAATATAATCCCAATCCATCCGAATCATTCTCAGATGCACTCATAGCCTTGGGTAATGTGATGAATGCCGATGGTCTGATGTTCTTCGAATTCGGTCATGAAACTCCAACTAATACCTCTGGTAATAGTATGGATAGATCTGTTAAAGTTCCATACAAAACCGTTACTGTTACATACAAACGCACAAAGGAGAACGTAACGCTTACAGGAACACAGAATAGAGGTATAACAGGTTTTTCTGATCCCACGGCTAATAATGTAACGTGGTCTAATGTCGCATCTAAATTCACAGATGCAGATAAGTGGGTTATCGACTCCGAAAAAAATTCATACAATGATACCTACAATTTGACTGGGGGACAAGCCTGGGCAATTGCCGTAGAATCATGTCTGTATCGTCTCGCAAATACCAACAGTACGAAAACTGGCAGACCGATTCTCTATACTGAGCAAATAACAGCCAACACCACTATCAAAGATGTCAAAGGACATGTAATAGCGAAAATCAACACCAACGGTGATGATAATGAGGGTACTTATGAAAATGGAGTGTTTACCACCTCTTTCTGGTCTGTCAATACACCTGCCCTATTCTCACGATGGACAACTGGTAGCAGCTCCAAACCTTTAACCATAAACCTCAAGTGGGGACAACCTATAATGCCGTACTCCGGGGCTGGCACATCCACAACACCTGATCAAGCTGACAATGCTCTTCACTGGTGTTACACCGAGCTCGAGGCTGTATCAAGTATCGAAGATCGTATGAAAGCCATCAAAGCATTCCGTGAAACAGCATACAACAATTACAAAGATGGTAAGCACCGCACTTTCTACGAATGTTCTATTGGAGGATTTTTGGACTCGAACACGCCCGATAACTGTAAAGCACTTGCAAAACAACTAAACAAGGGACTTCTTGATGTGCTCACAGATCCGACCAAACCTGCCGCCCCCTTCGGTCTTGTGTTCATGAACTACGTAATTGCACCAGATAATGATCAGGAGAACTATCACTCAAAAGACCTTATCCGCACGATCATCAATAACAACGCGGCATTCCTCCTCAACCGCCGTGGTGGATCATCAAAAAATGTGAACGACAACACCAACTCATCGTTCACCAACAACTCCGGTGATACTTTGAAATAACCCAATCTACCTAACCAGCCAATTATTATGATTTTTAATAGATTCGCTGCAGCGGCTACGGCTTCCGCGTTTATCGCGGGAGCCGTGTCCTGCACGGATAACCTCGAACAACCTGCGGTGCCGGTGGGCAATACCATCATCACCGCCTCCATGAACAGCTCTCAACCCGCTACCCGCTCCGCTATCGACCCTACGGAATATATGGAGGGGAATGTGGGAATCTTATGGACTCCCGATGATGTGATAGGCGTTTTCGGAGTCGCGGATGCGAATGTGCCTTTCAACAACATGGCTGATTTTTCAGCCGGGCGCACTCAATTCACAGGAAATCTGAATTCTGCTCCTCAATATGCTTATTATCCCTGGTCGGCTGACAACGATGGTGCTGATCCTTCCGCGCTGAAGGGTAAGCTACCCTTGACCCAGCAGTTTGACCGCACCTCGGGTGTGATCGAGGGCGATTACAAGTTTGGCGTTCCACGCCCGAACGCAGAGAACGAATTCGATTTCACTCACCTCTTCTCCCTCCTACACTTCTCTCTCAATGCCTCCGGCACCGGTCTGGAAGCCGAGACTCTGAAGAAAATCAAAATCACTCTCCCGGAAAGCAGAAAACTTGGGGGTGAGTTCTCTTTCAATGCCATCGACGGAAGTTATTCTTTCACGGGCATCGAGCAGCAGGCAAACATTCTGACGCTCCTCTGCACCGACGCCTGCACTCTCAATCAGGGAACAACATGGAACGGATACGCATCGTGTGCCCCTGATCTGAAAGCCGATGATGAGATCCGCATCCAGGTATATACTGACAAGCATGTGGCGACATTCACAAAACACATCGCTTTTGATTTCCAGCCTGACGCGGTCTATAATTTCAATCTCACTCTCGGCAACTATGCATCTGACTTGACGATAACCGACGCTCCCGCCACTCCGGAATTCTCCTCTTTCTCTTTCACCGTAGAGGCGAATAAGGGACGCATCCTCGACCGTAAGGTGGTGTCGCAAAACAGCGGTGCATCAGTGGCTGAGACTGCTGTTACCGAAGAGAAGATGACGATCGACGGCTTGGAGATAAGCGGAATGATACCTTATCTCTATGATTTCAACCTTGTTCCCACATTCTCTGTTCCGGCAGGAGTCAAAGTTACCGTGGATGGAATTGAGCAGGAGTCGGGAGTGACCGCGCAGGATTTCTCAAAACCTGTGACGTATACTCTTGATGCAGATGGTGAAACAGTCAATTACACCGTGAACGTCAGCAACACCGGCATCCCGGTGGTTGTAATCAAACAGTCCGCCTCCATTTCAAACGGCAACTGGGAGAAATGGTTCGGAGGGTTGAGCGTCCGCTCCAAATCTTCCGGCTGGGCTGAGAATGATACAGTGACTGTGTATGATGTGAACGGCAGATACACCATGGCTTCGCAGACAGCCGGCGTCCGTCTGCGCGGCAACTCCACTCGCAACTTCCCCAAGAAGCCTTTCGCCATCAAGCTCACAAAGAAGCAGGCCATAGGCGACATGCCGAAACACAAACGCTGGGTGCTCCTCGCCAACTGGCTAGACAATTCGATGATACGCAACAACACCGCGTTCGCTATCGCGCATGCCACCGAGAACGCCTGGAAAGCGGGCGGTATCGCGCAAGGTCTCCCCTGGAATCCTCACGGTGTGAATGTGGAGCTGGTGATCGACGGCAGACATGTGGGCAACTATTTCCTCTGCGAACAGATCAAGATCGACAGCAACCGTCTCAACATAGCCGACTGCTATGAAGACAGGGTGAAAGACGGGCTTGATTCAAGCTATGAGGCATGCGGATATCTGATTGAATGCGATGACAACTATGACGAGAATTGCAAATTCATTACTTCCGGGAGAGGCATTCCTTTCCAGCTGAAGGATGATGTGCCACAGGAAATCCTCACTCAGATACAGCAGAAGGTGAACACCATCGAGCAATATCTCATCTCCGGCAACTACTCAGCGGCATATGAGCTCATCGACATCAACTCCCTGATAGACCAGTGGATTGTGTTTGAGCTGACGATGAATAACGAGTATCGCCATCCGAAGAGCGTGTATCTCTACATGAACGGAGGCAACTCCAAATTATGCGCCGGTCCGGTGTGGGATTTCGATTACCAGACATTCCCCAACAATTCTGCGATAACGACACTCAGCTCTGCATTTGGCGGCGAGGCTGCTCCATCATCCTCCACATGGATGTGCAGCAATTCGAGCGTCACAACCGGTTACGGCACTCCAAGCGACAGCGATGCCCCCTATATGTGGTATCCGCTTCTCTTCAAGGATGCGACATTCCGCGAGACGCTGCAAGCCCGCTGGGAGGCGATTTATCCATATCTGCAAGGTGTTTCAGCCGAGATAGAACGCCAGAACGAACTCAACGCCAAATCATGGGTAGAGAACCATGCCATGTGGCCTCTGACATTCCGCAGAAGCAGCATCATCGGCTGGGCTCCGGCATTCAGCGGAGACGAGAATCTCAGCAACTACAGGGAGGTGACATCCAATCTCAAGCAAATGTATGAGCAGCGTCTCAACTGGATGAACAGCGCGATACGCAACTCCAACTTCCCTACTGACGCGAAATAACATTTCTAACTATTTGAGCCTGTCTCCTCATAAGATTTGAAAAATAACCATATTGTAATTGCCCTGCTTTCAGCAGGAACATTGGCTTCCTGCACCGACCGCGATGTCGCGATGACTCCGGCGGCAAAGCAGACTGTAATCGAGGCGTCGATAAATGAAGCCGGCCGCGCAACGCGGTCGGCTATCGACCCGACAGAATATGCCGACGGAGCTGTCGGCATCGTGTGGACTCCCGAAGATTGCCTCGGGGTCTTCAGTGAATCAACGCTTAATGCCCGTTTTGCCAACGCCGACAACCTGAAGGCGGGACGCGTAAGATTCAAGGGTGACATAGCAGGTACACCTCTTTACGCCTACTATCCATACAGCGAAGTTAACAACAACCAAAATGCCGATAACCTCTACGGCACCCTGCCCCTCTCCCAGCAGTGGGATGCCAACACTCAGGAAATTGCCGGAGACTATAAATACGGCACTCCCCGCGACGGAGCGGAGAACGAATTCGATTTCACCCATCTCTTCTCGCTCCTCCGATTCTCGATCAATGCCTCTGGCACGGAAATCGAAGGTGATATGCTACGCAGTGTCAGCATGCAGCTCCCCTCTGGCCGCGTGCTCGGAGGTGATTTCACTTTCAGCGCGGTTAACGGTGAATATCAATTTAACGCAACCGCCGCTCCGGATGCAAACGTGATTACCCTCAACTGGTCGTCGCCGCTGACATTGGCTGCTGGAACTACGGCCACAGGGTATATGTCGTGCGCTCCAGATATCAAGGAGGATGACAAGCTGACAATCACAGTCACCACCGACCGCCGCACTGCCACATTCACCGCCCAAGCCAGATTCGCTTTCGAGGCTGGAGCTATCTATACTTTCAATCTTAATCTCAGTGAGATTGCTGACCGATTTGAACTGAAAGTAGAACAGTTGCCGGAAGAGCAGGAGGAGGAGACAGCCAACTGCTACATGATCACCACCGCCGGAGAGCATGATTTCAAGGCAACGGTGATCGGCAACGGTGAGAAAGGTATCATCAAGGGTGCAGGTTTCCATACCGAAGACCCCTACATCAACCCAGCGTCGGCAAAGCTGCTTTGGGAAGATGTGCAGGGATTCATCAGCGATGTGCGCCTTGTTGACGGCAGAGTGCATTACAATGCCACCGGCAACGTCGGCAACGCAGTGATCGCCGTCTACAGCGGCACCGATGGCAAAGGCGACATACTCTGGAGCTGGCACATCTGGGGCGTCGGTGATACCCTGCCGCAGGACGAGGAAATCACCAACCGCAACGGCAATATATTCTCTGTAATGAACCGCACTTTAGGATCGAGATCAGACCATCCAGGTTACGCTACCCTTTACCAATGGGGACGTAAAGATCCTTTCCCTAACGAGGATACTATCTACGTAAACGGAGAAGAGACATCAACCTATACCACAGTTGATTATTACCGCCGATATTACAATGTGATAAATTTTGATTCATCAAACAGCAGCGAAGCGACAATCGCAGGAAGTGTCAAGAATCCGGTAAGCTATTTCGATCTTGGCAAGAACCTTAGCAATAATGACTGGCTTGTCGAAGAAAATAATTATCTCTGGGGAAACACAATGACCAAAGATGAAAACAGCACAACCCAGACATCACAGTCTCACGGTAAGACAATCTACGATCCTTCACCCGTAGGATACCGTGTGCCTAACTGCTATACATTCACATTCTTCAGTAAACATGACGGAGGATCAAACCAGTCTGTCGGCAACACTCGCATAGATTGGATAAACTTCGCAAAATATGAAGACGGATATTATTTCATGCGCGATGAGAATGATACAGAGGGCACCCTGTTCCCTATGTGTGGTGACAGAGGTGGATATTACGGAGCGATACACAGCTATACTGGAAACGGAGCCAAGAGAGTATTCACCAGCAATGTGGATATCACTGCTGACTATTGGTACAGCAATGCAGCTACGGGAAGCAATGCAATGCATCTTTACCTTACAAAATATGTGGAATTCAACACAGGGAGCACATCAACAAATTCCAATAACGGCATAAATGTGTATTACACATCGGCACGACGCACTGCCTGCGCGGTGCGCTGCGTTCGCGAATAATTATCTACACTAAACATACATAAATCTATGAAAAAAATCCTTTCTATCTCTGCGGCTTTGGCTGTCGCTTTGTCAGCTGCCGCGCAGGATGTGACGGAGGAGGTTGTGGTGAGGACGGCTCCGGCTGTCGGCGCCCGCTCCGTGACTTCAAGTTTCAAGAGCAACTGGTTTATCCAGGCTGGCGCGGGTCCGCAGGTCTTCTTTGGCGACCATGACCGTCAGCGCAAGTTCGGGGAGCGCATCTCCCCTGCCCTCGACATTGCCGTGGGCAAGTGGTTCACTCCCGTAATCGGTGTGCGCGTGATGTATAGCGGCCTCTATTTCAAGGGCGCTACCCAGAACGGCGCGTTCCAGAGCGGCGGCGAGATCAGCGGCAAACCATGGCACGGTTACTGGCTCAATGAGTCGAAGGTGAATTTCATGAACCTTCATGCCGATGTGATGCTCGACCTGGTGAACTGGATCGGTGGCTATAACCCCAACCGCGTATACGGTTTGGCTCTCTACGCAGGTGCCGGTTTCGGTTACACATGGGATCGCGCTTCCGCTACCGACAACCACCACAAACAGGGTATCACCGGTAACATCGGTCTCTTCAACATGTTCCACATCTCGAAGGCTTTCGACATCAACCTCGATATCCGCGGCATGGCTATCCATGACGGCTTCGACGGAGCGACAGGTAACCGCCCGTTTGATGCTCTCGTGTCGGTGACTGCCGGTCTTTCATACCGCTTCGGTCCCCGCGGCTTCAACAACACCAACGAGGTTGTCACCATCTACGACAACTCCGCGCTCAACGAGCTGCGCGACCGCATCGCACAGCTCGAGGCACGCAACCGCGAACTCCAGGCTCTCGCCGAGAAGACACAGAAGGTGGTTGTCGCCAACGATGGAAGCACCTACCTCGCTTACTTCCCCATCAACGTCAGCGAGGTTTCGCTTGCCGACCGCGCACAGCTTGAGCAGTGTGCCAACATGATCAGGGAGAGCGACAAGAACCAGAAGTTTGTCATCACCGGTTATGCCGACAAGCAGACAGGTACACCTGAGATCAACGAGACCCTCAGCCGCGAGCGTGCCCAGAATGTACGCGCATGCCTCGTGAAGGAATTCGGCATCGATCCCTCACGCTTCGAGGTCAACTGGAAGGGTGGAGTCTCCAACATGTTCTATGATGATCCCTCGCTCAGCCGCGTCGTAGTCATCAAACCCAAGAAATAACCACACTCCGCTAACCACTCTCCTCTCTCCTCAACTTTCCTCAACTTTCCTCAAACCATTTTAACCATTTGTAACCATTTTATTCAGCATTTTAAACCAAATTTTGGAAACCATTAAAACCATTCAAAAGCTCCGC
>OFFM01001321.1_pt1 | contig 14032 bp, 12 predicted proteins | sample 1521401 | NCBI WGS metagenome assembly OFFM01 (sample SAMEA3504118, study PRJEB24116) | mouse gut metagenome | biome: mouse gut; feature: mouse-associated habitat; material: faeces | place: Denmark | collected 2011
TTTTGCCTAAAAATCTGCCGCCCCTGATTAACATTCATTTTTAAACAACTTCTAATAATACTTATATACCATTATACCATGGAAAGACTGGATATTTATGCAATAGGATCATCGGAATTGACGTATGATCTGATAGAAAGGATATTAAAAAGCGGCACAAAACTTGTTTTATCAGAAGAAGGACGCTCGCGGATAGCTGCATGCCGCGAATATCTTGATAAGAAAACAGACGAAAATACTGTGCCGATTTACGGGGTTACCACAGGTTTCGGCTCATTATGCAATAAACATATCTCTCAGGATGAGTTATCCACTCTTCAGGAGAATCTGGTGAAAAGCCATTCATGCAGTGTGGGTACTCCGGTGGACAAGGTTATCGTGAAGCTGATGTTGCTTCTTAAGGCGCATGCATTGACAATGGGATTCAGCGGAGTTCAGGTGCAGACGGTTGAAAGAATTCTTGACATGTATAACAATGACGTGCTTCCCGTGGTGTTTGACCGTGGCTCTCTCGGGGCTTCAGGTGACCTCGCGCCGTTGGCAAATCTTTTCCTGCCTCTCATCGGAGAAGGAGAAGTATGGTGTCAAGGTAAAAGAATCAGAAGCATCGAAGCTCTGAATATCTTTGGATGGAAGCCTATCCGTCTGATGTCAAAAGAGGGACTTGCATTGCTTAACGGAACTCAGTTTATGAGTGCCAATGGCATAAAGGCATTGATCGACGGGTGGCATCTTGTGAATTGTTTCGATCTGTTCGGTGCTATGTCGCTTGAGGCTTTTGACGGAAGAATAGAGCCATTCTTCGACTGTATACAGCAGGTTAGACCGCACAAAGGACAGATTGAGACAGGTATGATATTCCGCTCCCTGCTTAAAGGCAGCGAGATTATAGCCAGGGAAAAAGAGCATGTGCAGGATCCTTATTCCTTCAGATGTATTCCTCAGGTGCATGGTGCCGTTAAGGATGCCATGAATCACGTGACTGATATTCTTCATACAGAAATAAACTCTGTCACGGATAATCCCACTGTATTCCCGGAAATGGATCTTGTTGTGTCCGGTGGTAATTTCCATGGAGAGCCATTGGCTCTTGCCTTTGACTATATGGGCGTTGCTCTTCATGAGCTTGGTAATATTTCCGAGCGAAGGGTTGCACAGCTTATACTCGGACAGCGAGGTTTGCCGGAATTCCTTGTTGCTCATCCGGGACTTAACTCCGGATTCATGATACCTCAGTATGCTGCCGCTTCAATGGTAAGTCAAAACAAGATGTATGCTTGGCCGGCTTCTTGTGATTCAATAGTAAGTTCCAACGGACAGGAGGATCTTGTGTCGATGGGAGCCAATGCGGCTGTCAAACTGCATAAGATTGTCGACAATCTTAAATATATCGCTGCTGTTGAACTTATGAATGCCGCGCAGGGAATAGACTTCAGGCGTCCGTTGAAATCCTCTCCCTATATTGAGACCGTAATGGCTGAATATCGCAGGAGAGTTCCATTTGTGGAAGACGATGTGGTTATGGCTGATTATATAGCCGCTACCATGCAGTTCCTTGAAGAGTTTGATGTGCAGATTGAAATTGAAGAGGATATATAAATAGACTCTTAAATAGAATATGATAGGAGAATATACGATTGAAATGATAAGGTCTCGCCATTCGGTGAGATCTTATTCTACTGATAGAGTGACCGACGATCTGCGCAGAGCGTTGCAGTCTGAGGTCACTATGATAAATACGCATGAAGCCGGACTGAATTTCCAGCTAGTGTTTGACAATGATGATCCATTCCGAGGATTCACGCGCAGTTATGGTTTTTTCAAGAATGCACGTAATTATCTGGCATGCGTGATCGATCCGACATTTCCCAATACGGAGGAGAGAGCTGGCTTTTTTGCGGAGCAGTTTGTGATGAAGGCAACGTCTTTGGGGCTTGGAACATGTTTTATAGGAGGCACTTTCTCGGAAGAGCATGTTGATGTCACACGACATGTGTATGAGAAACTGCCTTTTATTGTATCCTTTGGTTTTGAAGCAAAGTCTGGACCCGGTGTGATCGCAAGACTTGCTTCAAGTATGATTCATCGTCATCAGCTTTTACCTCGGGATTTCTTTGAGGGAAATGATATGAAATATCAGGAAGCTAAAGAAAAATATCCTTGGCTTCCTGATTCACTTGGTGCGTTGGCGTGCGCTCCTTCATCACTCAATAAGCAGCCAGTCCGGGTTACACTGGATGAAAACGGAATGCTGACAGCGCGGTCTATCCCTGCTACGCCAAAGTCGGCTATCGATCTCGGGATCGGTAAATTTAACTTTGCGGCTCTGGCTCCGGGAGACTGGAAGTGGGGTGAGGGGGCTCCGTTTTATACTCTATGATAAACCGGATTTCCAGATTTATCTCAGTGATAACCTTACCACATTCTCAACGTGGTGGGTGTGTGGGAACATGTCAACCGGCTGTACGTCTGTCACACGGTAAGAGGGATCGAGCAGGGCAAGGTCCCTCGCTTGTGTAGCAGGGTTACAACTTACATATACGATTGTCTCCGGACGTGCATTAAGAATCACCTTTATGACGTCCTCATGCATGCCGGCACGTGGCGGGTCGATTATCATTACATCCGGCCTTCCATGCTCTTTCACGAAATCGTCTGTAAGGATATCTTTCATGTCTCCTGCATAGAAGAGTGTATTATCAAGACCGTTGACCTCAGCATTAAGCTTAGCATCAGCTATAGCCTCTTCTACGTATTCAATCCCGATGACTTTACGTGCATTGCGGGCAACGAAGTTGGCTATTGTCCCTGTACCGGTATAAAGGTCGTATACCAAGGGTTTTTCGGTTTCGGATTCTTTGTCAAGACCGGCGAAGTGTCGGGCAACTTTATATAACTCGTATGCCTGTGCGGAGTTGGTTTGATAGAAAGATTTGGCATTTACCCTGAATTTCAATCCTTCCATCTCTTCCTCTATATATTCAGGACCTTTGTATGAAATTATTTTCTGATCTGATATTGTATCGTTAAGTTTCAGGTTGACAACATAGAGCAAAGATGTAATCTCCGGAAATTGTTTCGAAATTTTATCAAGAAGCAGTCTGCTTTCCTCCGGACGGTCCTCACCGAATACAAGACAGACCATTACCTGACCTGTTGATGCAATACGTATCATCAACGTGCGCAGCAATCCGCAGTTCTGACGGATATTGTAAAACGTAAGACCCATTGCTTCCGCTTCATTGAAAATAAAATTTCGGATACGGTTTCCAAGATCGTCCTGCAGGAAACACTCATCTATATGGTATACTTTGTCGAAAGCGCCGGGAATGTGGAATCCAAGTGCATTTCCCGAATCGTTGAATTCCTTTCCTGATTTTACATCCTCCCAGGTACGCCATTTTTTATCTGAGAATGTGTATTCCATTTTGTTGCGGTATTGCCATGCTTTCTCAGACCCGAGAATCGGAGATATTTCAGGCAATTCCACTTTTGCTATGCGTTCGAGAGCATCGCAAACCTGCTGCTGCTTGAATTTAAGCTGCTCCTCGTAGGGGAGATGCTGCCATTTGCATCCGCCGCAGATTGTGAAATGCTTGCACTTTGGCTCTATTCTGATTTCCGAAGGCTTTACTATCCTTTCTATATGAGCTTCAGCATAGCTGTGTTTATTGCGGTCTATTTTTATGTCAGCGATATCTCCGGGAGCACCAAACGGTATGAATATCACGATTTTGTTCTCATCGTTTTCGCTTAGTGCCACTCTTGCCAAAGCCTTACCTTCGGCTGCAACTCCGGTTATTTCTATATTATGAAGTTCAGGCAGATTTTTTCGTTTTCTTCCCATCAGTTTCTTAAATATTACTTTTTCAGTGCAAAAATACTAAAAATTAACAACAAATTATTATATTTGCAGTTGCTAATTAAGAAGCAGATATGAAGTTTGCATATCTTCCTTGAAAACACAAATGTTTTAAAGATAGAAATTTTATATTTTAATTAAGTCATAATTAAATTTTTATAACCTCTATGGCAAAAAAAGTTTATACGTTCGGCGATGGTAAGGCCGAAGGTAATGCGTCAATGAGAAACCTCCTTGGCGGCAAGGGAGCAAACCTTGCGGAAATGAATCTTTTGGGAATGCCGGTACCTCCCGGTTTCACCATTACCACAGAAGTCTGCACAGAATACACTCAATATGGCCGTGATAAGGTTGTTGAAGATATCAAGGCCGAGGTAGAGCAAGCGATTGCACATGTAGAGAAACTTACAGGCAACAAATTTGACGATCCCTCCAATCCTCTTCTTGTATCAGTTCGTTCCGGAGCCCGCGCTTCCATGCCGGGTATGATGGATACCGTGCTTAACCTCGGTATGAACGATGCAACTGTAGCAACAATGGCTGAGAAGAGCGGTAACCCCCGTTTCGCATGGGATAGCTACCGTCGTTTTGTCCAGATGTATGGCGACGTAGTTCTTGGTATGAAGCCGAAGAGCAAGACAGACATCGATCCTTTCGAGGCTATCATGGACAAAGTTAAAGAGGAGAAAGGCGTTAAGTTCGACAATGAACTTGATGTTGACGATCTCAAGGAGCTTGTAAAACGTTTCAAGGCAGCTGTGAAAGATTATACAGGCAAGGATTTCCCCGAGTCTGCATGGGAGCAGCTTTGGGGTGGTATCTGCGCTGTATTTGACAGCTGGATGAATGAGCGTGCTATCCTTTACCGCCGCATGAACCAGATCCCCGAGGAGTGGGGTACAGCCGTTAACGTTCAGGCAATGGTTTACGGTAACATGGGTAACAACTCTGCAACAGGTGTTGCTTTCAGCCGCGATGCTGCGACCGGTGAGAACATCTTCAATGGTGAGTATCTTATCAATGCTCAGGGTGAGGATGTTGTTGCAGGTGTCCGCACACCGCAGCAGATCACAGTGGAAGGTTCACGCCGCTGGGCAAAACTTCAGGGAATCTCTGAGGAAGAGCGTCGCGATAAATATCCTTCACTTGAAGAGTCAATGCCTGTATGCGCTGCAGAGCTCATAGCTATTGCAAAACGTCTTGAAGACTACTACAAGGATATGCAGGATATGGAGTTCACTATCCAGGATGGTAAGCTCTGGATGCTTCAGACCCGTAACGGTAAGCGCACAGGTGCCGCTATGGTTAAGATCGCTATGGATCTTCTCCGTGCAGGCGAGATCGATGAGAAGACAGCCCTTCTCCGCATAGAGCCTCAGAAACTTGATGAGCTCCTTCACCCCGTATTCGATAAGGATGCTCTCAAACGTGCGAAAGTAGTTGCCAAGGGTCTTCCCGCATCTCCAGGTGCAGCAACCGGCCAGATCGTATTCCAGGCTGATGATGCAGAGGAGTGGGCAGAGAAGAAGAAGAAAGTTGTTCTTGTCCGTATCGAGACTTCTCCTGAAGACCTCCGTGGTATGGCAGTTGCCCAGGGTATCCTCACAATGCGTGGTGGTATGACATCTCACGCAGCCGTTGTAGCCCGTGGTATGGGTAAATGCTGTGTTTCCGGTGCAGGCGAAATTCTTGTTGACTACAAGGCTAAGACTGTAGAGATGGACGGTAAAGTTTATCATGAGGGTGACTGGATTTCACTCAACGGTTCAACCGGTGATGTGTATGATGGTCAGGTGCCCACAACAGAGCCTGAGCTCGATGGTGACTTCGGTGCTATAATGAATCTCTCAGATAAATATGCAAAGACACTTGTACGCACAAATGCCGATTCACCCCGCGATGCAAAACAGGCACGCCGTTTCGGTGCACAAGGTATCGGTCTTTGCCGCACAGAGCACATGTTCTTCGAGGGCGATCGTATCAAGTCTGTTCGTGAGATGATTCTTGCTTCAGATGAGGAAGGTCGTCGCGCCGCTCTTGCTAAACTTCTTCCGATGCAGCGTGGTGACTTCGAGGGTATCTTCGAGGCTATGGATGGATACGGTGTGACTGTACGTCTGCTTGATCCCCCGTTGCATGAGTTTGTTCCTCATCAGACAGCTACTCAGAAAGAGCTCGCTCAGGAGATGGGTCTGACACTCGAAGAGGTTAAGGCAAAAGTTGATTCACTCGAGGAGTTCAACCCGATGCTCGGTCACCGTGGTTGCCGTCTTGGAATCACATATCCTGAAATCACAGAGATGCAGACACGTGCCATCATTGAGGCTGCGCTTGCTTGCAAAGCCCGTGGCATCAAGGTTCTTCCCGAGATCATGATACCTCTTGTAGGTTCACTCAAAGAGCTCCAGAACCAGGCAAATGTCATCAACACAACTGCTGCTAAAGTATTTGAGGAGAAAGGTGACACTGTGATCTACAAAGTAGGAACAATGATCGAGGTTCCTCGTGCAGCCCTCACAGCAAACGAGATTGCAGAGGTTGCAGAGTTCTTCTCATTCGGAACCAATGACCTTACTCAGATGACATTTGGTTTCTCACGTGATGACGCTCCCAAGTTCTTGAAATTCTACAAAGACCATGGAATCATCAAAGTTGATCCGTTCGAGGTTCTTGATCAGGACGGTGTGGGTCAGCTCGTGAAGATGGGTGTTGAGAAAGGTCGCTCAACCCGTCCCGACCTCAAAGTTGGTATCTGTGGCGAGCATGGTGGCGAACCCAGCTCAGTTAAGTTCTGTGCAAACCTTGGCATGAACTACGTAAGCTGCTCACCCTTCCGCGTGCCAATCGCCCGCGTAAGCTGCGCTCAAGCTGCCATCGAGGCGTAATAGGTTAATATCCAATAAATAAGATAGACGGTAACGCTCCGATAAAAAGGAGGTTACCGCCTATTGCTTTTTTAGGTTTATTGCAACTGGCATCAGCGGCAATGTTGCATCTTTTCGGGTTCGCCTGGGTAGTACCAGCCGTACCCACGGTCGGTGTATGTACTGTTTTCGGGGTAATATTCGTAGCGGACATCGTATTCAAATTCGAGCAGACGGTCGAAGTGCTCAGGGATTTCGCCTCCGATGAGGTTGCCCTGGCACCAGAGGCGCAGGGGGCGCATTGATGTGATGTCGATTTTGCGCATACGGTTGTATGAGCAGTCGAGTCGCTCGAATGTGTCACGATCGGGCGCGCTGATGTCGAGCTCGTCGAGCTTGTTGTAGCTGCAATACAACCAGCGGATTTTTTTGCAGCCGGCAATGTTGAGGCTTGTTAGGCCATTGTCGGAGCAATGCAGTTCGCTGAGTTCGCGAAAGCCATCGAGGTTGAGCGTTCCGAATAGGTTGGAATAACAGTAATATTGCGAGAGGACATTCTTTTGGTCGTCCACGTCCACACTACTGAGGCGGTTGTCGTAGCAGTAGAGAGCGTGGAGTCGGGGGCAACCCTTGACGTTAAGTTCGGTGAGGTTGTTCTCACCGCAGTTGAGCAGCTGAAGCAGCGGTGTGTTGCTAAGGTCAAGGGTGCTGAGTTCGTTGGAGTAACAAAAGAACAGGCGCAGGTGCCCTCGTCGCGGGATATTGATGTCGCGGAGGCGGTTATTATTCACTCCAACTGTACTAAGCCACTCACAGCGTTCCAAGTCGATTGTGGTTAAATTACAGTCATGAACCTGAAGCTCGCTTATTGTGGACGACCATGCTATATCAATATCGGTCAAAGGATTGTATGGCACCGAGAGGCGGTTGATACTTAGGCAACCCTCAAGATTGATACTTTTCAAACCAACGTTTGTGGCATCGATATAATTGAGCAGCGGGCAGTTGGACACATTGATTTCCGAAATCTGATTTTTGGAGCAGCGGAGGCTCTCGAGCGCTTTGCACCCAGAAAGGTTGATCTTGCCCTTCAGCTTGCGGTCGCTCAGATATAGATTCAGCCGGCCTTTCTCGTAATTCACCTCCGGACCCCATTCGTTGATCGGTAAGTCGGAACCCCATTTGGCCGCCCATTTGCAATTGGCCAGACCTGCGTCGTTGTAAAGCTGAATCAGGTAGGTACGCACCTCCGCTTCATCGGGCAATTGGATTATATTTGGCTGCTGAGTGATTGTGATTTCAGCTGAGGCCAGTCCTGCCTTTATGGAGAATTGGAAGGAGCGGGGCAGAGCATCGACACCTACGTTTGGTGTCACGGTCACTGTCATTTTGTGGTTGCCGGCGCCACCGCTCTCTTGTAGTGGTGCTGCGACATATCCTTCTGCGTATCGTCCGTATTCCACATTCCATACTGTGTTCGTTGAGAAGTTGATTGTCAGGTCGCAACCATCGGCTGGAGCCTCAAAGACTGTCACGCCATCTTCCATCTTCACATAATCAGGCTCGCGCATAGGTGGCTCGTCTTCGCCATTGTTTTGGCATCCGACGAGCTGCATGCAGATAGCTAAGAGAACTCCGGTTCGTTTCATTCAGGATTTTTACAATGTAATATAATTCTAAGAAAGGCTTTAGAAACTCAATTGTTGCCGGATGACGGGGTGTAGTCCTCAATTATCTTGGAATAATCGGTGTATTTGTTTCCCCAATCCGAGGCCTCGTACTCCCCGTTTCTGTATTTTTCAATCACCGCATGGTCGTCACCGAAAAATACTTCGACCCATTTTCTCGCGTCTTTGGTTTTGTGTGGAAGATAGCTGGGTGCCAAATCTGTATTCTTCATAATATGAAGAGTTCCTAAATAGGAATACATTTTATTAAACTTAAACCGCAGCCGTCCTTTCTTGAAATCGGGACGTCCAATCTCCCTCCATGATGAACAGTTTTTGCCGGCTTTTTCGAGGCATAACCATATGGGATCTGCTGATTGATTTTAAGATGTATGTCGCACCATGTCCATGTCCCGGAGCCAGAAGCAAACACTGTTGTTGTAAGCGCAACGAGAACGTTTAGGATGATAACACTTATCAGTCTTTTCATGATACAGGTAAATTATTGATTTCCTAAAAACTTATTGAGGATTGTAGTCAACGGCTATTTCCTCGAAAAAGAAAGGGTTATAGTCGTTGCCCTTATGTCTAAAGGCATCCTTCGGCTTTTTACTGTAATAACCTTTTTCAGAAACACGTTTCACCAATTCAGGGTCATCACCGAGATAGACGCAAAGCCAGTCGCGGGTTACCCCTGTGCGGTAGGGGTTCGCCGGAATATTGAGCGTCAGGGGATTTCCAGGCTTCTGGAAATAATATGGAGTGCCGTAAGAACTTGCATCTGCGCCAAGTGTAAACGAAAAGCCGTCTTTCTTAACTTTCACTTTCCAAAAGGAGACCCAATAATACAGATGCTCACCGGCCGATTCAAGGAATTGCCAATTTTTGGCTTTCCAGTTCTTCAATTCATTCTTCTTGTGGTCGAAAGCACCTACGGGGTTTCTGCGGACGAAGGCCTTACGCTCGGGCACGTCCACGTGATACAGCAGAATATGGTCTATACTGTCAGCATGGATCTTTTGCTTCCTGCCATCGGTTGTATATTCCACCTTGTCTTGCCAGCTGGAGGGCAGCTTCAGCTCCACACATTCCGTCGACGTACCATTTGTGAAGTATATGTCGGCACGTGCATCATTTTTTGCATTAACAGAGGATGCAGTTATTATTGCCGATACTGCCAATAGATAGATTCTCAGTTTCATGATCAAAAGAGTTAGTTATTTTACAAATATAGTAGTATGAATTGAGAAATCATGGGACATTTGTCCCATTTGTTTAAAAATTATATGATTTCTCTCTCGAATACGTTGCAGTTGCCGACGCGATATAGAAAGATATTAAGCGATTTCTTTCGGTGGTATCAGAATAACTCTTACCGATCGGTATGGGTGTCAATCGGGGATATATCCAGAAACGTGAGTTTGCCGTTGGTAATGATGGCTCTTACAGGAATGGAAGTGTAATTACTTTCGGGTGCCCATTTGTATTTAACTAAATACCTGTTGTCTTTTCCCGATGGAACAACTATGAGTGACTCCATGCCGTATTTAGAGACATCTTGTGCATGAATGACTGCGTCAGCATCATATTGCTTTGTGTAGTTTGCGAGTTTTGCAATCAACTTCGGTGACATGTGATTTTTCATTAACTCTACGTTTGCTCCTTCATTCTTCTCGGAGTTCTGCATATAGGTGATGTAGAAATCTTTTATCTTTTCTTCACACTGTCCGTAAGAACTTAGAAAACTCATTGAGAACACAACTACAAGGAATGATTTTACCAGGTTATTCTTCATACTTTTATTAGTTTGCAAATTTAGAGTCCGTCTCATAAAAATTTAGCTTTAGGGGCGGACTTTTAGTATCTGATGCTTGATACAACCTGTCATTGTGACGAGGTTGGACCAGAAATAGCTTCCAAATCAGAAAAGATACTTTTGAGTAGAACTGTGTCGGGACTGGTTATTTGGAAATTACCGCTTTCGATTCTTGCGTTGATCTTGGGTGCGGTAATCACAGAGTCGTTGAAGATGAAGCCAAGTCTTTTGCCAATCAACTGCTCCGTGCCATCTGCCCATTGTTTTCGTTTTTCTGATTTAACACGTCCTTGAATCAAAAACTGAACGACAGTATCTCCTTCTATGATAAAAGTGTCTTTTAAAATTGTAATCTTATCAAAGTCTTTGACCGTAATCAACGGTTTGCCAATAACCGAATTATCCGGATAATCAGCAATCGGATACCATCCGTCAACCCTGCGATGCGTTGAGCACCCGCAAAATATCAGGAGTAATGTTATCAGGAATCCGATGATTGAATGCTTGTCCATTTGATTCGAATGGTTACCATCACGCATAACAAATTATTTTGGTTTCAATTTATTTAGGTTGTATTACTACCATGCTTTCGGTTATGGTTAATTTTGTGTCTGAAGGTATTTTGTCTGCGGTGAAACCAAACTGAATCTTACATTTCTCAGAATATTTGGTATTAGGTAAAACAGAGCAGTTTGAGTACCGGATATTCAGCGTGTAGTCTTTTGTCAATACATATTCAGCCATTGCCCAGTTCCAATCATCCTCGCCAATGGTTGGTTCGCAATAAATGACTGAAGTTGTTATGATAAGAGTTTTCTTAGCAAAATCAACTTTAGTGCATACTGACTCGGTATGCCAATCCAGCGTTCCCTTCGGAAGATTTGTCAGGTCGCGGGCGGAATTGATTATGTAGTATTCAGGTGGATTTTCCGGAGCGTTGAACTCTTTGTTGTCATAATCGCATACCGATTGAATCAAGGGTTGGATTGTCAGATTATCAGTTTGCTCCGGTTCGTCTGAACAGGAAACTAAACCAACTAAAAGAATAAATGAGATGTATTTTAGTATTTTCATTTTGAATAAGTAGCGGTTAAGAAGTTGTTTAAAATGAATATTAATCATGGACGGCAGATTTTTAGACCAAATACATTTAAGGCGAAGGAGCATAGCGGGATCTACCAGAAAAATCTGTCTCGGATATGAATCTCCTGATTAACATATATTTTTAAACAACGTCTAATAGTCTGTTTCCCAAGCTCTTCTTTGACGATCATATTTCGGTAGATTAGCTGGTGAACCATCTCCATTGATTTTTATCCCTTGTGCAGCCAAGATGCTTTCCAGATTGTTGATATAATGCTCATGGTCGGCAAGTATTTTCTTGCGTTCACCTTTTTCGTAATCTCTGACCAAATACATATCTGGAACTGGCAACGATGTAATTCCCGCTTCAGTTGCTTCGATATGGAAGTCATTTTCTCCTTCTGCACCAAGTATAACTCCAGGTAATCCTCGTAATTTCCATGGACCGTCTTGAATCGGAATCTCTGGCGCGAACCAAACTGTCCAGGTGCGTCCATGATAGTCGGATTGTGCCATCATGCATTCATATCCCAATATGTTTTTTGTAGAATTTTCCATAATCTTCCATTCAATATCCGACATAGGTTCAGTGTAACGGTACAATCCTTCTCCTTTATGGTCGTATACTGTTAGCTCTCCAGCTTTATGATCTTTTGCAACGTACAGGAACTGCTTCTTTTCGGGAGCTAAGCCGAGTTTGCGCCCATCCATTGTTACAGTTCCATCAGGATGTACCACTCTCCATGCCTTCATCTGTATGTCTCGCAATTTAGCTTTGCCTTCTGGTGTGGAATTGCAGGAGTCGCAGTATAGACTCTCTGTGTTGTAGAACAAAGATTTTTGAGGATTAGCGACCAAGACCATTTCGTATGAATATAGTTTGCCGCTGTCTGTATCGCGGTTTTGAACGGTATATTTTACTGCAAGATTCTCCTGCGCTAATGCGGACACCACCATAAGACAGAGAATAATATGGGTGACTAAGCTTTTCATTTTGAATATGTTGTTATTTTAATATTGCCGATGCTGCGCCGGATTGTTCGCCGACTTCGTTACCACGCTGTACTTTCTTGCCGTAGCCGAATGTATAAGTGGATGTTAAATTTATACGGGGATGAGAAGATGTACCGATGATAGTCTGTAACTCGCTGTAATATGGTGAAATGGTTGTGTTTGTCGCGCCATCCCATCCTTTGTTGAAAAAGTTAGCTGCCATGACACGCAGATTCCAGTTGGCGTTGGCCCAACCGACGGTCACGCTATGGAAATTACGCCCTTTGCTTATCCGGGGTGAAGCAGTGAACATGCTTTTACGAGGACTTTCATAATAGGCTTGAAAATAGAAGTTGTCGAGATAATAGATTGCCTGGGCCGTCACACGGAACGAATTGCAATTCTCATTGAAGATACCGGTTGATTTGTAGAACGATTGGCTGGGATTGGCGTAGAGTTGGAGTTTTCCATTAAGAAGTTTCAAGTTGGCTGCCAATCCAATCTCTCCATTCAAATAATCACCGTCATTGACATATGACCGCAACAGGGCTTTACCATGTTCATAAGGTTTATATACAAGCAAATGACGGTCATACATGCCGAAATAGCTGCCATATGCGCTCAAGCTAAAAGCATTTGACGGCATCCATGTATATGCAATATTTATGGTTGTGTGTCGGCAATTTTCAAGCAAAGGATTTCCTGTAATATACATCAATTCGTTTTCACGAAGCAGATCGGAGGATTTCTCCGATATTCCGGGACTGTTTGTCGCATATTGGAAATAAGCGGAGAAACTGTTTTTATGGTTTGGAACATATCTCACATTTATATGAGTGAATGGATAAGTGTCGTTGTTTTTCTGTCCGTTTATATCACTGTTTTCCCATGCCAGACCTGCATCGAAATTCACTGATATTTTTTGTGTCTGAAAATTATAACCGACCATTCCTGCAGCAAAAGCGTTGTGAAACTTATCGTTATATCCATTATCTCCGGTATATTGCAAGCGGTTGATGTTGTCACCATAATTCCCACCTAAAATTACAGAATGTTTTTGTCCGAAACTTTTACGGATATATAGATTCAGCCGGTAGTTGTATGCATCTTCTTTGGCATGACGGTAAATCTCAGATTGATTCGATACAGAATAATCTGTATAATCATTGCCGTGGGTATAGTTGAACGAAGGGGAGAAGTCTACTGAAAATCCCTGTGGAAGTGCGAAGAAATATGTACCCGAATAAGCAATTGAATTGGAACGATTCGGATTCTTTCTGTCAAAAGAGTATCCCTCAACTGAATTGAGCGAATACTCCAGTTTGCCGGAATATTCATTTGTGGGTATTCCTAAGTTTGTAAAAGCAAGAAGATTGCGTATCTGGATTTTGTCACTGTTATATGTGGCCCGGAAGGTGACAGGATATTGGTTCTGTTTATAATGTGATGATTCAAGTGTTTCCTTACGATTTAGCGAATATTCCTTTCCTTCAGTGTCTGTCAGACGGTATGTACCCTCTGTTGTTTTCCCTATATGATGATTGTTCCAGTTATTGGCTCCGGCATACAGGTCGTAGGTCATCTTCTTGTAAGTGAATTTTGAGAATATGTTGATTCGGCTTGACAGACCGACAAGGAAATTCTCATTCGCCCTCACCTTTGTATAACCACCGTAGGCATATTCCTGCACGATAATGTTTATCACTCTCTCAGCTCCACGGAAACGAGGGTCGGTAGGAAATTCAAG
>OFFM01001324.1_pt1 | contig 14005 bp, 12 predicted proteins | sample 1521401 | NCBI WGS metagenome assembly OFFM01 (sample SAMEA3504118, study PRJEB24116) | mouse gut metagenome | biome: mouse gut; feature: mouse-associated habitat; material: faeces | place: Denmark | collected 2011
GGCTTACCTCTAACGCTGACTACCTATGTCGCACGGCACAGTCAAGCAACCGTGATGAAAAAGGCAGGAGTATCAACAGCCGTAATCCGTGAAATCATGGGGCATAGCTCTGAAAGAGTAACGCAGATATATCTTGACAGCTTCGACAATGAGTAATAAATGGTGCGTCTGCCCCCCTACCGGGATGTTGATGTCTTTTCTGAAACTATGTAAAAGGGTCGTGATGACTTCATATAGTGTTTTATATGTCAGTTTTTTTTTGAAATTTTGCACTTGCTAATTGAATTCACGAAATAGTACTTATAATTACCTAATAAAGATTCATGTTATCATTCATCAAAGTGAAAGAATGGTTAAGATTTAAAATGTTTCTTTGGAAACACGGAGATCTTTTTAAAAGACGAAAAGTTATGAAACCGACTATAATGGATCTTGAAGCAGTTGATCCTTCACATTTTCCGCTTACTGAAGAATGCCTTAAGTTTGCATCGGACAAGTTCATTCGTGATGGGTGGATGACACTTTACGATAGCAAGGTGTATGCGTTGATGGTTTCCGAAAAAATTGCAGCAAAGGAGCATGATGATTCTGAATGGGTGTGCAATAGCTATGACATGCGACCTTCATTCAATTTCGATGATGGGACAAGCGTGGCGGATTACCGATCATATCCTCATGATGATATCTATCCTATTGTAATTACACAAGAAGAGAAGTGCTATCATTGCGAAAGAATTAGATTGGTGGAAGAGTTCATTCTTCTTTACGACCTTAGGGTGGTAGAGCGAATCGATGGTTCTGCAGATTACTATCAGATTGATGAAAATGGTAATGACATTTTAGTTGCAAAGGTTGAATTCGGATGTTTGAAGGTATTAGCATCATATGTATATGAATATATTTCTATCAAGTCTTTGATATTGATAGTGCAATTCGAGGCAATTATTTATTCAGCAAAATCCTTATTGGAGCTTGGTTGTTCAAATCAGGATTACACAGTTTATAGAAGCTCGGATTTAACCTTCTCTTACACTTTGTCGGGAAATGCCATTACTGATGATAAGTCATGGGCTTTTGTCAGAGGTAAGACTTTCATTCTGCCAGATAGCAAATACATTAAACGATTGTTTAACTTTGAGGATCACCGATATGAAACATTCATCGCTGGCAAAGATATACAGGGAAATCCGATCATTTCCTCGTGTGAGGAGAAAAAATTGTCTCCGGACCCTACCGAAGATGGTACTCCATGGCAATTGAGTCTCGTGTTTTTTAAACGAGAAGTCCTTGATAAGTATTATGCGGACACCCATAAATTTTCTGTTCAAGATGGAGCCATATCCGGCCCAAATTGGTTTGCCCATCTTGATACTGACCGAAATGACGAGTTTGTTGTTATGGTGTTGAAAGATTTGGGAAAGATGCCATATAAAGAGCAGGTGCATTGGAAACAGTATAATGTAGAATATCCTGATGGTGTAAGACTCAGCGATACCACATGGAACCGCTGGTTCGCTGGAGTGTCAAGCGATACCAAGAACGCATCAGATCTGTTGTTTAAGAGTTTGTATGAAGAGGCAAATAAAAAATGGGAGGCAAAGTATGGATATCCTATATATTTGGAGTTAGCACCTGGCGATAAGCATTTCTTTGATGAACTTCACTCCATGAATGAGTTATATAACGATTCAACATTTGACAACCTGATACTTGCCTTTACCAAGGTAGTGATTGATTCCTTAAACGAGAAGCAGTTGGTCAATGGTATAGACGAGACTAACGCTGATGTGCTTGCACTATTTGCGAGATGCAACGTCAAAGACAATAAGAAGTCAAACTTAAAAGGGGGTATACGCAGATTGCAGGCTGTGTTGCTTTCTGAGGGCATCGAATGCGATAATCTCATAGAGTTGCTTTGCAAAATTCAAGCTTTACGATCAACTTCAGCTGCTCACAGGAAATCCACAGCTCCAGATAAGAAAACAAAAGAACTGCTCCAGTGGTTTGCAATTGACAAATACCCACATAAAGATGTAATTGATGGTATATTTAATCGACTAATTGAACAATTGAAATGGATAATACAGCAATGTTAGAAGTAAACAGTAGGATAATAATGGCAAAGAATGATGAAAACAGGCTTTCCAAGTTTGAGCTGCTTATAGCCCATGTGGACATAGAATAGACTAGCTACTTCCTTGACAAGCATTGTACCCTTAATCAATAGACAGAAGAATAATGAGGAAGCACTTGAATAATGAAGAAGGCTTTGTTTGAGGGGCTGTAAAGTAGGAATAGTCATACGGCAGGGCTAAAAGGAAGGTTCTCACTACAAATATTTTAGAGTGAAGGCGATTATAAACTTACGTTAAAATAAAAATTTAGGTGGCAAGTGAAATTGGTACATACACCCACCAGGCTGTGTAGAATAAATGTTTTAACTTTGCCGTTAAATAGAATGACAGATATGAATATACCTCAATTGTTTGTGGATTTGGTTTATTCTGATGAGAATAAACAGAACTATATAGGCATGGGAAATCCCAATGCCCGAATCTTAATAATTGGTCGCGAACCGAACCACGACTTAACGACAGAGGATGGTCGCAATGGATTCGATCAAGATCAGCAGATGAATCGCGATAATTGGAAGAACCTAATAGAGGGCAGACCTGTAATTGGTCGGTGCAATCCACGTCGTCCATTTACAAATCAAAAGTGCCTGACAAACAATGGTCACAATGACGGAACGGCAAGAACATGGGTATGGTATCAGAAACTCGTAGACCTTATTTTAGGTCGAGAGTTTGAACGCAGCTATATGCTGCGCCCGGTGGATTTCCACGACTATTGCTTCCACACGGACATAAGCGCGGCGGCTGCAGCGAGGATTGCAACTACCGATAAGACTGCAAAAGCTGCATCTGTTGCAGAAAGAAGTGAGCAGTTGTTCTGCCATCCGTTCTTCAAACAGTTCCCTATTGTTATACTTGGCATAGGAACTGACGTAGGGCAATATGTGCCGCTCGAATGGTGTCAGAAAGTTCTCGGTTTCCCGATAAGTGAAGTGGTGAACATCCAAAATAAGCCTATGATTTGGCTGAATGGTGACTCAACCAATAGTCGAGTGCTTATCCATAGCCACAGCCTATCTCAACCGTCCTACGAATACATCTATAAAATCCGTGAAGTAATTTGGGAAAATGGTCTCTCCGATTGCTGTTGGCCTAAAGCCTATTGAAAATTATGGCTTTAATTGATGTGAGAAACAACATAAAAGGTCGTAAAACTTTGGATGTGTACATTTCTAAATTAGATAGCCGAACATAGGTATTTTACTACCCGTTAGAAAGTGCACCGATGGTCACGTATAACACAATCAGCTCCCGTCAGGCTCAGCTCCGATCATCTGAATCATTCTGAGAGTGCCCTCAATACCGGATATAGCAGCGGTGTGCAAAGCTGGTTTTGACACACCGCCCCCGATATTCAAAATAGTGTAATACCAAATTTTCGTTAGTAAAAAATGGCATTACACTATTTTGATAAATGCAGTCTTAAACGTTATGAGGCAGAGATTCCGTGAGTTAGAAGAGGATCTGTATTCGGGCTTGAATCGGGTTTACATGACATTTGTGATAGTCGAGCAGATCACTGTTGCTGTAATAGTAGCGCAGGCGTACGTTTGTGTACATGCTGCCCCTTGGTAGAGGTATGGATTAAGGCATATTCCATACCAACTTTGTGTCATATAAATTTGTTCTATTCAAAAGTAAATAAGAGATATGTATGATATAGGTAAGATGTTTGACCTCGGCGGCAAGGTTGCCGTTGTGACCGGTGGCGGCGACGGTATCGGGCGCGCGTCGTGCGAGATACTGGCATCGGCAGGAGCATCTGTAGTGGTGAGCGATCTGTCGCCCGACAAGGCAAAGGTGGTAGCCGACTCCATCGCGGCAGCGGGAGGAAAGTCAGCTGCTGTGGGCTGCAATGTGCTCGAGGATGCTGACCTGGAGCATATGATAGATTTTGCGGCATCCACTTTTGGCACGGTGAACATACTGGTGAACAATGCCGGAATGGGTGGCGGCGGTCGTGAGAATCCGTTTAAGATCGACCGTGCTTATGTGGAACGGATCTATGCCATGAACGTATTCGCGCCATGGCAACTTTGCAAACTGGCAGCCCCGCACATGCAGAGTTCGGGCTATGGCAGCATAATCAATATCACCTCGATGAGCAGTGTGAACAATGATCCCGACATGGCAATATACGGTTCGTCGAAGGCGGCGCTCAACCATCTGGCATCGAATCTCGCATACGACTATGGACCTATGGGTATCCGCATCAACTGTGTGGCTCCGGGAGCTACACGCACTCATGCGCTTGCCTCGGTGCTGACCCCTGAGATGGAGGCGCGGATGCTATCCCACACACCTATAAAGCGGCTTGGCGAAGCGAGCGACATCGCTCGTGTGGTATTGTTCTTTGCCTCGCCGGCATCGACGTGGATAAGCGGTCAGGTACTGATGGTAAACGGCGGGGGCGTGCAGACACTCGAGTGAACAGTCTGCGGCAGGAAACGGGTGTGGGTGGGGTCTTTTTGGTTAAAGCTCGTTAAATGTTGGTTGTCGGGGGTTGGTTGGGTTTGCAGGTTGGGTTAATGTATGTAAATTTGCGACGTACGGCGCATGATAATGAGATTGTAAATGGATCATTCGCCAACTATAAATCTTAAAGATACCATGTATGATGATCGACATTTATTCTAAGGTTAAGCTGCCGCCGGATGCTGCCATGATATAGGCAGCTATAAAGTGCTTGAACAGCCGTTAGACAACTCATTTTTTTTGTAAATACACAATAACATAAAACAATGAAAGCAGACCGCTTCTTTGCAATCGATCGTGGTAACTCTTGTAAATTCATTGCTGTCGGCAAGTGTTTTCTGCCTATGGCAGTCGCATGTACAGTTAAGATTCAGAAAACATTTTCTCCTGTTCTTTTATGGATCATGGTCGTGGTGACGACCATTCTGATGTCTCCCCATGTTCATGCAGCAACCTATAGTACATACACAAGCATTTCGGCATTAAAGGCTGATGCGGTTGCCGGAAAGATAAAATCAACGACTAAGGTATTGCTGGATATAGATTTCTGTAAGCAGAAACAAGGGTCTTTGAATGAGTGGTTTGTTATCGATTTAGATAATCCGGAAGATGCAATTTATGTGAAAAATTTCAGTTCCGAATGTGTTAGTCCGATTGATGCAGACTGTTACCATGGCATTTATGGTGTAGTTACAATATTTGATGATGAGTTTACAATAAGAGTCAATATCAAGCCCTCTGATGCAGATGATGCATTACTTAATGCTCATGTAGGTATTGATAGGCTTCCGCTTTATGTCTTACCTTTAAATGTTGATGCTGTAACTGTCCGGGATGCTAATAATATCAACAAGATCGCTCGGGCGAGTGGTACGCTAAAATATGATAAGACACAGAGTGTGTATTATCTTTTGCTTGGTGATCAAAATCAATTGTATGTTAAGTTCAGAGAAGCACCAGCGTCGGGCTATGAAGGAAGTAATGTCACCGTAGTCGGAGGAATATCAAGTGTATTACCTGATGATTGCATTACCGGTATATATGTTGATGAGATCTGGATGTCGGGTGAGGAGCCGGCGCGGACTCTGAGAGTGTCGGCAGGTGAGGGTGGTACGGTCTGTATTGGTCAAGAAGGGAGCGGTCAGACGGAGATTGCGGTGACTGACGGCAGTTCTGTTATACTTCATGCTCAGCCAATGAGCGGTTATGTGTTTGATTCCTGGAAAGTCGCCGGCACGTTGGTATCAACTGACGCTACCGCCGCGGTGACGGCTATAGCCGATGTCACTTATGAGGCTGTCTTTATCAAACTTGACCGTCCGGAAGATGTCGCGATTTCTGTCGCGTGCAACGACGATCAGCTTGGAACGGCGACGTTAGCGGTGGAGGGGAGTGAAGAATCTGCTTCCGCATCGCTTAGAGTGCTGCCGGGGACGGCTGTTGTTGCTACGGCTGTTCCAGCCGTCGGTGCGGGCTTCGCAGGATGGTATTCGGGTGAGACATGTCTGTCGACTGACGCACAATATCGTTTTGAGGTGAGCACCGACAGGCAGCTTGAGGCGCGGTTTTATAAGGGCGCTACTGTCACTGTCGAGAACTGCACCGGAGGCTTGCTTACGGTGACAGCCAACGGTAATCCCTTACCGGAATCAGGATTCGTACAGCTTGGCTCGGTCATACGGATAGATGCGGTCACTAGTGATGGATATGAACTCGAGGAAGTGTGCGTGAATGGTGAGCCTATTGAAATTCCGGCTGTGTTTGATCTGTCGGAAAATATTATAGTAACAGCCACATTCAGCATAGATCCGGAATATCTTCCGGCGGCTACAACAATTTATGAACTGGATGCACAGCGAACCGACGGACGGAAAGTGAATATAACCACACCACTGACAGTGGTTGAGCGTCTTGATGGATATGATTATCTTCTTACTGACGGTAATTCTGTAATAGTGATCGTGAGTCCGAAGTTGGTCATGACTCCAGATCAGGTTATCAAAGCTTTAAACGGAGTGTGCAAGACTATCGGTGGCATCCCGTATGTGTCTCTGACAGAAGCACCTGACGTTGATCTGGATGGGCAACCGGTGAAGATAGAACCGGAGACAGCTACGGTCAGCATGTTGCCGTCAATGCCCGGACGATATGTAAGGTTGCATGGTGTGACCATACAGTCGGGTGAGGTGCGAGATTACAGCAACAGCAGAATGGGTCAGGCTAAATATGGATTCTTTTGTCCCGACAATCTTTTTTATCCCGAGGCGGGTGCATTGTATGATGTGGTCGGAACGGTTTGTGCATCCGGAATAGATCCGGTGGTATATACCAATTCGCATCCGGTAATGGTTGATCACAGCAGCAGTAATATCGTGGGTGTGAGTGTCAGGGTTGACTCTCCCGAGCGTGGCACGGCATGGATAGAAAGAAGTGATAATGCCGATAACCGTTACCGCACGGTTGAAGCGGCGGCGCAACTGGTAGATGTCTCTCTTACAGCCGAGGCTGCCGAAGGTTGGGAGTTCGACCACTGGATAGATAAGGATGGCGCGGTTAGTGAGGAAAATCCACTGACGTTTAATCTTGATACCACGACAAATTATTGTGCCGTATTCAAGGAGAAAACGACAACCGAAGAGCCTGAAAATCCTGATCCTGACAATCCTGAAAAACCGGATCCAGAGAAACCGGATCCCGAACAGCCGGAGAATCCTGAAAATCCTGACCCGGAGAAACCCGATCCTGAAAATCCGGAGAAGCCTGATAACCCGGAGCAGCCGGTGAAACCGCAGAAGTTTGTCGCTACATTCCGTCAGGCTGCACATGGCACATTCTCGGTGATTTGCGGCGGATCGGTGCTCGCATCAGGAAGCTATGTGGAGAAGGATGCCGTATTGACTGTAAATATTACTGCTGATGATGGATACCATGTCGCGGCTCTGATGGTCAACGGGACTCCGGTGGAAGTGCATTCCGACGCGACGGCAACAATAACAGTCGCCGGAGATGTGGAGATTTCTGTTGCCTACGAACGTGACAAGCCGGCATACTCCGAGTTGCGTGTCGCCGTAGCTCCATGGGAAGAGGATATTCCAATGGGCAAGGTATACATAGACACGGAGGGCACTTCCTATATCACCTCTGTCCGTGGTGAGCAGCATGTATATCATGCCGAACCTGCCGAGGGATGCCGGTTTGTAGGGTGGAGACAACAAGGCATGGAAAGTATCATGAACACATCGTCGGTTTTCACGGTGACGGCATCGGCAGATATTACCTTGGTGGCTGAATTTGACTACATAGTTCAGGCAGCCCGCCGGGTGTCGGTTTGCGCTTCGGATGAAGCCAAAGGATCTGTAGCCATAGCGGGAATTGACGGTACAGAAATCACCACACGCCGATATCTGCACATTTCGGTGACACCGGCTTCCGACGATCACCGGTTTGTGGCGTGGAAAGACGCTTCAGGGCGCATTGTCTCGGATAAGCCTGAATTTGTCTATACGGATGCTGCTGATGCAGAATTGACAGCTATATTCAGCTCGTCATATTTTGTAAAAGTTACGACAGCCGGCAACGGTAATTTTACAAGCGGCGAAACTGTCCTTGCCGACCGTCAGCCTGAAGGAAGCATCGTACAGCTGAAATTCGTACCGGATGATCACCATGAACTTGTTTCAGTTACTGTTGACGGTGCGGCAATATCTTTCACACCGGATGAGGATGGTTGCTTCACACTTGACCTTCTGGTGGATGCCCATCATTCGGTCGAGGCGGAGTATTCACCGTGCCGGTACAAGATTGCAGTGATCCCGCATGCGCATGGTAAAATCGAGGTCTACGGAGGAATCGACAATGACGGACGTCCTGTAGGATCTGCGTTTGTAGACGGCTCAAAAGTTCAGTATGCTACACGCCTACATCTCTTTGTGACGCCTGATGACGGTTACCGCCTGATAAACCTGAGCATCAATGGAACCGCAGTGATATTACCTGAGGGAGGTGTCGCGGGAGATGTATACCGGTATGAGTTTGAGATCGATGGTGACGTAAGTCTTGCCGCAGATTATCAACCGGTGAAAACGCCGACAGGAATAGGTGAGATAGGCTGTGACGCCTCCGGCAACCCATATACGGTGTACGATCTTAGCGGACGTTACCGTGGCACGACCGAAAACGTCAAGACACTTCCCGCCGGGATCTACATATTAGTTAATACTTCCACCGGTGAATCTCTCAAATATCACCATAACCCTTGATTGACAAGAAGTGTGTACTGATATTCCTACGTTATATGACAGAGGCTGCGTTGAAATTCGCAGCCTCTGTTGTTTTATGCGCTGAGGGTTGATCGCCGGAATGTTTTCAGAGCGAAGAACAGGGCACAGAGCGAACAGATACCCAGTAACAGCAGAGTGGTTGTCATGATATTACCTATACCCACCAATGGGGTGACAATACCTCCGAAAAGGAATCCGGAAGCACCGAATATGGCGGAAGCTGTGCCGACTATATCGCGACCTTCGTCCATAGCCAATGTCGTTGATGAGGTAAGATTGAATCCTACGCAGACAAGCATAGTGAATGTGAATATCTCGTAAGGAATGAATGCCGGCAGGAGGATATATGCGATTGCCTGGAGGGTTGTCGCGGCAACTATACCAGATGTGCCGAACAGTGCGGCATTCTTCATCTTCTTGAATTTTAGCGACATCGCCGAGCCGAGACCGATTCCAAGAGCATTGACACCGAACACAATTGCAAACTGAAGTTCTGAATAGCCGAAATGATTCTGTATTATAAACGATGCGGATGATATGTATGAAAAGAGCACGCCGCACGTGAATGTATATAGAAGCGTATAGATTACGAAATATTTCATTCGGAACACATCAGGGAATCTGCTCAGCAGGCTTATTACGGATCCTTTGTGACGTTTCTCCAGAGGGTGTGATTCACGGAAAATGAGGCACATGATCAGAATGACGATTCCTATCGCGAAGAGGATCCAGAAAATCCCTTGCCATCCGACAGCCTCCGACACCAATCCTCCAATCACCGGTGCCGTAACCGGTGCGATACCGTTTACTGCTCCGATTATGGCAAGAGTCTTTGCGAGCTCACGCCCGGAATAACAGTCGGTGGCGACAGAGCGTGACAGCACAAGACCGCCGGAACCACCGAGTCCTTGCAGGAAGCGGCAGATATTGAAAAACTCTATGGTGGGTGAATATATACTTGCCACTGTTGACACTGCAAAAAGCACCATTGCAGACAGCAGGATTGCCCGTCGTCCGAATTTATCACTCAATGGACCGAAAAAAATCTGCCCGACGGCAAGACCGATCATGCTTGCTGCAAGTCCCATCTGTACAAGCGATGGAGTCGTGTTAAAAACCTCCGCCATCGATGGAAGGGTTGGTAGGTACATGTCGGTTACCAAAGGACCGAACGCCGACAGAATGCCGAGAAAAATAATCAGAAACAGATAATATTTCTTACTGAAATTAGCCATGTGAAAAAAATTTGCGCAAAGTTACCAAAAGATCCGTTCGCGCGTACTTTTTTAACATATTATGGATTTTGACATGGCATATTGTGGCAACCCTTTGCAGAAACCAGTGGCGTTGAGGAATTCAATCATAGGGGTGGAGTGACGGTCTATGTTCAGTACCTTTAAGGTGTCAATCTTGATTGATTGAAGCATATCGCGGAGCAGTGCTGTCGCTATTCCGCAGCGCCGATGGGCGGGGTCAACGGCGATCTGGCTGATATCGCCGGTCGATGGATCAGCTACTATGTACCCTACCGGTTTGTCGCCCATCATCGCGATACGCATTATGAGCCTGTCGAATCCGCGCGCTATTGACTCCACGCTGTTTTGCCATGAAGGGGTGAAATCGCAGAAGTGTGACAGACAGTAGAGCAGATCTTTTACGCAACCGTGGATCTCGACATATTTGTTTGTCTTGTTGCTGCGGGCTATCATGTTCTTATTGCCTGTAAAGCATTCATATTCCGCTATGGTTTCGAATCCGGCTTTACTGTAGATGTTGATAGCGGTGGTGTTTGATTTGAGTACTTCGAGGAGATACCGTTTCATGCCGGCTTCGCGCAGTAGAGGCACAGCATGCTCGAAAAGGGTGCCGGCGAGTCCTCTGCCGCGGAAGGCGGGGATCGTGCCAGTACCGCAGTCGTATGCCGTGAATGTTCCGTCATATAGCCCGGTGCCGTTAAACAGGAAGGAAACTATCTTGCCATCCTGAAATGCCCCGAACGATAGCTGCGGTGTGAATCCTCTACGCTTGAACATTGCCATTATCCCATCGCTGCTGAAGGACACTGCGTAATCGCTGAAAGCTTCCTGAAATGCACAGATAATGCAGTCATAGCTTATGTCGGAAAGATTCCTGATCTCCATTGCAGAGTGGTGTTATAGGATTGTGCTGTGATGCGATGATTCGAGATTGAGCAATTCGCGCTTACGGTCGATACCTCCGGCGTAGCCGGTCAGCGCACCGGAGACTGAGATCACCCGGTGGCAGGGTATGATTATCTCGATGGGGTTCATGCCTATGGCAGCCGCGACAGCACGAACGGCGTCGGGGCGACCTACCGCCTGCGCTATAGATGAATATGTTGCCGTGGTGCCGCATGGGATGCCGCGAAGCGCTTCCCAGACTGAAAGCTGCAGTGGAGTGCCCAATAGGCGTATGGATATCTCAGGAAGTGTGGCGCCGTTTTCAAGATACTGCCTGATCGCTTGTTCTGCTGATTCGATAGCCTCACTCGACCCTCCGGCGATCTCCGCCGACAGATGACCGGCTATGCGTTCAAGTATATATCCGTTGCGGGGTGCATCTGCCCAACGGCACATTATTATGTCGCTGCTGTGAGACGCGACGATGAGCTGTCCCAACGATGTTTCAATCCTACGGTATACTATTATATCCTCCTTATCAGCCATAGCAATATTTATTCTTATTCAAGTGTTGTAGTTTGCGGAGATCCAGTGGCATCGCGAGCATGGATCTACTGTATGATTGCAAAAGTACATAAATTGTGGAAATCTTTATCAGAGAGTGCCGCGTTTATATCATGTAACATACACTGCTTATGAAAAGACTCCTTCTTATTGTGGATCCTCAGATTGATTTTATAACCGGTGCGCTGCCTGTGCCGGGTGCTGAGGATGCTATGAATGCCCTGGCGGATTATATAGCCGGATCAAACGGTAAATATTGCCATAAGATTGTCACTGCCGACCGGCATCCTTTCGATCACTGTTCTTTCGTGCCTTATGGAGGGGAGTGGCAGAGACATTGCGTGCATGACACGGTGGGTGCTGCCGTCTGGCAACCGTTATTCGAACCTCTCTACGAGACTGCCGGCGATGTGACTTTTCTTCACAAGGGGGAGCGCAGTGATGTTGAGGAGTATTCGATATTCCGCAATAAAGAGGCGTCAGAGCGGATCCGTAGTATTGTGTCAACACAAGGAATCGACAGGATAGATATATGCGGCATTGCAGGAGATGTATGTGTGCATGATTCTCTCGTCGACGGTATCGGTATATTCAGCCGTGACATGTTCAGGGTGCTCACGCAGTATTCGCCGTCACTTGACGGGGGTAGACGTCTGCTGTCAGCCTTGTCTTGAACGGTGGGCGGTTCTTTTTATCTATGTGCGCTGTGGATGATATAATCCTTGACTTTCTGGAACAGGTCGGTGGCGAACACGAAATCGTTCAGAGCCTCACTTGTGGTATGGTATATCTCGTTCATGTTGCCTACCCACTCACGGTAGCCTCGGTTGATGAATATGATGTTCTCGCCGATGCCGAGCACTGAGTTCATATCGTGGGTATTTATGATGGTCGTGATATTATACTCATGCGTGATGTCGCTCAGCAGCTCGTCGATAAGTATGGAGGTTTTCGGGTCGAGACCTGAGTTGGGCTCGTCGCAGAAAAGGTATTTTGGATTGAGCGCTATGGCACGTGCGATAGCCACACGTTTCTGCATGCCTCCTGATATCTCCGACGGATATTTGGCATCGGCACCCTTGAGGTTGACTCGCTCCAGACAGAACTGTGCGCGGTCGCGGATCTCGGCTTGCGTCATGTTTGTAAACATGGTGAGCGGGAACATGACGTTGCCAAGCACGGTCTCGGAGTCAAAAAGCGCCGACCCTTGAAACAGCATTCCGATCTCCTCACGCAGACGTTTGGTCTGAGTCTGATCCATGCGCAGCAGATCGCGTCCGTCGAACAGGATCTCACCCTCCTCGGGGCGCACGAGTCCGACAATCGATTTCATGAGCACGGTCTTACCCGATCCGCTCTGTCCGATGATCAGGTTCGTCTTTCCGGTCTCGAAAGTGGCTGAGACATCATGGAGTATAGTCTTGCCGTCGAACGACTTGGTGACGTTGCGTACTTCAATCATTGTAGCAGGAGTTTAGTGAGAACCACATCAAGAAGGAGGATGAATATGCTGCTCGAGACCACGGCATCAGTGCTTGCCTTGCCTACTTCGAGTGCTCCTCCACGCACGTAGTATCCGAAATAGCTTGATACGGATGCGATAACGAACGCGAAGAAGAGCGACTTTATGAGTCCGTACCAGACGTACCATTCCTGGAACAATGCCTGAAGACCGTAGACGTAGCGCGATACGGTTATCATCTCAGTGAAAAGTGCGACGGCGAAACCGCCGAACAGCGAGGTGGCGATACAGAATGAGACGAGTATCGGCATGAAAACCACAAATCCGACCACTTTCGGGAGGACAAGGAAGTTGCAGGAGTTTACGCCCATGATCTCAAGGGCGTCAATCTGCTCGGTGACGCGCATAGTGCCGATTTCCGATGCTATGTTTGAGCCGACCTTTCCGGCAAGAATGAGACAGAGTATGGAGTTGGAGAACTCGAGGAGCACGATGTCGCGGGTGGCAAGTCCGACAGAGTAGCTCGGAATAAGGGGAGATGAGATGTTAAGCTGCATCTGTATTGCAATCACCGCACCGATGAATATGGAGATAATCATGACAAGCGGAATGGAGTCGACTCCAAGCTTGTTGATCTCGAATATGGTGCGGTTGAAGAATATCTTCCATTTATCGGGTACGCTGAATACCCGGCGCATGAACAGGCAGTATTTGCCGAACGATGCAATAGAGTTGGTGATTATCATTTTTCCGTGTGAGGTACAGATATGTTTTGGTGAGGATTGAGGGCGCAAAGTTACGCATTTTTTTGTGTGTTTGCCACGGATTAGTGTTAATGGATACTTTTTTAGACTATTCAGACAAGGGTTTGTGGGATGAACTGCGACTTCATAAAAAAACGCCACGCTACGATGACCGATCTATAGCGTGGCGGTTGCGGCGCTCCCG
>OFFM01001326.1_pt1 | contig 13993 bp, 12 predicted proteins | sample 1521401 | NCBI WGS metagenome assembly OFFM01 (sample SAMEA3504118, study PRJEB24116) | mouse gut metagenome | biome: mouse gut; feature: mouse-associated habitat; material: faeces | place: Denmark | collected 2011
GTCTCGGCAATGCTCAAATAAATTTGGCATTGCTCTCGACTTATTTGTATCTTTGTGCCAAAATACTTTGATATGGCTTCTACTCAAAAGGAAATAGTGCTCAGCGGCATCCGCTCGACCGGCAATCTGCACCTGGGCAATTACTATGGCGCGCTGCGCAAGTTTGCCGCCCTGCAGGATGACTATGACTGCAATTTCTTTATCGCTGACCTCCACGCCCTGACTACGGCGCCCGACCCGGCCGCGCTCCACGCCAATGTGAAGAATGTGCTGGCTGAGTATCTCGCCGCCGGTATCGACCCCGAGAAGGCCACTATATTCATACAGAGCGATATCCCGGAGATTTCGGAGATGTATCTGCTGCTCAACATGCATGTGGGCATCGGCGAGCTGATGCGCACGGCCTCGTTTAAGGACAAGGCCCGCAAGGCGCTGGGCCTCACCGCACCCGACGATGACGATGACGGCGACTTTGCCCGCGAGGTATGCGGCAATGAGACTAACAAGCGTGTCAACGCGGGCCTGCTCACCTACCCCACTCTGATGGCGGTGGACATCCTGATTCAGAAGGCCACGAAGGTGCCTGTGGGCAAGGATCAGCTGCAGCATCTGGAGATTACGAGGGATATCGCCCAGAGATTTAATGCGATCTACGGGGATGTGTTTACTATTCCGGAGCCTTATGTCGGAAAGACCGGGGCAAGCATTAAGAGTTTGCAGGCGCCGGACAAAAAGATGTCCAAATCGGATGAAAACCCCAATGCCAGCATATATCTGATGGATGATCCCGATACGATCCTGCGGAAGTTTAAGAGAGCGGTGACTGACTCCGAGGCACAGGTGCGTTACAGAGAAGAACAGCCGGGAATTTACAATCTGATCAATATCTACAGTGTGTGTACCGGAAAAACGCCGGAAGAGGTGGAGAAAGAGTTTGACGGCAAAGGTTACGGCGATTTCAAGAGCGCGGTGGGCGAGGCCGTGGTGGGCGTATTAAAACCGTTACAGGACCGGTTCGCAGACCTGAGCAAAAATAAGGACTATATTGATTCCATTATCAAAAACAATGCGGAAAAAGCAAACTATTACGCGACAAAAACGCTGCGCAAAGTACAGAAAAAAGTAGGTTTTCCGGAGAGGATCCGATAAAAAATGTAATGATAAGCAATAGAGTGCGGCAAAGCTTTACATAAATCAGGCGAGGAGGAAACGTGCGATGCAGGGAAAATATGTGGCTTATGTATCAACCTATACCATGGGCACTTTGACTAATGACAAAAAGAGCTATGGTATCAAGATCTATGATGTAGATCTGAAAAACGGACGGTTTACACCGAAGGATCAGGTAGAGATCACCAATTCTTCTTATGTAACGATCTCCCATAACAAAAAATATCTGTATTCGATCACGGATATGGGAGTGGAATCATACCACATCGAGAAAGACGGGACGCTGACGAGGATCAATCAGGGTTCGATCAACGGTATGCGGGGCTGTTATTTATCTACGGACTATGAGGATAAATTTTTGTTTACGGCAGGCTATCATGATGGGAAAATCACAGCGCTGCGGTTAAACGAAGACGGTAGCATCGGCAATATTACGGATGAGATATTCTGTAAGGGTATGGGAAGCATGGCGGAACGGACTTCCAGGCCGCATGTGAGTTGTGTGAAGATGACGAGGGACAACAAATTCCTCTGTGCGGCGGATCTCGGTATGGACCATGTCAATGTGTACCTGCTTAACCATATGACCGGCAGGCTGAAACTGGTGGATATTATCAGGAGCGATCAGGACTCTGCTCCCAGACATATGAAATTCTCTCAGGACGGAAAGTTTTTATATGTGGTTCATGAGTTAAAAAACTTTATAGACGTATATACTTATGGCGCGGAGGGAAATATACCGGAATTCGAGAAGATTCAGACAATCTCCACAGTAAATGATTATCATGCATCCAATTCAGCCGCAAGCGCTTTGAATATTTCTGATGATTTCCGATATATTGTTTCTTCCAATGCGGGGGACAATACGGCAACCATCTACAAAGTAGACAAAAAGACCGGCATGCTGGAGAAGCTGCTCTGTCTGCCGATCAGCGGAGACTACCCCAAGGATGCAGTACTGTTTCCGGACAATAAGCATCTTGTTTCCTTAAACCATGAGTCCAACACGATGACGTTCTTTTCCACGGATTTAAAGAAAGGGCTGATTATGATGAATACAAAGGAGATTCCGGTGAATTCTCCGAACTGTATTATTTTCCATAAATTGGAGGCCTGATCGGACAGGAAGCGCTGTGGAGCGGAGGGAGTAATTTGTGCAGGAACTAATTGTCGGTTTTTAAAGAATTCTATAAATATTGTCCGAAATGCTTATCCGGTCGTACAGATCGGCATACTCAGATGCTTTTAACTCCGCAATATAGTTCATTTCGTAGTTTTTGTCAGGAAGACGCTTTTTTATAATGTCTACCGCTTTATTATAAGCAACGGCTGCTTCCACGGCGCTTTCATAGTAACCGATCAGATAGTAGCTTTTCAGATGGATTCTGGCCCGATATACTGTCTTGCCTTTTCTGCGGATCAGAGAAACCCCATGGTAGGTATTTAATATTTTGATATTTTCATACCGGAAATCGAAAGAGTCACCGTTGATAAACAGAAAATCTTTTCCGGGCACCGCATAATTTTTTATGCCGTAGCGGGAGGAGAGTGTCACCTGCATGCCGTAGTCCGCCACAAAGAGATGACCGCCCCGGCGCATGATCTTGTGGGAGGCATAGTAGAACAGATCTTCCAGATCAAATTTCAGTTCAGTCTCCGGTTCCAGATAATAGATAAAGTAGGTTTTCATCAGATAAACAGGGGTGGCAAAATAAAGTCCATTGTCCCGCAGGTTGATCAGGACTACCCACTTTTCAAAAGAGAGAGGCATCGTCTGCCTGTAATCATGGATTTTGAAGGATTTATCTGTAAGCACGGAAAAAGCCAGAAGATATGCGTCGTGCGCCGTCTTTTCTTCCGGATAACTGCCGAGACTGATATGTTTTTTCTGATGAGTGATGGAGGCACGGTAGGAAGGTGTGCCGTCTTTTAAGGTTGTTTCGTATACTCCGGGAAGGCTCATAGTATTCCATATTCCAAAAAATTGTCTGCCCGGCAATATTGTATCCTATCTGCAGGCAGATATATTACGTTTTGCGATGCACGTCTGTTTCACCAGGGGCCGTCACAATATCCAGAGATATTGTAACATATGCATACCGCAATGTCATTGATATTTTAGAATGAATGACAATTTAATACTTGCTTTTGTGAAATGGGGGGGTATAATATCGACAGATATTATACCAGCGCCGAGCAAAGCGAGTGTGCATCGCGAAGCGTGCCATGTGCATGAGCACAGGTTTTTTTAAACAGGAAGGAGTTGCGGAGAGTATGGCAAGATATAAAGTATCAAACAAAAATATTTACGGATTTAAGGACAATCTATACCAGATGTTTCTGCTGATCCCCATCATATGGATTCTGGCACTGCTCGTGGAATTTGTTCTGGGGCCGGTTCTATACGGTGTGTATGAGAAGGATGCCACTTTGCAGGAAGGTATGGCGGGGAGCGAGGCAGGAGGGGAGATTCCTGTGGCGGAGTCCATAGAAGATATGGAGAGATTCGGAACGTTTACCATGATCGTAAGCGGTACGGTGCTCAAGTATGATACGTTCCGGATCGGGGAAGAGATCTATCATCGGATCGAGCTGCCCAGCGGGGAGAAAGTCTTTGCTCACATCAATAAAAAAGCTATGCTGGAAACAAACAAAGTCGGTGTCTATCGGCTTCCCGCAGGGGAATGGAGAGAATGGGAGACACCGGAGGAGGCCGCCATATATGAACAGAATCATTATGTCATGGATCATTATGTGGATATGTACGGGGATTATGTGCCGGTGCTGACAGAAAAGGATTACGGTATGGGACTTGGCAAAATGGCTTCCGCCTGGCTCTTCGTCATCGTGATGCTGTTATACCGGGTGATCGGTGTGAAGCGCTGGCGCTTTGCCCCTATGTTATTCTGGAAGAGAGATCCCCTTCTGCCGCGCAACGATCTGGAATGCTGGTGCGCTTCCAGCTTTGCGATCTGGGCCCATTCCTTTTCGATGCTGGAAGGATGGCCTTTAGTCACCGGAGTCCACGGCAGCCGAAAGGCGGTTGCCAATTTTAAAAATGTGGCGTTAGGGGAACAGTGGGATATCAAAAACAGGCAGGATGGCATCGAAACCGTGCATGAACTGGTGGAAAAACACGCAGGGCGTGTGGATACGGAATATCCGGGCTGGGATCTGTGCCGTGCAACGCAATTGCTTGGCATGATGTATCTGGTGAAGATGATAGACAGAGAGGAACTGGACCGCGAATTTTCCGCAACAGGAAAGGTGATCCAGCAGCAGTTTAACTCCTGGGATGCCATGGCGGAGAGTTATCTGGCCGGCTATGAGGCGTGGCTTAAGCGGATCGGGAATGCGAATGCGGCACAGAGTACAGCTTACCGCAGGAATATCTTCGAAAAACTGAAGGCAAATCCGGACGGACCTTACTTCGTACCCTTCCGAACGGATCTGACCTGGCCTGCCGCAGACGGCAAAGGGGAGAGAACTGTTATAAAGAGAGTTCTGGCGCGTTATCGGGTGTCTGTCTGAATCAATGAATGTTGATTTTGTATGATATGATCAATCGGAGGAGTTGAAACCAGGAAATAATATGAAACGGATTTTAGTGGTGGAAGACGACCTGGTGTTAAGCACAGGGCTGTGTTTTGAACTGGATGCGGCCGGATATGCTACCCAGGCGGCATATAACTGTAAAAAGGCGGAATATCTTGTGGAGCAGGAAAAGTTTTCACTTGCGATTCTGGATGTCAACCTGCCGGATGGAAACGGATTTGATCTGTGTAAAAAAATCAAGGAGGCCTATGCCGAACTGCCGGTCATCTTTCTGACAGCGAAGGATCTGGAAGCGGATGTGCTTGCCGGTTACGATCTGGGGGCGGAGGACTATATCACAAAGCCGTTCCGGATGCCGATCCTGCTGAAGCGGGTGGAAGTAGCTCTGCGACGGAGCGGAGGAATATCGGACAAACAGTCCGGTGGGGATTGTTACAGGGATGATTTTCTGGAGATAGATTTCGGAGCGTTTAGCGCATGGCGGGACGGGGAGAAACTGTCTGTTACGCCCAATGAGTATAAGCTGCTCAGGGTGCTGACCGCCAATGCGGGAAATGTGGTGACGAGAAGACTGCTGCTTGAAAAGCTCTGGGACTGCGACGAGAATTTCATTGACGACCATACGCTGACCGTGACGATGAACAGGCTGCGGGCAAAGATCGAGGATGAAAAGCACTCCTATATCAAGACGGTGCGCGGGATGGGGTATATCTGGGAGAACAGGGTGTGATGCCTGACGCAGGAAAAAATCCATGCCATTTGGTTATGCATAATCGACACATGGATTGTCGGTGCGAGGCGATTATTGCGGGAGTGTTACTATCCTGCACAGGAAAGGATCTACTTTGACATGACAGGACATAAAAGTGAAATGATCATCTGCCGGGGATTGCCCTTTGTCGTGGTACTCCTCACAGGCGGATTTCTCTATACGGTGTGGGTCTGGGTACCCCGGCCGGAAATACGATATCTGTTGACCGCATTTTTTGGCGGAATCTGTCTGCTCGCACTCCTGTGGACGTTGTTGCAGAGGCGGCAGATCTGCCGTTTTGCAGACGAACTGTGCGTTACACTGGATCAGCTTCTGGAAGAGCAGAAACCGTTGGGATATTTTGTTTATGAGGATACGCTGACTGCGAAAGTACAGGGGAAATTTCTGCAGTTTTATGATCTGATGAGCGAGGAAAAACAGCGGAGCAGACAGGACAAGCAGGTCATTCAGGAGTTAGTATCCGACATCTCCCATCAGGTCAAGACGCCCATCGCCAATCTGCAGATGTTTCTGGATATCTTAAAATCCCATGAGTTAAGCGACGAGAAGCGGACAGAGTTTCTGGATATGACAAAAGGGCAGTTAAATAAACTGGATTTTCTGTTACAGTCGTTAATCAAAATGTCCAGACTGGAGACGGGTACGTTTGCGCTCCATATGGAGAGTGTGAACCTGTATGATACGATTGCCCGGGCAGTGAGTGGGGTATGGGCTAAGACGGAACGAAAGAAGATTGTTTTGTCGGTGGAATGTGAAAACTTCGTCACTGCAAAATGTGATCCGAAGTGGACGGCCGAGGCGCTGGAAAATCTATTGGACAACGCCGTAAAATACACGTCTGTGGGAGGCAGTATCCGGATCAGTGTGCGCCCCTGGCAGTTTTATACCAGAGTGGATATCGCGGATACCGGGATGGGCATATCTGAGGAGAACTACCATAAGGTATTTCAACGGTTCTGGCGGGGAGAGGATGCGGCCATGGAGGAAGGCGTGGGACTGGGGCTTTATCTGGCCCAGAAGATCGTCACCAGGCAGAGAGGATATATCAGTGTGAAGGCGGAAGAGGGGAAGGGAAGTGTTTTCTCCGTGTATCTGTTGACCTGAAAAGTCAACCGTAATCTATACTGATTTGCTTTTTTATATCATGAGCAACAGGTTTATTCAAAAAACGGGAAAACAATACAATGGATATTATCACAATATGCAACCTGAAAAAATATTATGGTTCCGGTGAGCGGATCGTTCGGGCGCTTGACGGCGTAAACCTGACGGTTGCCCAGGGAGAATTTATCGCTATTGTCGGTGCTTCGGGCTGCGGCAAGACGACGCTTCTCAATATGATGGGCGGTCTGGACCGGCCTGCTTCAGGAGAAGTGATCGTGGACGGTGTGAATCTCGCTTCATTGAAGGAAGCGCAGCTTGCGGTATTTCGTCGCAAAAAGGCAGGATTTATCTTCCAGAATTATAATCTTGTCCCCACGCTGACAGTGGAAGAAAATATTTATTTTCCGCTGGATCTGGACTGCTCGACACCGGACAGGAAATATCTGCGGGAGATCATAGAACTTCTCGGACTGCAGGATAAACTGGATGTTTTTCCGGAGCAGCTTTCCGGCGGGCAAAAACAACGGGCGGCCATTGCCAGAGCTTTGGCGGCAAAACCGTCCGTGATTCTGGCAGACGAGCCTACCGGCAATCTGGATTCAAAGAACGGTCAGAATGTGGCAGGTCTGTTAAAGATGACAACAGAAATCTGGCATCGGACATTGGTCATGGTCACCCACAACCAGGAGCTGGCGCAGATGGCGGATCGGGTAATACGGATGCAGGATGGACGTATTACAGAAAATTAGTGGAATGGCAAATCGATCTTAACTGAAATCATGCTGAACAATAATAATCTGAAAATTTGCCGCAGATTGATTTTGCGGGATATCAAATTTCATAAGGGACAGTATCTTCTTTCCGGTATCGCGGTCATGCTTGTGTGCATGCTGTATACCTTTACTTTGTGTCTGGGAAATCTGACCTATGACGGATTTATCTATTCCTATAAGATGATGTATGGATCCAACAGCCATATTCTGTTTTATGATCTGACGCCCGCCCAGGCAGTAAAGGTGGAAAATCACAGAATGGTACGGGAAAGCGTTTCTCTCTTTACCTTAGGCACACTGCATGATGAAATGCTGGGCGTCCGGAATGTTAAACTGGCGGTGGTTTCTCCCGGCTGGGCGAAAGAGACCGCCTCTGTACCGCTGACAGGGCACATGCCCCGGGAAAAGGGAGAGATCGCGTTGGATGAGATCACAATGAATTCCCTTGCAATCCCCCATGAGATCGGTACAGAGGTATCTGTTACATGGACGCAGACAGCAGACGGCTCAGAGCGCACGGACAGATTCATTCTCTGCGGTTTCTGGGAAAACCGTATGGGGGAGACGGAAACCTGTGCCTGGGTGACACAGGAAACTGCCCTGGCACTTGGAGATGTTCTGGATAAACTGACGCTCGGTGTTATGCTGTATAGTCCGACGGATCCGGAAAACCAGGCCCGGGAAATCCTTTCTGATCTCGGTATACAGGAAATTCGTTTTACCACAAATCTGGCCTGCAACGAAGCGAGAAAGGAAAATGCCGGTGAGAGATCCATGAAGTTTTACCGGCTGACGCTGATCGTGGCGCTGTGTGGCCTTCTGCTGCTGTTTCAGATGGAAAAACTTCTGGCGGGACAGAACATCCGATTTTACGGCCTGATCAAAAGTCTTGGGATGACGCCCAGACAGTTGCGGGTGCTGTCGGCCGTGCGAGCGATCCTTTTATCCGTTACAGGAATCCTGCCCGGATGGATAGCGGGATTTATGATCTGCGCCTTTGTTGCACCTCATGTGATGGTTGGCATGGAGGAGAATCCGGCCTTTTTCTTTTTGAAAATCTGGCCCTTTCCTGCTGCAGCCATTCTGACCTTTCTGACCGTATTTTTCTCCTGTCTGCCGGCTATACGCAGCGCAGTAAAAAATACGCCTGTGGAGATGCTGCGCTATGAGGAGAGAGACAGAAAGAAAAGAAGAAAAGCAGGGCGCAGACGTACATCCCTGTTTTTGCTGGCCCTGTCCGGTCTTTTCAGGCAGAAAGGCCGATTTGTGGCTGCTTCGGTGTCTCTGCTTATCTCGCTCAGCATTCTGTGCTGTATTCAGACTATAGCAGCCAGTTACGATGAGACAAAATATCTGCAGGAAAGGTCACTTTTTGACTACCGGATCGCCGACGCGTCCGCAGCAGCATCTATGCAGCGGTATAATCCGAAGAGCCGGAGCATTACACGGAGCATGTATGAGGCTCTGGCCGCCCATCCTGCCGTCCGGGAAATCGGGATGGTCTGCACCATGGAAGTACCCATGCATGCAGACCTGCAGGATCGCGCGCAGATCGTGGCTGTCTTTGAGGAGACCGATGAAAACGGCATTGCCAGAAAAGAACATATGGCTGACGATCCCGACTGGATGACCGGCTATGAGACCATGCGGGAGAGCGGGGATTACATCGGCATCGTCACAGGAGTAAACGGACTGACGTTAAAAAGGGCAGTTACGGACAATCTGTTGATTGAGGGTTCTTTTTGCGAGGAACTATTTGCCACAGGCCAATATGTAGTGGCCGCCGGAAGTTCTTCTACCTTAAAAGACACGCCGCCTGCGGGAAGCAAAGTAACGATAAGCGGCAGGGAGTTTGAGATCATGGCGTCTGTTCCCTGGCTGCCATCCATGATCTCCGGCATGGACAGCAAAGAAGCACAGTTCAACGTAACTTACTTCATGCCAGTGGACGTTTTTGAGGAATTGTTTCCCGACCATGGTATCCGAAACGTAGCGGTAAATATTGACCAAAATGGTCAAGACGCTTTCGAACAATTTCTGACTGATCTTTTACAGGATACAGGAGCAGATGTAATATCTGTCAAAGACCATCAGTGGGTTTTTCACAATGCGGTTTTTCACAGTTGTATGATACCGTTTTTTGTGGGCAGCGTCATGCTGTTTATCGGTCTGTTAAGTTTTGTCAATGCGCAGATGATGGGAATTCTTGTGCGGAAAAAGGAATTTGCTGTCTATGAGAGCCTGGGAATGACTGTGCGGCAGCTTCGCAGGCTGCTTTTTCTGGAAGGTGTCCTGTATCAGGGGGCAATGTTTCTTCTGGTGATTCCGTCTGTGGCGGCCTTCACTTATATTGCAGGGCAATGGTGGCTTGCCCACACGAATGTCTGGTGTGTTACCTGGCAGTATTCCCTGACGCCATTGTGGCTTACGCTGCCGCTTTTGTCCCTGATTTCTTTTGCTGTTTCTTTCGGGTTTCTGCGTTCTGTCACAAAAGAGAGCGTCACAGAAAGACTGCGTATCTTCCGGTAATCTTTTTCATGCTCATGAAAGTCACAAAAATGTACCTTTTCTGTACCCTGTCTGTAACTTTTCTCTGCTATGATTTTTTTATCAGATTAAAATCTCCATATAGAATTAACGGCTTTTATGGAGCAAGGTAAAAACAGGTTTGGACAAATCTGACAGGAGGATCATATCATGGAAGTTATCGTTAAGGCAAACGGACTCAAAAAATATTACGGAAAAGGAGAAACCCTGGTGAAAGCACTGGATGGCGTAGATCTGGAGATCGAGCGGGGAAAATTTACCGCCATCGTCGGCACCAGCGGCAGCGGAAAGTCAACGCTGCTAAATATGTTAGGCGGACTGGACGTACCGACAGAAGGCAGTGTGCAGATCGGCGGACAGGAGCTGTCCCGTTTAAACAGCGAGCAGGCCACTATTTTCCGCCGCAAACAGATTGGCTTTATTTTCCAGAATTACAATTTGATCCCGGTGCTTACCGTCTGGGAGAATATCATCTTTCCGATCACACTGGACCGGCGCAGGCCGGATAAGAAGTTTATTATGGAGGTGGTTCAGTTTCTCGGCCTGGACAGCAGGCTGGATACTCTGCCAAACAATCTTTCCGGCGGTCAGCAGCAGCGGGTGGCGATCGCCAGAGCACTTGCTTCCAAACCTTCCCTGGTTCTTGCAGATGAACCCACAGGCAATCTGGATTCCAAAACCAGCGACGATGTGGTGGGGTTGTTAAAGGTGACCGGCAGCCAGTTTCGCCAGACTATCGTGATGATCACCCATAATCCCGATATCGCAGCGCAGGCCGATCGGATCATCCGGATCGAAGACGGAAAGATTGCCGGGTAAGACAGACAAACCGGGGAAAGGCAGGGCAGTGACAGATGAATTTTAAACCGATTACTATGTTAAATAAAAGACTTTTTCAGAAAAACAAAGGACGCAATCTGGCAGCTGTAACGGCTATTGCGCTGACAACACTGATGTTTACGACGCTGTTTGTACTGAGTCAGAGCATGAACAAAAATCTGATCGAGATGACTTTCCGGCAGACCGGCTATGATGCGCAGATCTCTTTCAAGGATATCACCGCGGAACAGGCGGAAAAGATCGCAGCTCATCCGGATGTGGCGGAAGTTGGGCAGAGCATGGTTGTGGGAATCGGCAGAAGGGATGCTCTGGCAGGAAGGCAGTTGGAGATCCGTTTCGCGGATGAAAGCTATGCAGCACATTCCTTTGCAGCGCCGTCTGTCGGCAGGATGCCTCAGACGGAAGAAGAGATCGCTCTGGATAACCTGATCCTTGACAGACTGGGGATCCCCCACGAACTGGGACAGAAAGTACGTCTGGAATGGATCGCGGATTTTACGGAAGAGGAAAGCAGAGTGTCTGAGTTTACATTATGCGGTTTCTGGGAGGGAAATGAATCTTCCTATGCCAGTATGGCCTGGGTGGACAAAAGGTTTGCAGAGAAAGTGGCGGGAGAGTTTACGGCAGATGAGAAAACTTCCTCCTCTTCACGGATCATCGGTATTTATATGGCGCAGATCACCTTATATGATGATAAAAATATGGAAACCGTAATGGATCATATTCTGGAGGATACCGGTCTCACCGGGCTGGAATACAGTGTGAATCTTGCCTATGATTCGGATATGAACCGTATGGCGGCGAAAGAGAATCTCCCCATGTATTTTGGAATGCTTTTAGTTTTTGCAGCGGGCTATCTCATCATTTACAATATTTTTCAGATCTCTGTCACAACGGATATACAGTTTTATGGGAAGTTAAAAACTCTCGGTATGACAAAGAAACAGCTGAAAAAACTGATTTATGGGCAGGCAGGTTATCTATGTCTTGTGGGGATTCCCGTGGGCATGATCCTGGGTTATGCGCTGGGGGCAGTTTTGGTTCCCGTGCTGCTTCCGGAGCGGGATGCATCAGTATCCGTCAGCCCGATTATCTTTATCGGTTCTTCTCTGTTTGCAGCAGTTACCGTACTGATCTCCTGTATGCGTCCTGCGAGGATGGCCGGAAAGGTGTCTCCGGTGGAGGCGCTGCGTTACAATGATGTACAAAGCGATTTTCACTACGGCAAAAAACACCTGACAAAGAAACGCAGCAAAAATGCAGGACTTACTGCTCTGGCATGGTCAAACCTGGGACGAAATAAAAAGCGCACAGTCACTGTGATCTGCTCTCTGACGCTGGGGCTGACATTGATGAGTGCCTTTTATGCCAAAAACGCTGCTTTTGATATGGAAAAATATCTGAGTGACCTGACGCTTTCAGATTATCAGATCGATGAGGCCACCAATGAGGAGTACCAGAGAGGATATGATCCCTGCGGCGATACGCTGAATGAAGCGTTGAGGACACAGGTGGAGACCATGGAAGGACTGGAAGGAACAGGGTATCTGTACAGTCACGATACGGAAGTTACCCTGGATGAGCAGACCATTTCCAATCTGCAGAATTTCTATCATGAGGAAAGACTGGCATATTGGGCTTCCTATGATCCCATCGGTCCTGAGGCACTGTTGAGATCCCTGGAGGAAAAAAGAGCAGGTTGTATCGCCTATGGTGCGGATGGGACTGTATTGGAAGCCTATACTGCAACAGAGCGCCTGTTGGATGGTAGTTTTGATGCGGTACAGTTTACCACAGGAAAATATGCTCTCGCCATTGCCCCCGCAGGGGATGAGGGCCAAAAGCCCGGAACCGTATCCGTGGGGGACCAGGTAGTGATAGAAGGATATTCCTACACGGTAATGGCAGTGCTTGACGACTGGAATGTGGTGACAGAGGGCGCCAAAGAAAACGGCCCGAACGATGATTTCTATCTTAAGTTCATCCTGCCGACGGAAATTTTTCGGAAAAACTGGCCGGAAAACACACCCCGGAAGCTGTTCTTCAATGTGGAGGATGGATTTATCGACAGAGCCGGGGAAATGCTGGAAACATACCAGAACAAAACCGGCGTCACGTTCACTGTGACATCCCGCGCATCCATGACCAGGCAGTATGAGAGAGAGACGCGTTCTTCCGCCGTTATGGGCAATGTGATCAGCATCGTGATCGCGTTGGTCGGCGTACTTAATTTTGTGAATTCCATGGTCACGTCCATCGTCTCAAGAAAGAAGGAATTTGCTATGATGCAGAGTATCGGTATGACAAAAAAACAGCTGTGCGGCCTCTTAGTCAGAGAGGGCATGCAGTATGCCTGGATCACATTGACTGTCACCTATGCAGTAAGTGCCCTTGTGGTAGGCATCGGTGTACGGGCCATGGTGGAGGGTGGCTTTACCACATTTCATTTTACGCTTCTGCCCCTTGCGCTCTGTACTCCTATTTTGTTGATATTTGCTTTTTTGATTCCGTATCTTTGTTTCAGAAAGATTGAAAGTAATCCGCTGGTGGAAAGACTGCGGATGGAAGAGTAAACAGATCATGGAAGATTATTTGAAAGTATTTGAGAAGCTGTGAAAGTAATTGCGAAAAAGCCATCCTGCGGGTGGCTTTTGCCATTTATGATCCGGACAATGCCGCCAGCTTACCAGAATGCATATTGATATAAATATCCTGCAGTTCCTGTTTATCCTTTATTTCATGGGTAAGCTTTATGTACTCATGTCGGCTTATATACTATTTGTATTGGTAATTAAACTGCCGGACAAGGCTATAAAAGGGTACAATAAATTATCCTGCAAAAAATTTTTCAAAGAATATGGTATCCTGCAGGATTCTTTGAGTGTCCCTCTTTTCACAGTACTTTTTTAAGAGGATCTGCGTTTTATCTCTTTATAAAGCACGCTCTCTTCTTCGCTGAATGTGATCTCGACTACATCACTTGCCTGACAATGCAGAATCTGGCACAGCCTGTGCAGAGTTTCCATGGTAATATTTTCATTATGCCTGATATTTCTCATAGTATGACTGCTGATATTGTAATGGTTGACCAAACTGTATGTTGTAACACCACGTTCTTTCATCGTACGCCATAAGGCTTCGTAATTATACATGGATTCTCCTTCTCCTCCCTTTTTATTCTATAATCTCTCGGAATCTTTAAGCCAATAAACACAAGGCTTTCAGATGCCTT
>OFFM01001329.1_pt1 | contig 13959 bp, 14 predicted proteins | sample 1521401 | NCBI WGS metagenome assembly OFFM01 (sample SAMEA3504118, study PRJEB24116) | mouse gut metagenome | biome: mouse gut; feature: mouse-associated habitat; material: faeces | place: Denmark | collected 2011
AACACGAAAGCAGGAGATAAACACCTGCGATTAGTGTTTACCTCCTACTCGATTTTAATTTGTATTTATCGCGATTATAATTTTTCAGTGGTTAAAAACCGTGCTACTGCTATGCTGATTATTATTCGGTGATGGAGTCAAGATACCATTTGCCGTTTTTCTTCATGAAGATGATATTGTTTTCGAGGACGCCGTCCCAGCAGCAGTTGAGATGGACGGTGTGAAATTGCATTTCGTCCCATATCTGGTAGTAGACATCTTCGGTGCCGTTGTTGTCGGCAATGACGGGGAGTTTTGCGGTGAAGGTGGAAGGTGTGAGCAGGTCGGCATATTTTTCGCGTGCGGCAGCATCGAGTGCGATGCGTTCGTTCATGAAGTTTTCGTCGGTGGAGAATTTGGCGATGAATTCCTTGAATGGCTCGGGGCCGGAGTTGTGCTTGTCGTTGCCGTTCATTTTCTTGATTGATGCCTCGACTTCCGTCTTATATTCTTCGGCGGCGGCATTGAGGTCGTACTGCGCGGATACGCTGACAGCTGCCAGCAGAGCAAGGCCTGTGATGATGTTTCTAAGTTTCATAGCTGAAATGTAATATATTGGTATAATATTGTGGCAAAGTTAAGCATTTTTGCCGGCAAGCTGTTAACAGTCGGGTGAAAATTTTATAAAATTTGGCGGAAGCAAAGGTTATTACGTAAAAATGTTGTATCTTTGTTGGTTGAAAAACATGATTTCAATTTTTATTTATAAATACACGTTTTTAATTAAACAACATTATGAAAATCGAAAAAATCATTGGTCGTGAGGTCCTTGATTCTCGCGGTAATCCTACGGTAGAAGTTGATGTAATCCTTGAGTCGGGCGCACGTGGCCGTGCATCTGTTCCTTCGGGTGCATCAACCGGTGTCAACGAGGCTCTCGAGCTCCGCGACGGTGACAAGTCACGCTACATGGGCAAAGGTGTACAGAAGGCTGTTGCCAATGTCAATACTGTAATCGCTGACGCTCTTAAAGGTATGAGCGCTCTCGACCAGATTGCAATAGATGAGAAGATGCTCGAACTCGACGGTACTGACACCAAGTCAAACCTCGGTGCAAACGCCATCCTCGGTGTTTCTCTCGCAGTAGCAAAGGCTGCCGCCGACTATCTCGACCTTCCCCTTTACAAATATATCGGCGGATGCAACACATACGCACTTCCCGTGCCGATGATGAACATCATCAACGGTGGCGCTCACTCTGACGCTCCCATCTGCTTCCAGGAATTCATGATTCGTCCGATCGGCGCTACTTCTTTCAAGGAAGGTATCCGCATGGGCACCGAGGTGTTCCACAACCTCAAATCTGTGCTCAAAGCCCGCGGCCTCTCTACCGCAGTAGGTGATGAAGGCGGTTTCGCTCCTTCGCTCGACGGTACTGAAGATGCTCTCAATGTCATCATGCAGGCTATCGAGAAAGCAGGTTATGTTCCCGGTAAGGATGTGACTATCGGTCTCGACTGCGCTTCTTCTGAGTTCTACAAGGACGGTATCTACAACTACGCTCAGCTCAACAACGGCGCAGCCAAGGAACCCAACGGCAAGAAACTCACTTCAGAGGAGCAGGCACAGTTCCTCAAAGAACTTGTTGAGAAATATCCTATCGATTCAATCGAGGATGGTATGTCGGAAGACGACTGGGCAGGCTGGAAGGTTCTCACCGACCTTATCGGCGACCGTTGCCAGCTCGTAGGCGACGACCTGTTCGTAACCAACGTCAAGTACCTCAAACGCGGTATCGAAGAAGGTTGCGCAAACTCTATCCTTGTGAAAGTAAACCAGATCGGTTCGCTCACCGAAACTCTCCGTGCCGTAGAACTCGCTCAGCGTAACGGTTACACCGCAGTTATCTCTCACCGTTCGGGCGAGACTGAGGACGCTACTATCGCTGACATCGCAGTTGCTACCAACGCCGGACAGATCAAGACCGGTTCGGCTTCACGTTCTGACCGTATGGCCAAGTACAACCAGCTTCTCCGCATCGAGGAGGAACTCGGCGCTGCCGCAGTTTACGGTTATGGCAAGAAGACAAAACGTTGCTAATCCGATCAATCCCGGACAATTTATAGGAAAGAGGCTGGCTAATAAGTTTAGTCGGCCTCTTTTTCATGATGTCGCTATGAAAAAAATTAGCCTTATTCAGTAAAAACGGGATTTAAAACGCCAAAAGACGCTTTCTTCAAACAAATCGCTAATTTTGCACTTGATAATATAACCCGCCAAAACTTTTGGAACTAAAGAAACAACGATGGAAAACAATCCAATAACTTTACTCAAAGACAAATTGGGCGCAATTCCCACGACTGATTTCAAGGGATATTTTGAAGATATCGCAAAATTATTAATGAATAAGTGTGTTATTTCAAAACTCGGCATCAACTATGAAATAGTCGAGGTTGAATTTTACTTATTTACTACCGAACATCAGGACGTGATCACTTACCCACGCAAGCTCTCTGCCGGTCAGTGGTTCTTTCACCAAAGCGGTGTCGATCTTACATTTGAAAGTGAAAGCAATACCGAATGCTTTGGCGGCATACTTATTCGCGGACTTCGCAACATGGATACAGGGGAACTGACTCTTGGACCGCAAAAATGCGTTGACTTACTGTGGGATAAATCAGACGCATTTAAAATTCTCGAGAATGAATATCCAACCATCGTTGCTGCAGCACAAGAGCTGGATGAAAATATCCAAAATTTTCCTCGTTGGATTCCAGTCAAGGAAGAAGACAAGGCCAAGAAGTTGAAATATTGGACGAAACGAGTCAAAACGGAGGGGTATGAAGTTTGTCGTACCACTGATAAGACAGATATTGTATTCACAAGTCCTTACCGTTTCATCAAATTTGGTTTGATGAATAGCACTTCTAAAGGTTGGAGGGGTTATTCAGCAAAGCCAAGGGTTGAATAGCCGGGTCTCTCGGCATATTTCTTTGATTTTCTGAAATCCCTGAAATTTATGCCGTGAAATCTGCACCATTTTTTGTTAAACTCAACGAGCTTTTCATAATCCACGTCAGGGTAGCCATAGTTTTTTATAAGCTCTGACGTGGTGAACTTTTTATTAAACATATCTCCGAGCAAAATCTTGAAACATTTAAATATGATTTTGACTTTTTGGTTAATATGAGTATTTATTTTCTTTCGTTTGAAAGCGTCTATCACGAAGAATGCATCAGTGTATTGGGAATCGACTAAATCATCAAAGACTGTTACATAGTCATAGCTTGCCTGATAGGCAGTAAACAAATATCTGTAAAAATCGCTTACAATCGGCCTTTCATCGTCAAACTCCGAGTATAAGTCGTCAACCTGTGGCAATAAAACTTTCAGTTCTTCTAACTGGTCATCGGTACATAATTCGTCTTGTCGATTGAATCCTTGTTCAAATGCATCTATGATTTCTTGCTTTCCTTCGGCTGTCGTCGGGTCATAGCTTCCACCAGTAAAAGCATTGAGCACGGAGGTGATCCTCCTTACTTCTATTTGCAAACTCCACGGCAGCGTTTTAAATCTACATTCTTTTCCGAAGAAAACCCATTCGGCCATATATTCCGTCAAGAGTTTGGCAAATGACCACTCTTTATGATTTTCCATCATCATGTCAGATATTCTTTAATCAGTTTAATACTTTTGGGTAGCCATACTTCTGTATTAATTCGGTCCGGCTGATTCTTCTCTCAAAGTCCGGTCCTAATAATATAAGTATGGCGTTTACGAACGTATCGTCCATATCATCTATGTAATCGTCTATCTCTTTTGTTTTAAATCTCTCGATGATTTTGAACGGGACAGCTCCTTGCGGATAATGACTAAATAACGTAATGTATCTAAATCCATGTACTAAAGCAGCGAACACAACTTCGTACAATGCGCCAACGGTCGGCTTCTCATGTTGCCGCCAATATTCAAATATGTCGGGTCGATATGGAAACAACTCTTTGAGCTGTTCTAATTGTTCATCTGTACATTTGATTTCGCCTCTGCCGAAACCAGTCATAAATGCTTCCCGTATCTTTCTTCTCCCGCCATTGGAAGTTATATTGTACTTCCCACCGGTATAGGCATTAAGAACGGTTTGGAAGCCCTTTAGTTCAACCCGTACCTCCCATGGATATGCGCTGTAATCATATTCCCAATCATTTGCAAATATGCTTTCATCTTCAAGATATCGATATAGCAATACCGAAAATTCCCATGTATCTTCTTTCTCCATTGGTGTTATAGATTATCGTCGTTGTATTTATCAATTTCATCCTGGCTTATATCCGGATAATTATAAAATTCTATTAATTCTCCAATTGTAAAAGTCTTTTTAAAATTCTCGCCCAATACTATTTTCATAGCTTCTACAAAAATATCATTGTGTTTAGTAATATATTTATCAATATTATTTGATTTGTAATCATATAATATGCTAAAAGCTTTAGGAGCGCATAATACGCCACTGAATATTGTTTTATATTTGTAGCCTGCCCGTACTATGTGAAACAAGGTCTCATAAAATACTCCTACTCTCGGTTTTTCTCTATCGAAATGAGAATAATAATTATACCTAACAGGTAGTAATTCTTTTAATTGCTCAATTTGGACATCATTACAATATGAATATGCCAATCCGAATCCTCCTTCAAATGCATCCCGAATTTTTTTTCGTCCTTTTTCAGTTTCTACATCATAGTTATTGCCAGTGAAAGCGTATAAAACAGATTGCAACTGTTTTAGCTCTATTTTTGTACTCCATGGCCATTTCTCGAATTTGTCATCAGAGGAAAAAACATACTCAAAATATAAATATCTATGCAACATCGAATTAAAGTCGATTATTTTATTCCCTTCCATTTTTTTATTTTTTATCGTTTGATATTCCATGATATACAATTCAATGCTCCACCATCTTCAACTATCTGAGGGCATGAAACCGGTATAATCTCACATTCCGGCATTAACGTGCGAAATTGTGTGAGAGCCAAATTATCTTCCTCAATACGAGAGTGGGACCATTTGCCCTTACCCTTAAAATGGTTTGCTTCCGGCGAACAAGCGGCATCTTTAGGATCGGAATAATCCTCCCATGTGAGTTGTGGTATGAATACTTTGTTGCCAATCCGCAGGAAATTGATGTAACACCAATTATATCGGCACCGGCTTTTGACATTGTAATCGAGGACGTCAACGTCGAAATGGCTTGATAAGATTTTTATAAACTTGTCAGCATAAGTTCTGTCATATTGGTGATAGTTTGTCATCAGCACATGTCCATCGGATATTTCGCGTACTATGCCGTCGGCGTGGCCATACTTTTCTTCCTTATCCCATGGTAAGAAAATTATCTCACAACCGAAATATTTTTCAAGACGGTTGATTAGCTTTTCCTTTGGAATATGGCAGTTTTCATTAAAAACCTTGTCAACCATTATTATGCCTTTGCTTGTCTTAACTACATTGCCACCGTCAAGAATTATCCCGGTCTGCTTGACATCAAGCTCAAGTGTCCGATTAATTCTTGCCGGATTGGTCTGATAGGTTAAGTTATACTGTGTATCAAGATAGTCAGGGGTATATTCGTAGCCAATATAAGTATCTTCGGTTATCTGTATAGGCATATAGTCTCTGCACCAGATGTCGCGTGTGCCGTCAAGAAATTTGACATCCACTCCACTGTCGTTTATTCGTCTGACAATATTTAGGCCTCCCGAATTAGCTAAGAGTTTGCGGGAAAAGCAGCATACATTTGTGTCTGCATCTAATATTCGTTTTTCCATACCATTCGTTATTTTTGATTCACGCTGCAAAGTTAGAGTGAGCTTGCTCCACATCATGGTACATCACGAATTTTTTTATAACTTTACACTCTCATCAGATTATGATATGCGGCACAAAGACTTATTCAAGACATATATTTGGTTGATTGAAACCATCCACCGGCTTGGTTCGCTTACTCTATCCAATTTATGCGACTTATGGTTAAAATCTTCAATTTCAGGAGGTGTACCTTTATCAAGGACATCCTTTAATCGCCACCGTGAAGAAATAGAGGATATATTTGGTATCAAGATTGTATGCTCGCGTTGCAATGGCAACCGTTACTGCATCGAGAATACTGACAATCTTGATGCTGCAACGGTTGAAAACTGGATGGCCAACACCATATCAATCAACAATCTTATCGCTGAGAATAAATCAATCAGCGACAGGATACTCGTTGAAAACATTCCGTCGGAGGGCGCCAATCTTCAAGCCGCAATTCAAGCGATGCGCACCGGCCATGTCATAGAATTTAACTATCGCAAATATTATTTGGCGGAATCAAAGAGGTGTACTGTCGAACCTTTCTGCGTCAAGTTATATCATCGCCGTTGGTATCTGCTTGGACGATACTCCGGCACGAAAGATTTCAGATTGTTTGCCTTTGATCGAATTAACGATGCCAAGACTTTGCCGACTAAATTTAAAATACCCGAATCGTTCAACGCAAAAGACTACTTCAGTGAGTGCTTCGGAGTTGCGCGAAATGAGACCGTTCCAGTTCAAAAAGTTGTAGTCCGTGCATATATTAATGAGCGTTACTATCTTCGGGATTTACCACTTCATCCGACGCAGCGACTTATTGGCGAGGGAGACGGCTATTTCGACTATGAGATAATCATGCGGCCGACCGAAGACTTCCTCGGCTATCTGCTTTCTCGCTCTAACTTCGTTAAAATCCTGTATCCTGAATCATTAGCAAAACAGCTTCAGGAAATGGCTCAGTCAATTCTTGATAGATATAAGTGATTGGGGAGCTGTTTTGGGCGTGTCGGATAGGTTCGATTATTCTTTAAGGCGGATGACGCGGATGCCGGTTAGGCGGTTTTGGGTCAGGTAGCGGTCGAGCGGGGTGGTGTCGAGTATTACTTTGCCGGCCTTGGATGATGCGTGAAGCAGGTAGGGTACGTTTTTTTCATCGATGAACAGTATGCCCATGTGAGATACGTCAAGGCCTTTTTTGCCGGTGCAAAGCGTTATTATGTCGCCTGTGCGCAGGAATGTTTTGGCAGCTTTTGTCACGCGTGACGTTTTGATGATGGGAAAACGGTGGCTGCGGTATCCGATTTCTGTCTGCTTGATTTTTGCGAATGTGGCGGAATCGGCGAGGGCGGGGTAGAGCTTGCGGTTGGCCGACATGAAGTCGATGGTCTTGATTTCGTATGTGGCGAGGTCGCATCTGCCCGTCACTTCCTCAAGGTTGCCGCGGTGGGTGTTGTCGACAATCCAGTCGCTTATGTAGTGAAGCCGGGAGGCGTAATCTTTCTTCTCGCCGCCACGGTAGCGCAGCCGTTCGAGATTGTAGGCGAAATCGCGCCATGACGTGCGGTGCTCGCCGGCGGTGAGGGCAAATGCGGTGACATAGTCAATGAGGGTAGTGCAATCGACTTCGTCGAGATTTATTGTCAGTTTTTCTTCGGAGCCGTTTTCGAGCGTTCCTGCGACGTATGGTCGCCCGATAAATTCGCGCGCGATGGAGGCGACGCGTTTTTCGGGATCGGAAATCATGACGGCTCTTTTGAGGGTTTTGTTTATTGAAAGGGTGTCGGCGCTTTCGTTGTGCCAGTTGATGTGCTGGGCAGCTGTGGTGAGAGTCGCGATTAAGGCAATTACGGACAGATAATATTTCGGATTCATTATGCGTAGTTTTTTGTTATCAAAAATACACATAATTTATGAAAAGTTATATCGGGTGGGTGATTTTAGTTGTACGTGGTTCGCAAATTGACCTACATTGAGGGTATTTTTGCTACCGGTACAGGATTTGCCGTTCAATTGCCGGTAAGTTGCCGGCGTATTTCGTCGTCGGGCCAGTATCCCCAGGATTCCACGATTTTGCCGTCGATGACCTTGAAGTTCTCCAGTGCTTCAAAGCATATCCGTTTCCCGGTGGCCTCAATGCCCTGGCATGCTCCCGAGTGGGTGCCTTCAAAGAGAATTCGTGTCGCGACCATATCATTTTCGGCAAATATGTCGAGGATTGTTATTTTGAGGTCGGGAAACTGGTCGCGTACGATTTTGAGGATGTCTACGGCGTCGGCGTTGCTTCGCGCTTGCGCGGGACTGTGGTCGATGTAGTCCGGTGACACGCAATTCATGACGAAGTCGTAATTATGTTTTACATATCCTTCTTCAAAAAATGATTTTACTGTATGTTTTGCATTTTCTGTGGTAATTTCAGCCGGATTTATTTCTTTCACGGAATTTTGGGATATTATAGTATATGCCAAAACGGCGCAGATGGCAGCTAAAATGATTATGGCGGTGATGAGAGTTGGTTTTTTCATGTTGCTTTTTATTTTTGATATTTGAAGATGACAGTGCAAAATTAAGGTAAGGAGGCCGCGTTGGCAATAGTTATTTTTAACCAATTTTCATTTTTACGGAACCGCACGGAGCCGGAGGACGTTAGAGTGATATGAATGGACTGACAGTACATATCCGGAAGTGGGTCGACGCGCACCGCAGCATCATGTATGATGTGATGAACTGGGTGGTGCTCGCGCTTGCTCTTGCGCTGGTGATATATCTGTCAGTCAATATTCTGAGCTCTGTCGACTTTATGCACGATGCCACTTACATGCGCTTCCAGCTCTGGGTATGCGTGGTGTTCATGGCTGTGTTCTTCATAGAGTGGGTCATGTCGGAGCGCAAGTGGCATTACCTGCTTCACCGCTGGCTCTTCTTTGTGCTGTCGGTACCGTACACCTATATAATAAGTGCGCTTGACATACATCTTTCCGATGAGGCTCTCTATTTCATACATTTCGTGCCGCTTGCCCGGGGAGTATTGGCGGGAAGCATGGTGGTGGGCTATGTGTCGACCAACCGCATCACAGGTATCTTCTTCAGCTATGTGGTGGTGATGGTGTCCTTCGCCTACTTCGGCAGCCTGATATTCTGGGCACGGGAGCAGGGTGTCAATCCCGGACTGCCCGATTACTGGGCGGCTGTATGGTGGGCTTGCTTGCAGGCCACTACAGTAGGTTGCACCATATTTCCTATCACGGTGGCAGGACAGGTGGTGGCTGCTGTCCTGGCGGTGATGGGCATGATCATGTTTCCGCTCTTCACGGTATATATCACCAATGTAGTGCGCGGACTGGTGGTGTCCTCCGGGCGTGGCAAGAATACGTCATCGTCAGCCACTGTTTCGGAAACAGAAGGACCGGACGCCTCGTCAGGGTCCGGTCCTTGATATGTCTGTTCTATGGAGCAGGGAGCCTGAGGCTTAGTCCTCCTTCATGTTGTGGAACACGTTCTGCACATCCTCGTCCTCTTCAAATTTGTCAAGGAGCTTTTCGAGCTGTGCGCGCTGTTCCTCGGTCACTTCCTTGAGGTCGTGGGGTATGCGTTCGAATTCGGAGCTGATGATTTCGTATCCGTTTTCCTCGAGATACTTCTGGATTGTAGAGTAATCCTCGAAAGCGCCGTAGAGCACTACTTCCTCTTCGTCGGCTTCCACTTCGTCAACGCCGTAATCGATAAGTTCGAATTCCAGATCTTCGAGCGACATTCCGTCCTTGGGTTTGATTTTGAACACGCTCTTGTGGTCAAACATGAACGCGAGTGAGCCCTGAGTGCCGAGGTTGCCGCCGTGCTTGTTGAAGTATGAACGTACGTTGGCCACGGTGCGGGTATTGTTGTCAGTGGCGGCTTCCACCACGATTGCGATACCGAAGGGACCGTATCCTTCGTAAACGATTTCCTTGTAGTCGCTGGCATCCTTTTCAGTAGCCTTCTTGATGGCGCGTTCCACAGTGTCCTTAGGCATGTTGGCAGCCTTGGCGTTCTGCATCAGCGCGCGCAGACGCGGGTTAGTGTCCGGATCCGGACCACCTGCTTTGGCGGCGATGGTTATTTCCTTACCTATGCGGGTAAATGTACGGGACATGTTGCCCCAGCGTTTGAGTTTTCTGGCTTTGCGATATTCAAAAGCTCTTCCCATGGTGTGATATTGATTGTTTCAGTTACTGAATTTTTTGTATTCTCTGGTTTATCGGAGTGAAGCTCCGAGTTTTTTCTCAAGATTGGTGACAATCTTCTTCATTGTAGCCTCGATCTGCTTGTCCTGAAGAGTCTTTTCGGCATCCTGAAGGGTGATTGCTATGGCGTAGCTCTTCTTCCCTTCCGGCAGGTTCTTGCCTTCGTACACGTCGAAGAGTTCCACTCCCTGAAGCAGCTTGCGTTCGCTTTCGCGTACGGTGGCTTCAATCTGCTCCATCTTCACCGAGGTGTCCACAAGCAGGGCGAGGTCACGCTTCACCGGATGTGTCTTGGCAAGGGGTGTGTAGGTCACGTTGTGGCGTGCCGACAGCTGTACCAGAGCCTGCCAGTCAAGCTGAGCGTAGAACACTTCCTGCTTTATGCCTGTGCGGTTGAGCTCGGCCTTTGCCACGATACCCATGTTGCCGAGCAGCTTGCCCGAGCGGGTCATGATGTCAAGCGAGGCTGAGTATATCTTGTTGGTGCCGGGCTGGAATTTGATGCCTGACTCTATGCCCATGCGCATCAGTATGTTGGTCACCACGGCTTTGAGGTCGTAGAAGGTGGCCGGCTGAGCCTGACGAGCCCAGTTGCCGGTGCGTATGTCGCCTGTGAGCCATATGCCGAGGCGTGAGCCTTCATGGAAGGGTGCCAGCGGCTTCTCGGCTGTCGACACTGCCTCAGGATCGCGGCGGTATACATTGCCGAATTCGTACATCAGCAGATTGTCGATGCGGCGGTTTATGTTGTGGGCCAGCGATTCGAGTCCGCCATATAGGAGTGTGCGGCGCATCAGGCACAGCTCATTGCTGAGCGGGTTGAGCAGACGCACGCAGGTGTCTATCGGATACTCTTCCGAGTCGGCATAGTATGCTTCGGCGGTGAGCGAGTTGTTGAGAATCTCGTTGAATCCTATGGCGGTGAGCTGGTCGCTTATGATGTCGCGCAGGCGATTGTCGGCGTCCGCTTCTGACTGGTATGACAGCGATGAATGTACAGTGGTCGATATCTCCACATTGTTGTATCCGTAGATACGCAGGATATCCTCCACTACGTCGCAGGGACGGCGCACGTCAATGCGGTAGGTGGGCACGCGCAGCTGCAATGTGTCCTCCTGTCGTGAGGCTATCTCTATCTCCAGTGAGCGGAGTATGCTGTCAATGGTGTCGTTGTCGATATCCTTGCCTATCAGCGAGCGTGTGTAGCTGTAGCTGAGTTCCACGGGGTAGGGTTCCACCGGCGAGGGGTAGATATCGGTGATGTCGCCGCAAATCTCGCCTCCGCATATCTCCTTGATAAGCATGGCGGCATATTTGAGGGCATACACTGTTATGTTCGGGTCGGTGCCGCGTTCGTAGCGGAACGATGCGTCGGTCGACAGTCCGTGACGGCGAGCTGACTTACGCACTGATGTGGGGTTGAAGCAGGCGCTTTCGAGGAAGATGTCGACAGTCTCTTCGGTCACACCCGAGTCAAGGCCGCCGAATACACCGGCTATGCACATCGGCTCTTCGGCAGAGCATATCATGAGGTCCTCGGATGACAGCTTGTGCTCAACGGAGTCAAGTGTCACGAAGGGGGTTCCGTCGGCTACGGTGCGTACCTCTATGCGCCCGCCTTTAACCTTGCTGAGGTCAAAGCAGTGCAGGGGCTGTCCGAGTCCGAACAGTATATAGTTGGTCACGTCCACAACGCTGTTGATGGGGCGCTGTCCTATGGCTGTGAGGCGGTCCTTGAGCCACTGGGGGCTCTCCGTCACCTTGAGCCCGCGCATTGTCAGGCCTGAGTAGCGTATGCAGCGGGCGTAGTCGTCCACCTGCACAGGGATGGCTCCGTCAGCTTTGTCGGCGGCGAATCCGCTTACATCGGGGAGTTTCAGGGGCGCGGGTTCGGCGTGAGCCGATGCCCAAGCCGAGAGGTCGCGTGCCACACCGGCATGTGAGGCTGCATCGATACGGTTGGGGGTCAGATCCACCTCAAGCACGTAGTCGCTTGTCAGTCCGTAGAATTCGGCTGCCGGGGTTCCGGGCTTTACCTCGCGGTCAATCACTATGATGCCGTCGTGCGAGGTGCCTGTGCCTATCTCATCTTCGGCGCATATCATACCGAATGATTCAACGCCGCGTATCTTTGACTTCTTGATTTTGAATTCCTTGTCGCCGTCATAGAGGGTTGTGCCTACTGTGGCCACCACCACTGTCTGTCCTGCGGCTACATTGGGAGCGCCGCATACTATCTGGGTGGCGTTGCCATCGCCCAGGTCAACGGTGGTTATGTGAAGATGGTCGCTGTCAGGATGCTCGGTGCATGTCAGCACCTTTCCTATCACAAGCCCACGCAGTCCGCCGCGGATGCTTTCCACCTCTTCAACACCCCCGGTTTCCAGTCCTATGGAAGTTAAGGCATCGGCCAGCTCCTGCGGGGTCAGGTTCAGGTCGATATATTGCTTAAGCCAGTTGTATGATATGTTCATATATGACAAAATTAACGCACAAAGTTACTAATCTATCCCGTAATCGCCAAATGTAAGCCAATCTATTGTCACTCGTCGGGAGTGAGTTGCGACAGGCGGCGTTCAAGCTCCGTAGTGGAAAGGCGTGTCGACAGCACTCCTCGGTAGGCCACGGAGATATTGCCGGTTTCCTCGGACACCACTATGGCAAAGGCGTCCGTAGCCTGCGATATGCCCAGTGCCGAGCGGTGGCGCAGTCCCAGTGCGCGGGGCACGTTGCGGTCGTGGCTCACAGGCAGGATGCATCCGGCCGATTTGATGCGGTCATGTGCTATTATCATGGCGCCGTCGTGCAACGGGGAGTTCTTGAAGAATATGTTCTCTATAAGGCGGGCATTGATATTGGCGTCGATGATGTCGCCCGATTTCTCATAGTTTTCGAGCGAGAGCTCCTGCTCGATCACTATCAGCGCCCCGGTCTTGGTTTTCGACATGTTCATACATGCGTACACTATGGGGAGTATGTGGCGGCGCGCTCTTGAAGCGTCGCTCTCCTTGGCATGGCGGAACAGATTGCTCAGGAAGCGCCATCGCTTGTGGTCGCCCAGCTCCACAAGGAAGCGTTTTATCTGATCAAGAAACAGGATGACGAGTATCAGCAGTCCTATGCTCATGAACTTGTCGAGCACGGTGCCTATAAGCTTCATCTCCAGAATCTGCGAGGCCACTACCCATACCATGATAAACGCGAGCACTCCGAAAAATACATTCAGTGTGCCTGATTCCTTCATTATCCGGTAGAGGTAGAAGAGCAGCAGAGCCGCTATGGCTATGTCAAAAGCATCTTTTATGGAAAAGGGTGGCATTGTATCGTTTTTTTATTGTAGCATGGATATTATCTTTACCGTGTGCACGGCCGCCTGCACATCATGCACACGCAGTATGGCGGCTCCTCCTATAAGGGCTGCCGCGTTGGCTGCGGTGGTGGCGCACAGAGCTTCGTCGGCGGTGATGTCGAGCAGACGTGTGAGCATCGATTTGCGCGACAGTCCTGCCAGCAGCGGGCGGTGGAATGCCTCCGAAAGCAGCGGCATATCCTTCAGCAGCTCGTAGTTCTGTTCGAGCGTTTTGGCAAATCCGAATCCGGGGTCGATTATCACATCGCTTACCCCGAGCTGTTCAAGCCGTCCGAGCGGTACAGAAAGCTCGTCGATGACACCGGCCGTCACACCGTCGGGATAGCAGGTGTGCTGCTGCATAGTAGCCGGAGTACCGCGCATGTGCATCAATATGTATGGTACCTGAAGCCGGGCCACGGTGTCAAGCATGCGGCTGTCAAGCGCCCCTCCGGAAATGTCGTTGATAATGTCGGCGCCCATCCGCTCCACAGCCTCACGGGCTACGTCGGCCCGGAATGTATCGACCGATACCGGAATCTCCTCCGATACCGCGCG
>OFFM01001331.1_pt1 | contig 13955 bp, 8 predicted proteins | sample 1521401 | NCBI WGS metagenome assembly OFFM01 (sample SAMEA3504118, study PRJEB24116) | mouse gut metagenome | biome: mouse gut; feature: mouse-associated habitat; material: faeces | place: Denmark | collected 2011
GTCCCAGGGCTGGAAGACGGCGTAGACATACTCCTCCTCCAGGGCCCGGGCCAGCAGCTCGCACAAAATCAGGTGGCTCAGGTCCCGGTAGCTCTGGCTCTCGTCCGCGGCCAGCACGGCGACGAGCAGCACGTTCCCCGCCGAGCGCAGACGGATGCGGTTGGCCAGCTGGTGGTCCTCCATGGCGTCAAAGAGCTGGGATGTGGTCAGGCACTGGTAGCAGCAGTACCCCAGCTTCCGCCCGTCCTTCGTGCTGTAGAGGACCAGAAGCCGGTCCCCCCACCGCCTGGCGGCGTTCAGGGCCTCCTCCTGACCGGGAAGGGCCTGGGCCAGCTCCGCCATGAGGGCATCGTCCAGCCCGTCCGCCCAGAGGAAGTCCAAATCCCCGGCGTAGAGCAGGGGTTTTTCCTGTCCGTCCCGGAGGTACAGGCCGTTTTGATAGATGAAGTCCTGGATGACCGGGTCGATGAAGCTGGAGATGTCCCGGTTCAGGTCCACGCTCTCCCGGATGCGGGTGGAGCTGATGTCCTCCAGGTGGGTGGGCAGCTGGAGCTGGAGCACCTTCCCCAGGATGCAGGAGAGGTCCGCGTCGATCTCCCGGCCCTCGGCGTCGCTGGAGCGGCGGAAGACGATGTGGTTCAGATGGTGGACGGAGCCGGGAGAGGGCGGGGCCTTGTAGGAGGAGGCCCCCGCCACCACGTCGGACCCCACCACCAGATACAGCTCCCGGCCCTGAAAGACCTGCCGGAGTTTGCAAGGGTGGGCGAATACTACCTGCTGGGGCAGGAGCACTCGGAGCAGGGCTACAACGCTTCCTATGTGTACTGTGACAGCGATATGATCCATATTGCCCGCAGCCAGATGGAACTGGTAAAGGGAGAACTCCCGGAGCAGGCAAACGAGATCGCTGTCAGCGAATATTTTCTGTCCGCTTACGGTTCCAACGCCAAAATCGGTGAAACCGTTCGACTGGACACTGAGAGCTTTCATGGCAACTATACTGTGACCGGCATCCTGTCAAACGTGGGGGAAAAGGAAGCAAATGCCTGCGCCATTGCCGTTTCCAAGTCGGCCTTGACCCAGTGGGCCGGATTCGACCCTGCCGGATATCGCGCCTATGCGCATTTTCAGAATGATGAACATCTGAGCCAGGAGGTTATGACCGCTTACTGTCGGGAGATTGCCGCCCGGTATGGCCTCCCCCATGCGGGCATGAACAGCAGCTACTTCGCCTATGCTTCCAAGTCCATTGACTTTGCCGTCACCGGCGGCGTCGCGGCCCTGGCGCTGATTGGCGGCTATGTGGTCATCCAGAGCATATTCCGTATCTCCGTCCAGGATAAGATCCAGAGCTATGGGCAGCTGCGCACCATCGGGGCGACGTCCAAACAGATCCGGCGCATTGTCAAAAAGGAGAGCCGCCGGCTGGGCGGCGTTGGGATTTCCCTGGGCGCGCTGCTGGGCGTTCTCAGCGGCCTGCTCCTGTTCCCCAAGGGGTTCCATGGGGCCTACTATGGGTTGTCTGTGCTTCTGACCGTCCTGGCCTGCTGGTTCATGGTGTCTGTCTCCGTCCGCAGACCGGTGAAAATAGCCGCCGGTATTTCGCCGCTGGAAGCGGTGCGTTTTTCCGCCGGACAGGAACAGATCCGCGGCCGGAAGAAACGTATCAGGCTTAACCCTGTATCTATGGGCCTGGCAAACTTCCGGCGGGACCGGAAAAAGGCGGTGAGCATCGCGGCCTCGCTCAGCCTGGGCGGTATCCTGCTTTTGATCGTGTCCTCCGTGGTTCTGACCCGCTCGCCGGAGCAGGCCGCAAGGTTATTCTTCCCGGATGGGGACTATAAGATCTACCTGTCCTCGGAGCAGCCGGAGGAGGAGATCATGGCTGCGGGCAATCCGCTGAACGACGAGCTGCGTCGGGAAATCCTCTCCGTGGACGGCGTGACGGATGTGCTGGTCACCCGCCAGTCTCTTCACGCAAGATTCGGGACCTCCGCAGGTACTGAGGCCGGTATGTGCGATGCTCTGACGGACGAAAACCGACAGGAGGTGGAGGCCGCGCTGATATCCGGCGCTATGCCGGCGGACGCCCACAGCGTTCTTCTGGCCGCAAGCTATCAAAAGGACCTCGCTGAGATGGATGTCGGGGCCGCTATGGAGCTGTCTCTGGGTCAGAAGACCGTGACCGTCACCATATCCGGCCTGCTTGACCCGGTGAGGGGGACAAGCAACGGACATGGGGCCCTTGCCTTGGATTCGGTTGCTTTGTTCGCGCCGGAGGAGCTGTTTCGGGAACTCCATCCTGAGATCGAAAACTTTGACTACTCCTGGAGCATTGTCAGCGACCCGAAAAAAGCGGAACGTGTGGAAGCCGGTCTGCAAGAAATTCTGTCCGGCCGCAGCAATCTCGGTCTGGATACCATCGGGACGCACATTGCGTATGAGAAAATGCAGAGCGGCCTGATTTTTGGCGGGCTGCAGGCGCTCTCCTGGCTGATCTTCCTCTTTGGCGTCGTCAATCTGATTAACACCACCCTCTCCAACCAGATGTCCCGGAAGCGGGAAAACAGCATCCTGCGCTCCATCGGCCTGACCAGCAGGCAGCTATGCCGGATGAACACTTGCGAAGGGCTCTGCTATGCGGCCTTTGCCGCTCTGGCTGTTCTGCTGATCGGACTTCCGATTGCGGTGGTGGTGTGCCGGGAGGTCAGCCGACGATCCTTTGCCGGTGAGATCGTGCCCTATCAATTTCCGATACTGGAAATGGGCCTGTTTCTCCTGGTGCTGTTCGGCCTGGAATTTCTCCTGTCCGCCTGGACGGTCAGCAGACAGAGAAAGCAATCCTTGGTTGAGCAGATGCGGGCAGTGGAATAGTATTCCCGCAGAACATTTCATGACATCCAGGGAGCATTTCATTACAAGAGCCTTGAAATGGTGTCCTTTGCTCTATAGACTGATAAAAGCAAAGAACTTTTTTGCAAAATCAGCCATAGAAAGGGGATGCAGACATGAACATACAGATGATGGACGGGCTTCTGGGCGCCAGCTCCAATATCAAGCTGTCGGATACGCCTATGAGCGTGTACCGGCAGGCCAGCGCCGAGGGCGACACGGAGAAGATGAAGCGGGCGCTGGGCTACACCGGCGAGTGTACTGAGAAAGCGGTCAAGTACCAGGAGAAGCTGGACAAGGGCATGAAGGCCGAGGCGAAGGCTGAGAAGGAAAAGGCAGAGCTGGAGCTGGAGGCCGCCATCGAGAAGCGCCGGGAGGAGCGCAAGCAGGCTGAGGAAGGCACAGAATCGAGCCGCCCCCAGGGAACCGATTTGGTTCAGATCAGCGAGGCGGCGAAAGCGGCGCTGAAAAACAACAAGCCTGCCGAGGCGGCGGAGCCCATTGACAGTGAGCCGGTTACCTATACGCCGGCCGGCGAAATTGCCGCCGCTCCGGTGGAAGCCGAACCGACAGTTTCATTTACCGCGTAAAATTTCAAGGAGGAATGACGTATGATGCCGATTTCTGGTGTGAACACCGGCGCAGTCCAGCCTTTGACAACGGCTGAAAAGGTGCTGGGTGCGTCCAAGGTCCAGAAGCCCGAGGAGGAGGCCCAGGGCCGCCAGCTGAAGCCCGTGATGGATGAATACGTTCCGGAGGAACCCCAGGAGCCGTCCGGCCGCTACTGGATGGGCAAGGACGAGGACGGTCAGCCCAAAATCTTTTTCGACGATCCGGAGCGGGCGGCAGACGGGCCCAAGCAGCCGGAGGGCATCCCTGATGCCAAGAAGCCCGAGGCGGACGCCCCCGAGGAACCCGATCCGGCGGACCAGGGCGCGAAAGGCCCGGAGAGGAAAAAGGATAAGGGTGAGACCTGGGAGTGCAATACCGATAAGGTGGACCGCGAGATCGAAAAATTGAAAAAGAAGCAGCAGGAGCTGGAGCAGAGGCTCAATTCCGAGACCGACGAGGCCAAGATCAAGGATCTGGAGCGCCAGCTGGCCCAGGTAGAGCAGGAGCTGAAGCAGAAGGACAACGATACCTACCGGAGACAGCACGCTGTATATACACAGCTCTCCGATGTGGAGGAAGAAGTAAACGGGCTGCTCACCTATGACCGGAAAATAAACAAGGTCTATGCCGGCATCATACACTCTAACTTCCGGCGCACATGAATATATGCCGGTATCAAAAATATATCAGCAAAAATCCAGGCAAGAGGGCTGGCAAAGCAGGCCCCCACAAATCCAAAATAAGGAACCAGAAATAGTCCTGCCAGTGTTCTTGCCACCATTTCAAACACGCCGGCTAATATGGCAAAGGTACTGAATCCCATTCCCTGAATCATAAACCGCACAATATTCACCAGGGCGAGAGGAAAATAAAAAGCACTGCATATAATCAAAAACAATCTGGCATTTGAAAGCATTTGGGGATCTGCTCCATTTACAAACAAACCGGCCAGATTTCCGCCAAAGAAAAATAAGATCACAAAGGCGGCAACGGACCAGGCTGCCCCCAGATAAATACAGTTCCTAAGCCCTGCCCCCAGACGTTCCAGCCTTTTAGCTCCCACATTCTGGCCGCCATAGGTAGCCATGGTAGATCCCATTGCATCAAATGGACAGCAGAAAAACATGCCTACCTTGCTGCCAGCCGTAACCGATGCAACCGCCAGCGATCCAAGTGCATTTACAGATGTCTGCAAAATAACGGAACCGATTGCTGTTATGGAATATTGCAGTCCCATAGGAATCCCCATGCTGCAAAGCACCTTCATATGCGTAAGATTCATCTTCCATTCTTCTTTTTCAATATGTAAAACCTCAAATTTTTTCATCATATAAAAAAGGCATAAAATACCTGAAATCAACTGGGAAACTACTGTTGCCACCGCCGCCCCGGCAACACCCATTTCAAATGACAAAATGCATAGCAAATCCAGTCCTATATTGAGAATAGAAGACAACATCAAAAAAAGCAGCGGTGTTTTGCTGTCCCCCATAGACCGGATAATGCCTGACAGCATATTGTAAAGGTAAGTAGTAGGAATTCCTATAAAAATAATTACTATGTAAATATAAGCATCCTCAATAATATCATCAGGCGTCTTCATCCAGACCAAAATATTTCTGCACAAAAAAACAACAATCACCGTCATCACAGCAGAAAATACGATACGCAGTTTGCAATCACCTGACGCATGCCTGAATAATCCTTTGCCCCAAATTTATGAGCTACAGGTATGGCAAACCCGCTGCACACACCCATGCAGAAACCTACGATCATAAAATTGACAGAACCGGTGGCCCCCACTCCCGCCAGCGCATTCATTCCCAGAAACTGCCCTACAATTACAGTATCCACCACACTGTAAAACTGCTGAAATAAAAAACCAAATAAAAGGGGCAGGGAAAATCCTAAAATTAATTTCATGGGTGATCCTGTTGTCATATCCTTTGTTGAACTCTTAGCCATTTTAAAATACCCATTTCCTTTCTATCATCTATTGGTTATGAACCCCGGATGAAAATTTATCCGGTAAAAACTTCACATCCACCAAATTACCGCAGTATAATAGCCTGCATAATCATAGTAGAGTATAATCATGCAGGCCATAAAAAGCCAGTATCAATATTCACAAAAAAGATTAGATATTTTCAAAAAAAGCAAGCATATTTTCACTCCATTTCCTACAGGAAAGAGTATATCCAAGTCCAATCCCATGATCACCTGATGGAAAGATCTCACATAAATGAAGTACACCCGCTTTTTCCAAAGCTTTGTCAAGGCGGATCGTATTACTTGCCGGGACACATCCGTCATCCGCATTTGCAAAAGCATATGTTGGAGGATAGTCCCCGCTGATATGAAATTCCACTGACAATTTATCCCTTAATTCCTCCCTGCCTCCTGTGAGATTCAGATAGCTGCCCTCATGATACTCTGTTAAAAAGCTGATCACAGGATACAAAAGTCCTACTCCGTCAGGACGGGCGCTTATTTTCTGATACTCTTCTCTTCTTTTTCCCGTTAGAAGTGACAAAACCTCCTTTTTTAAACAATCATGGAGAAATGCTTCGCTGGCACATAGGTGTCCTCCGGCAGAAGCCCCCAATACAATCACTTTTTCAGGATCAATTCCATATTCCGCCGCATGAAGGCGTATATGCATGACTGCCATCGCCAGATCCATCTGCGGCAGCGGGTATAAATCGGGCAGCATTCTGTAGTTTAAAATAAACGCTTTATACCCTCCGTCCCGCTCCATGCGCTGCGCAAGCTGAATGCCTTCCGAATAAGAAGAAAGCATATGATAACCGCCGGGGCAGATAACCACTGCCGGGCGCATCAATGTCTTCTTTCTCTTTTCATCAGAAACCGCATTGGATTCGTAAGGAGGAACAGATCCCTTCCCAAAAGTGTGGGCAAAAGCATAATTATCCACACCAGGATTTCCGGTAAAAAGATAAACACCTTCCTCACTGTTCAAATCAGCCCTGGGAATCCATCCACCAGGTTGTTTCTTCCATAGGGGAACAAAACAAAACCGCTGCTTTTCGTACGTCTCCATCAAAAGATTGGCACTTTCCACAAACCCTTCCGCCGGGAAAGGAATTCCTGATTCCAGCCGTACCGTCTCCGCTATGTAACACATAGCATCCTGCGCATGGGGCGGCGTAATCCTCTGCATCCAGCAGGAGGGAAACAAATTCCCCACTGCTCTTCCTACGGGTTCCTCGCTTAATATTTCCTCATAACTTTGATTTAGGGTAAACATTTAACTATCCTCTTACATCCTATAGGACTTATTTCTCTTGATTTTATACGTCCAGCTTACCCTTTTACGCTTCCCATTGCAACCCCCTGTACAATATGTTTTGACAAAATCATGTAAATTACAATAATTGGCAAAATAGAAAATACAATCATCGCATAAACCTGCCCCATATCAAACTTTAGCCAGTCTGTCGAACGAAGCTGGGCAATCAATATGGGCAGTGTTTTCTTTCTGTCAGTATGCAGAATTAGTGCAGGTGTAAAATAATTGTTCCAACTGGAAACAAAGGTGAAAATCGCCTGTACTGCAATTGCCGGCTTCATCAGCGGAATCACTATAGAATTAAAAGTTCTGAATTCACCTGATCCGTCAATACGGGCCGCCTCAATCAAAGAAAGTGGAAGAGCGCTTTCCATATACTGTTTCATATAGAAAAATGTAACCGGTGCTGCAATAGAAGGTATGATCAGCGGAATAAAAGAATCATCCAGCTTCATCTTTCCTACCAGCTGCAAAAATCCCAATGCTGTAACCTGTGTGGGAATCATCATAATCATTAAAATAAATGTAAACATAAACTTCTTAAGTTTAAATTCATAGGCATGGATCGCATAAGCAGTCATAGTGGAAAAGTAAGTGCACAGCGCCGCACTCAGCGTGGATATGAAAAAGCTGTTAAATAATCCATACCATATAGGCAGTGCACTTGCTGCACGTCCGGCACTTAAGTTTTTCCAGTTTATCCACAAATTAGAACCAGGAATCGGGGTAAATCCTTTTGTCAGTTCCGCGTGGGATCTGGTTGCATTAATAAACAATACATAAAACCAGAACAGGCAGAGGAAAGAGATCAAAATAAGAACAATATATGCAATTACTCTTCTGGCTCTCACATCCAGCCCTTTCTTAACCTTCATTTCTCTATCATTTCTCATGCTGCCACCTCCTAATCCACCTTTTTATTCGTAAATTTATAAACAATCATACTGAGTATTGCCGTAATGATAAATAATACAACTGAAAGCGCGCCGCCCAGCCCATAATTCTTGCTGAATAAGTGCTTATTCAAATACATAATAAGCGTCATGGTAGAGCGCATAGGATCACCGCTTGCATTAGTTAATATCTGAGGTACATCAAACATCTGCAGGCCGCCGATTAAAGAAGTAATCATCACGTAAACCAGAATTGGACGCAGCAGCGGCAGCGTAATTTTCAAAAACACCTGTGACGAAGTTGCCCCATCCACCTCTGCCGCCTCAAAAAGAGAGGTATCAATCCCCATCATTCCGGCCATCAGCAAAATGGTAGTGTTTCCAAACCACATAAGAAAATTCATAAAGGCAACCAGTGATCTGGTGCTCCAGATATTCGACATAAACTTATAAGGCTGACTGAATAGTCCCATTTGCATTAAGATGGAGTTGACCGGACCGCCATCCGAAAACAAAGTAAAAAACAACATTGCAAAAGCTGACGCCATAATCAGATTTGGCAGATAAATTACCGTCTTAAAAAATCTCTGTCCCTTAAGTCTTAAACTTGGATTGGAAAACCATGATGCCAGAAGAAGCGAAACAATAATCTGGGGAATAAATCCCATAATCCACATGATCATGGTATTTTCCGCATATGTAATAATGTCTCCGTTTGCAAAAATCGTTTTAAAATTTGCAAATCCTACAAAATTCGGACCGATCTGTGTCAATCCGGAACGATAATTTTCAAAAAAACTGTTATAAATCGTACTGGCCAGCGGAATGAGCTGGAACACCAGATACACCATAATAAAAGGAATCAAAAAAATGTATCCCCACTTGTTATATCTTACAACCTTTCCTCTTTTTGCAGTCTTCATGCATCCACCTCCACATTTATACTTTTTTTGCAGCAAACCTCGCAGTTATTCTATACCGCTCCGGGTAAAGGCCATCTGCCAATTCTGCTTTTTTAAAAAGCCATGCCTGCCTGAAGCAGGCAGACACAGCCTTTATCAATCGTATTAATATGTTAATTCAGGATATTTTTCCACAACCGCCTTGTAGAACAAGTCTAATGCTTCTTCCAGACTGGCATTTCCATCAAAGTAATTCTTCATTGCCCTCTGGAATTCCTCATTACATCCCTGATCGTAAATTGACAGATTGCTTAAATCAAGACCTTCCACACCTGCACAGTACATGCCCAGAGGATTCTGTCCTCCAAGGATCTTGCTGGAATAACTGGAATCTGCTGCCATTGCTTCCATAGCAGGTTTATTATTTACAAAATCATCATCATCCACAACGATTTCTTTCATAATTTCTTCATTGCATGTCATTTGAAGCATAATGTCTTTTACAAGACTTGCATTATCCGTTCCTGTTGCTGCACAGATCCATGTGCCACCCCAGAAGAAGCCCTGAGGGCCTTCCGTTGCTGCCCATCCGCCTGCATTTCCAATACTTCCCTGGGCATCTGCCGCCATCGAGAAGTTAACCAGCCATGCGGGGCCAAAGTAAGCAAATACCTTTCCTTCCGGATAAAAACCTTTACTCCAGTCATCACTCCAAAGATCATGGGTTCCAGCCTGCCCTGCATCTACCAGTGCTTTGGAATCCTCCACCCATTTCATAATGTTGGCATCAATGTTAATCTTATTTCCGTCTACCCACTTAGATGTTACATTATTAGAATATACGCGATAGGTGTCATTTACGGAAGAAACAATAGAGTAGCCTGCAGCCTTAAGTGTAGCTGCTGTTTCATTAAACTTATCCCAGTCTGATACATAGCTTTGTACCTCAGCCGGATCATCTGTGCCGAATACTTCCTTGGCTGCTTCCCGGCTATAGAACATTACACATGGACATCCCTGCCATGAAACCCCTTTCAATACGCCATTTGAATCTGTTACAACATCTTTTGTATACTGATACTGATTTGCAAGATCTGCCTCTGTAACACCCAGATCAGAAACTGCCATAGTAAATTCTGTATCCACATACTTTAATGCATAATCTGCTTCGATAAGGAAAATATCAATCTTACTGTCGGTTGCTGCATCCGCCTGTTTTAACAAAGTTTCATCCAGATTGTTCTGATAAGCATTATCCTGATTCGGCGTGATATTCCATACAACAGTTACATCACCAATAGTTCCTTTGGTCGCATCACCTGAATCTTTTTCATACCCAGGATAGTGATCCTCAATACGTCTCTTAAATTCATCATTCCAACAATAAATATTCAGAACTTTTCCCTCTTCTGAAGTTTCCACTGCATCAGATGCTTCCTCTTGAGGCTCCTGTTCCTGCGTTTGTGTTTCCGTTTCCGCAGACGCAGCCTGTGGCTCCTCACCTTTTCCACCACATCCTGCTAACAGGCTGGCAATCATTGCTACTGAAAGTATTGCGCTGAGTAATTTCTTTTTCATTTTTTGTCCTCCCTTTTATTTTTTATTGTAGCTTGCAAATTACCTGTAATTTAAATCTTTTTTACGGAAGTACCCGCAAACACCTCTCCTTTTACAACAATCTGTTCAATCAAAGTCGTCTTCGGCCTTTCGATCAGATCAATAAGTTTTTGGGCTGCCAGTTTTCCGATTTGTCTGGTATCCTGCTTTAAGGTTGTAAGCTGTGGTTCAAAATGTCTTGCAATTCTGGCACCATCATATCCGGCAACTGAAATGTCCTCCGGTATCCGCATCCCCCTTGCACTAATCGCATTGATTCCTCCCAGACAGGCAAAGTCATCCGGATACAAAATGCAGGTAGGTGGATTTTTCAAATCCAGAAGCTTTTCAGTTTCTTCATAGGTTCCCCTTGTATCCCTGTACGGCGCCTCACTTACATATTGAATTGGAATATCAATTCCCAGTTCTTCACATGTCAGGTAAAAAGAGGAAAGTCTGCTTTGTGTAACAGCCGAATCAGCCCCATGTATGTATGCAATCTTTCGATGCCCCATGCTATATACATAATGCACCAGATCTTTCATTCCTTTAATGTTATCTGAAATAATTGCACATCTGTTATGAAAAAGGTGATCGATAGTCACTACCGGTATATCGCTTCTTATCAATTCCTCTACTTCAGGATCATAAAAGTCAACACATGCGATCACTACTCCGTCAAATCCCCTGTACCTGCTGTGCTCCAGATACGACATTCTTCCCTGCCGCGTCTTGCAGCAGTTAATAAATGTAATGTCATATTCCTTTTCCTCTACGGTGCGTTTAAAGCTGTCAAGTACATTAGCAAAATAATCGTGGGTGAGCCCGCTCATGGCTTCGTCTACAAAAAGCACTCCCAGATTGTAAGTCCGGTTTGTCTTTAATGACTTTGCTGCAGAATTAGGAGAATATCCCATTTCCTTTGCCACCTGCCTGATTCGTTCTTTCGTTTCCCCACCAATGTCCTTGTGGTCATTTAGCGCCTTACTGACTGTTGCTACCGATACCCCGCAGCGTACTGAAATATCTTTCATGGATACCATATGTTTATACCTTTGTCTTCCAGTCAACCATCCCGCTTCATGCAGTATGGTGTGGACCAATTTACTTAATCGTTTTCGTAATTATAGTGTATAACATTTTTAATGTTTTTGCAATTGATTTTTTGATTTTTTTATGCATATTCAATAATTTTGTCAATCATTCACATATTTATAACACATTTCAGACATTCACAGTATCTGTTTTGGTTTATTTTTACTTAACATTTACTTAACTCAACTTTCCAGTGCAGTTTATTTTCTTTTTTATTTTATTTTTCAGTGCTGAATATCTCTTTTTTTATATAAAATGTATATTTTTATGTTGCACTTACTTATTATTTTATGTATAATTCTGATTATATCAAGAACTTAAACGTTTTCACTCATTCCTACTATATTAAACATTTTACTTTTAAAAATCTAATGAATAAGGAGGCACTCCTATGAAATTTGGCTATTTCGATGATAAAAACCGGGAATACGTGATTACCACTCCCAAGACGCCGCTGCCCTGGATCAACTATCTGGGCTGTAATGATTTTTTCAGCCTTATCTCCAACACCTGTGGCGGATATTCCTTCTATAAAGATGCAAAACTGCTCCGCCTGACACGCTACCGTTATAACAATGTACCGGCAGATACCAACGGAAAATACTTTTACATAAAAGATAATGATATTATCTGGAATCCGGGCTGGCAGCCAAGCCGGACTCCTCTTGACTTTTATGAATGCCGGCACGGCCTTGGTTACAGCCGCTTTATCTCTTCCAAAAATGAACTAAAAGCTTCACTGCTTACCTTTGTTCCCATGAATGATACCTGTGAAATAAGCCAGCTTATGCTGACCAATACATCCGCACAGCCCAAAAATTTTTCTGTTTTTTCCTATGTGGAATGGTGTCTGTGGAACGCAGATGACGACATGAAAAACTTCCAGAGAAATTTTAGTACCGGAGAAGTGGAAGTTGATGGCTCTGCTATTTTTCATAAAACAGAGTACCGGGAACGCCGCAATCATTATGCTGTTTATTCTGTCAACAGTAAAATAGACGGATTTGACACAGACCGTAATGCTTTTCTCGGCACTTACAGGGGAAATGATCTTCCCAAAGCAGTAGAAAAAGGAAGCTGCAGCAATTCCATTGCACAAGGCTGGTCACCTTCCGCCTCGCACCAGATCAATATATCTCTGGCTCCCGGTGAAACAAAATCTCTTATTTTTGTTTTAGGATATATAGAAGTTCCTGAAGAATACAAATGGGAGTCCAAAGGCATTATTAATAAAAAACCTGCTTTTGCCATGCTGGACAAATTTAAAACAGATGAAGATATAGAAAAAGCTTTTAAAGAACTTAACGAATACTGGTCCGGCCTTCTTTCCAAATATGCAGTCAGATCCTCTAACCACAAAGTAGACCGCATGGTCAATATCTGGAACCAGTATCAATGCATGATAACCTTTAACATGTCCCGTTCTGCCTCTTACTATGAATCAGGTATAGGAAGAGGCATGGGATTTCGGGATTCCTGTCAGGACTTACTTGGCTTTGTACATTTAATTCCTGATCGGGCAAAAGAGAGAATCATTGATATTGCTTCCACCCAGTTTCCTGATGGCAGCGCCTATCATCAATATCAGCCTCTTACTAAAAAAGGCAACTCTGATATCGGAAGCGGCTTTAATGATGATCCTTTATGGCTGATTGCCTGTACCAGCGCTTACATACGCGAGACGGGGGATACCGGAATTCTAAAGGAACCGGTTCCTTTCAATGATAACAGCACCCTGGCAGTTCCACTTATGGAACATTTAAAGCGTTCTTTTGACTATATAATAACCCACAAAGGACCTCATGCACTGCCTTTGATTGGACGTGCTGACTGGAACGACTGTCTGAACCTGAACTGCTTTTCAGCTCATCCCGGTGAGTCCTTCCAAACCTTTGGCCCCAGTGAAGGGGCTGTAGCCGAATCTGTATTTATCGCCGGTATGTTTGTCAAATATGGGGAAGAGTATGCAAAGCTTTGCGAGCTTTCAGGCAATTTATCCGAAGCAGTGCGCGCCCGCAGGGAAGTCTCCCTTATGTACGATGCAGTTCTGAACGACGGTTGGGATGGAGAGTGGTTTCTACGTGCCTATGACGCACATGGCCAGAAAGTAGGCGCAAAAGAATGTGAAGAAGGACAGATATACATTGAGCCTCAAGGCTTCTGCGTCTTTGCAGGCATTGGCGTAAAAGAAGGACTTGCCCAAAAAGCGCTGGACTCCGTAAAAAAAATACTTGATACCAGGTATGGGGTAATGATCCTCCAGCCTGCCTATACCAGATACCATTTAGAACTGGGCGAAGTTACCTCATATCCTCCCGGATATAAAGAAAATGCAGGTATTTTCTGCCATAATAATCCCTGGATATCTATTGCGGAAACAACACTCGGACGAGGAACCCGGGCCTTTGAAATTTATCAGAAGACCTGCCCTGCTTATGTGGAAGAAATCAGCGAAATTCACAGAACAGAACCTTATATCTATTCACAAATGATTGCCGGCAAGGATGCCGCATCTCATGGAGAAGCCAAAAACAGTTGGCTTACCGGCACTGCCGCATGGACCTTTGTTAATATCTCCCAGTACATTTTAGGAGTGTATCCGGACTATGAAGGACTTCGAATCGATCCCTGCGTTCCAAAAGAATTCGGAGATTT
>OFFM01001335.1_pt1 | contig 13921 bp, 11 predicted proteins | sample 1521401 | NCBI WGS metagenome assembly OFFM01 (sample SAMEA3504118, study PRJEB24116) | mouse gut metagenome | biome: mouse gut; feature: mouse-associated habitat; material: faeces | place: Denmark | collected 2011
TGCGGAGTTTCCTGACAATCAGCTAGGTAGTAGCCGCGGTTTTCAACCGCGGAAAGTTAAAGCCGAGTTTTGCAACACCCCGGTGACGGTTATGTAAACCGACTGCCTCCGGACGCAACCTGTATATGCCACGCTGTACCACAACACCGCCCTTCCCGGTTTTATCCTGTACATGTCAGTTTTAATCAATACGCTGTGCGAAATTTTAGTGCATTGTTGCTTTGTGTAAAAAATTTTGATATATTTGTCGGTGCATATCGCCTGCGGAAGCCCGATATGGGCTGAGGGGCGGGTGCTGACATTTTTTGAAGCGTTTACTCGACGCTCTTTCTTGGCTTGTTGAAACCTGGAAAACTTCAATCTCAGTCAAGGATGCAGCAAACGGTAGATGCCTATGTGGATATGTATATCTTCCGCCAGCGTGATGCGCGAGCATCGCACCGGCAGCAGTTGCATATTTGCGTGGGGCCTCTGCGTTTGCTCGTTCTACTGAGATGGGCAATTCCAGGGCCTCAACAAGCGGAACGAGCAATAAGTACGGCTCTCACGCTTTTTTTGTACCACCAAACCGCCAACGAGGAGAGTCCGACGGCTGCCTGTTACAACCATTAAAAAATCATGAGACAAACACTTATGAAACTTGGAATGACAGTCCTTTCATTCTTGATGGCACTGCCATCCATCGCATACGACTTCAAAGTCGACGGACTATATTACAAGATAGAAAGTGAAGAGGAAAATACTGTGATCCTCGCAAGACAAACAGACAACACCTATACTAATTCAATATATACCGGTGAAATCAGAATCCCATCAAAGGTAATCCATAATGATATTGAATATACGGTATCTGGGATTGATGAGCGTGCGTTCTACAAATCCGAAGTGACAAAAGTCATTATGCCAGAAAGCATTCTCTTTATCGGTCGAAGCGCATTTGAGGGATCTACACAAATGGAAACATGCGAAATGTCGCCTAATATTTCAGAAATCGGGAAGTTTGCTTTCGAAAACTGCACAAAACTGATGGAGATTGAAATCCCACAGAATGTATCGCAAATAAAACTTGGAACATTTTATAAGTGTGAATCTCTCTCCAAAATAATCATCCCCAAGAGCATTACAGAAATCGTATATTCCAGTGCAACTTATGCCGCAAGTGGTACCGGCGCGCTTGGCGTTACTCAAGGATATCCTTGCTTTGCTGAGTGTACAAATCTTAAGACCGTTATATTTGAAGATAGTGACCAACCAATAGATTTAGTAGATTTATGGACCGGATCCCCGTCTACATATGCTCTTTATGCCAATGAGATTTTTTATGGCTGTCCAATCGAAGAAGTCTACATAGGCAGAACACTGGGATATTCGACCAAGTCCGTTTTTCAAGATTTCAAAACTCTAACCAAGGTTTCATTCGGCAATCAATTGTCGAAGATTCAAGATTACGCATTCCAAAACTGCCCTAATATCACAAATATATGTATCCCGGACAATATCACTTCAATTGGCTTTGGTGCATTCGACAATTGCACGAAACTGACCGAGGTCTATATTGGCAATGGTGTGGAATCAATACCTTCTAATCTATTTGACGCATGTACCAATTTAAAAAATATATTCATAGGTAATAAACTACGAACAATAAAAAATGACGTATTCTCTAAATGTAGTAATTTGGAAAAGATCGTCATTTGCTCTAATGGAATAAAAGAGTTTGGGACACATAACGTTCCCAATAATGCAACATTCTATCTGCCCGAATACAATGACTTGTTTGCCGACTTTAAAGTCAATCTGATAACGACTGTGACTGGAGGCGCATTTGAATATTCAGGCAAAGAACCGACACTTTCAATGTCTCGTCCTCTGGAAAGTATTAATCTTACCGCAGACATAGATCCGGATTGCTTTAATGTCGGACACTATACCGATCCAATCACCATAACAGCATCATCGGGCAATGGCTGGCAGTCCAGTTTTAAAACTGCTGCCGATTTCTCCATTACGCCGGCGTCATTGACAGTCATTCCAAACAACGTTTCACGCCAATATGGCACGGACAATCCTGAATTTACCTGCTCATACTTCGGATTCAAGAACGATGAGACCGCGGAGGTATTGACCAAGCTACCTAAATTAGAGACCACGGCAACTGCCACAAGCCCGGTCGGCACATACCCGATCGTAGCTACCGGTGCAGAAGCTCAAAACTATTCATTCATATACGATAGAGGCACACTCACAATCACCAAAGCCGACCAACAGATAGACTGGACTCAGACATTTGAAGAGGCTAAAGTTGGCGATGTAATAAAATTGGAGGCATCAAGCACATCCGGTTTGCCTGTCAAATATTCCGTCACTGATGAAACCGTCGCATCCATATACTCAGAGAGCGGCACTCAATATGTAGAAATACTTAAGTCCGGCACACTCTACATCAATGCCACACAAGCCGGAAATGAAAACTATAATGAGGCGGAGAAAGTCAGCAAAAAGATAACAGTAACCCCCATAGAACCGGAAACTCCCGAGAATCCATCTCACCCCGAGAATCCTGACACGCCCGACACTCCCGGCAACCCCGAGAACCCGGACGATCCTGAAAAGCCTACTGATCCTGATAAGCCTGCGACACCCGAGAATCCGGATAACCCCGATAATCCCGAGGAGCCTGTCGATCCTGACAAACCGACAAACCCCGATCAGCCAACCGATCCTGATAAACCGACAGATCCTGAAAATCCTGCTAACCCTGACCAGCCCACGGATCCTGAGCAGCCGGAAAATCCGGGAGATGACGACAACACGGACAGCATCAACGATGTGGCGGGCGATGCCGGAATAAGTGTGTCAGCCGATGGCGGCATAATAGTGGTCAACGCCCCCGACAGCGTAAAGATCGAAGTGTACACCCTGACCGGAACACTTCTGCGCTCCACACACGACCACCGCATCGGTGGACTCGCGCGCGGCATCTACATAGTGCGCATCGCCACCCGCTCGTTCAAGATCGCACTCTGATCCCCTCCCCCATAACACCACCCGCGCATCAACGATACGCCACCTATACCCGCAGCCGCACCCCTCCCGGTGCGGCTACTTTTTTCCCCCCCACACGCAAATTTAGCCTCCCTGAGTACGGGGCGGAGACATATTTCAGCCCCAAAGCTGAAATTGTCTCCGTAGCACCCTCCCCCTTATCCCCCATCCGCCCCATTCGCCCTATTTGCCTTATTTGCCTTATCCGCCCTATTCCCCCACCCTCTCCACTTTTCATTTCTTTATGATTACTAAAGCATTATCCATAGTTGTAACAACGCCGTAACAGATTTAACTCTCGTTAACACAAATACTCTTGCGCTCAATCCGATCTGCCATAACTTTGCATCGTCAACCAACAGTTGATACAAATCCAAAACATCACACCAACCCGACAAAACCAAACGCATTATGGCAACCACAGATTTCCAGACACGTCTTATGAGCCTTCAGGCAAACATGCTCAACTTTGCATACATGCTCACAAGCAACCGCGACGATGCTCACGATCTGCTTCAGGATACGATGCTCAAAGCACTCGACAATGCCGACAAATATGTGGAGAACACCAACTTCAAAGGCTGGGTTTTCACCATCATGCGCAATCTCTTCATCAACAATTACCGCCGCGTGGTGCGTTCAGCCACCGTTATTGACCAGACCGAGGATCTCTATCAGCTCAACCTCTGCCAGGATTCAGGCATAACAAGCCCCGAAGGCACCTACTCCGTCCAGGAAATCACCGATGCCATCGCCGCTTTCCCTGAGAAATACCGCGTGCCGTTCACAATGCACGTCGCCGGCTACAAATACCACGAGATCGCCGAGGAGACAGGTCTCCCCATCGGCACCATCAAGAGCCGCATCTTCACCGCACGCCAGCAGCTCCAGACGCGCTTCGCCGACTACCGCTGACCCCCCTCCCCACAATATTGACACCCATACCCAACCGACATAAAACACACAAAACACAGCAGACGCCGGATCACGATTGATCCGGCGTCTGCCTATGTTATTATCAGTGTGGTCTGTGATTACTCTTCGTACTTCTTCACGATCACGGTGGCGTTATGGCCGCCGAAACCGAAGGCATTCGAGAGAGCCGCACGCACGGGACGCTGCTGAGCCTTGTTGAAGGTGAAGTTGAGTGAATAGTCGATATTCTCATCCTCGTCGCCCTCCTCATGGTTGATGGTCGGGGGCACGATATCCTCCTGCACAGCCTTGATGCTGAACATTGCCTCAAGAGCGCCGGTAGCACCGAGAAGGTGACCGGTCATCGACTTCGTGGAGCTGATGTTGAGCTTGTGTGCTGCCGGACCGAAGAGGTCAACGATAGCCTTGATCTCCGAAACGTCGCCCACGGGGGTCGATGTTCCGTGAACATTGATGTAGTCGATATCGTCCACTGTCATGCCGGCGTCGTCGAGCGCTGCCTGCATGGAGAGCTTCGCACCGAGACCCTCGGGATGAGTGGCGGTCAGGTGGTGGGCGTCAGCCGACATGCCGCCGCCTACTACCTCGGCGTAGATCTTAGCGCCGCGGGCTTTTGCATGCTCAAGTTCTTCGAGGATAAGCACTGCCGAACCCTCGCCCATCACGAAGCCGTCGCGGCTCTTGCTGAAGGGACGCGAAGCGGTCTCGGGGCTGTCGTTGCGTGTCGAGAGGGCGTGCATGGAGTTGAAGCCGCCAACACCTGCGGGGTAGATGGCTGCCTCCGCACCGCCGGTCACGAAAGCGTCGGCTTTGCCAAGACGGATGAGGTTGAAGGCATCGATAATTGCGTTGTTCGACGAGGCGCAGGCTGATACCACGCCGTAGTTGGGTCCGTGGTAGCCATATTCCATCGAGATGTGACCCGACGCGATGTCGGCGATCATCTTCGGAATGAAGAACGGGTTGTACTTCGGACCGTTCTCCTTGTTCATGGCATAATAGCCAGCCTCTTCTTCAAACGTGTGAAGTCCGCCTATTCCGGCGGCCACAATCACTCCCACGCGGTTGCGGTCGAGATTGCTTGCCTCCTCAAGTCCGCTGTCGGCAACGGCCTGACGGGCAGCCACGAGGGCATACTGTGCGTAGAGGTCGAGCTGACGCTCTTTTTTGCGGTCGAAGTGGTCGGAAGCTTTGAAGTCCTTCACTTCACACGCAAACTGTGTCTTGAATTTCGAGGCATCGAAATGTGTGATAGGTCCCGCGCCGCTCTTGCCGGCTTTGGCTGCCTCCCAGGTGGAGGCAACATCATTGCCAAGCGGAGTGATCGCGCCCAGACCGGTCACTACAACTCTCTTTAATTCCATTCTATTGCGTTTGGATGTGTGGTGGGTTTATTCGGCACGGCGGCTATCGCGGACGCTTCGGCTCTCTTATCTATGGCGCTCCACGTGAGAGCGCACGCCGTTATTGCTCCGGATGCCGCCGGCAGGGGGTAAGTGTGATCGCCCTTGGAGAGCGGTCGTTATTACTTGCCTTCCTCTGCTTCGATATAAGCGATAGCGTCGCCTACAGTAGCGATGCCCTGTGCCTTGTCTTCGGGGATGGTGATGTTGAACTCCTTCTCGAACTCCATGATGAGCTCTACGGTGTCAAGGCTGTCAGCGCCGAGATCCTGGGTGAAGTTTGCGGCGGGAGTAACTTCGTTCTCGTCTACGCCGAGCTTGTCGACGATGATAGCTTTAACGCGTGATGCTGTTTCAGACATTTCTTTAACGTTTTATGATTAGTAAATATTTTTCGCGGTGCAAAGTAAGCAATTATTACCCAAATTGTCAAACTTTTGGCGCAAAACTTACCGAAATCAACGCTTTTTTAAGGTTTCACCGCGCGTTTTGCCCACGCGGCCGAGCACCCACGCCACGGCGAAGTAGACCAGCGACAGCCCCCACAGCATTATGTAGGGCGTGCGCTCGTCGGCTATCGTGGCACCGAGCGAGTTGATCCGCACGAACCCCTCCACGCCCCAGGTCGCCGGGATGAAGTCGCCCACGAGCTGCCAGAAGCCGCCCATCGCATAGCGCGGCCAGGTCAGACCCGACAGGAACAGGAACACAACCGATGTCGCCACCACCACAAGCATCGAAGCCTCACGCTCGCTGATGAACACCGCCACACACTGACCGAGCATCGTCACCGCTACGATCATCGGCAGCAGGAACATCAGCTCATGCCAGATATTGCCTACATGCGGCAGCGAGAACATGCCCGGCACGATATGGATCACAAACAGCACCATCGGCGCATAGACTATCAGATAGCACAGGCACTTCCCTATCAGAGTAGCCGATACCGGAGCTGCGACCGAGAGCGGATCCACGCCACCACCGCGACGCCGCCGCTCAGCCACACCCCCCGCGAGCATACAGATGCCGAGCAGAAGCCCCTGGTGCAGTATCAGCACCAGCACGCCCGGCATGATGAACGAGGCGAAACCCTGCGTCGGGTCGCCGAGCATCAGCGAGTCAGTGCTGATCGTCGAGCCGTTCATATCCTGTAGCAGGAGTCCCGCCGCATCGATATCCTGCTGACGAAGCTCCTCGCCGAGCGCCAGCTGCACATCGGTCAGCGCGAACGCCGCCGTGCGGTAGCGCAGCAGGAGGCTCATATCGGCGAAGTATGTCACCACAGCCTGCTCGCCGCGCCCTATTTTCTTGGCATAGTCGGCGGGGATCTCCAGCGTGCCGAACACCTCCTTCGAATGCATCAGCCGCTGCGCCGCAGGCTTGTCGTCGACGTAAGCATACACCTCCAGCCCGTCGGTAGCGTTGATCATACGCGTCAGATGCCGGCTCTCCGCCGTGCGGCTATGATCTATCACCGCTATCGGCAGATTCTTTATCACCTCCGGGTTATATATTATGGTGTATGTCGCCGGATAGAGCAGCGGCAGCGCGAAGAAGAAAAGCATCGCACCCAGATCGTGCGTCAGGAGATAGAACTCCCGCCGCCACACCCGGAAGAGCGCCGCAAACCAGCCTATCGTCATGTCATATATTCTTTTCATCGCATCAAGGCACATAAACAGGGTTGAGACACCGTTTCTTCAGCCGTCCGAGCAACGGCAGCGGCAGCACCATGAACAACGCCAGAGCCGCGAAATAGAAACGGGCGTAATACATCGGCACGCCATTGAGCGCCAGATCCGTATAGATCAGGAAATAGTAGCGCACCGGCAGGATATAGCTGAATATCGCCACACCGCCGTACATGCTCTGCACCGGATACGAGTAGGCGGCGATCGAGAACGCGAGTATGCCGGTCAGCGACGCCAGTATCAGCGACAGGCGCAGATTCGGCAGCGCGCAGCATATCAGTACAGCGAACCCCTGGCAGCCGAGCACGAGCATCACCATCGCCAGCACCATCTGCCACGCCGGGCAGTTGAGCGGGAAGTGGCAGTAGCCGTAGAGCAGCGATTGGGTGAAAACGCCGATAGCCGTGAACAGCACCGCCTGCGGCAGCAGTTTGCCGAACAGCGCGGTGATCATCGAACCGCCGGAGACGCGCAGCCATTCCGGCGACGTGGCATGCTTGATCTCGCCACAGATGGTGAAACATGCGAGCAGCACCACCAACAGCGCTATCACTCCCGGCAGGAACGAGTTGCTCAGATACACCGAGTAGTTCATCCACGGATTTGCGAGCGGATTCTGCTGCACCACCACCGGCTGCAGCAGCGTGCCGGCGGCAGCCTCATCCACACCCATCGACGTCAGCGTAGTCACAGCCACGCCTCCGGCTGTTGTCACCGCCGTGGTCTTGAACCCCTTGAACACGAGCGTGCCCGGCACGAATATCGACAGGTTGGAGTAGAACGTCACCGTCGTGCCCGCACCGTTCAGGGCATTTTTCTGAAAGTCGCGGGGCAGCAGGAAAAAGCCGAACACCTCACCCTCGCGCACCTTGCGCAACGCTTCCGAGTAGCTCTCCACCTCCTGCGTCACATCCACAAGCTCCGACGCCGAGAGATTGCGGATCACACGCCGCGAGAGCGTCGAATGATCCTGATCCACAACCGCCGCAGGCACACGCAACGGCAGCCCCTCATGCATCAGGTTGAGGAAGAAGAAGTCGCAGAACAGCGGCAGGAACACCGCCACCCCGAAAAATGCAGGGCGCGAGCACAGGAGCCGCCATCCGTAGGCTATCGATTGCCGGAGTATTTTCCACATAAGTAAGTCGTGAAAATTATACTTTTGTCGTTTTTTTTCTGCGTAGCGCCATCAGAGGCGCCGGTTTCATTTCTTGTAGAGCACCGTCATGCCCGGGCGCAGGGCTGCGATCGAGTCTACCGGACGAGCCTTCACCTCGAAAGTGCGGCTGTCCCAGTCGCCGGTGGATTTCGTGGCGTGCCAGGTGGCGTACGAGCCGAGATCGCGCACGTAGAATATCTGCGCGTCGGTCTCCATCTTGTCGAGCGCCGGGATCATCACGCGTATTGTCTGACCGAGCTGCATATCGTTCAGAAGCTCCTCGCGCACATTGAAAGTCACCCACTTGTCCGACACCTTCAGCAGACTCATGATCGGAGCGCCGAGGCTCACGAGCTCACCCACCTCGGGGTAGATCTGGTCGATCTGACCGTCGCATGGTGCCGTGAGATACTGGTCTTCGAGAAGACTCTCGACCTCCATCACGCCGCCACGCGCCACGTTCACCATCGCCGACGCGCTCTCCTTATCCTCTTTCTGCGCGCCGTCGACAGCAAGGCTCAGCTGGCTCTGCGCAGCCTGCAGCGCGGCAGTCGAGGCATCGTAAGCCGCCTTTGCCTCATCACGCTTCTGCTCGGAGATCACCCCCTCCTTGAAGAGGTTCTCCATACGCTCGTAAGTCTTGCGGCTTATGGTTGCCGCAGCCTGTGCCTGAGCCACAAGGTCGCGCGCGGTCTGCACGATCTGCTTACGTGTTCCGGCGTCCACCTTGCGGTTCTGCGCCGCAGCGGCGGTCTCCATAGCCTCCGCCTGCATCAGTTTAGCCTCGGCGAGCGAGGAATGGATATGTACCAGCGTGTCACCGGCACGCACCATGTCACCCTCCTGCACGTAGAAATCCAACACGCGACCCGGGAGCTTGCCGGAGATGCGCACCGACGTCGCGTCTGCCTGACCTTCGATCAGTTCATCCGGACGGTTCATGAAACAGAACCCGATTATGGCGAGGGCTGCCGTAGCGACAATCACGACGGCAAGAGCCACGGCGAGAGCACGCGATTCGCGAGCCACTGCCTGTTTGTTGTCAATATTATCCATAGTTTTTGCTTCAGTTTTCTGATTCCACATTCGCGGCTGGACCACCCAGACGTCCGAGCACCTTCGAGAGATACACGTCGCAGAGATGCACGTCGATCATCGCGTCGATATTCTCCGAGTTCGCTTTCAGCCATGCTGTCTGCGCCTCCATCACATTGTCGGTTGTCATCACACCCTCGCGGAAGCCTAATGTTGCCTGGCGCAGGTTCTCGTTGGCTTTCGTCAGGTTGCTCACGGTCATCTGCCATGTCTTCACCGCCTCCTGCGCACGGAACGCGCTCTGGCTCACCTGCAGCGACACCATCTCGCGCGCGTCGGCAAGCTCAAGCTGAGCCACCTTTGCCTGCGACTGAGCCGCACGGTATTTGTTGTAGTTCCCGCCCCAGTGCCAGATCGGGATCGTGACCATCGCGCCCACGGAGAATGCGCCGTTGAAACGCTTGCTGAACCCGTCAAACATGTTCGGGTTGCTGAATGCGTAGCTTCCCACGAGCGCCACGTTCGGGAGCATCGACGACAGAGCCACCTTCGACTTCTGCTCGTAGATCTTAACCCCATATTCCAGGGCACGCAGATCGGGACGCTGCGAGTACACCTGCTCCATGTCGTAGCTCGTGGCGGGGAGTGTCGCCGGACATTCCGTCACCTCAACATCCTCATCCGCAAGAGCCATATATGTATCTACCGGAAGACCGCACACCTGTGCCAGAGCCATGCGCGAGAGCACCAGCCCGTTGTCCACCTTCGTCATATCTACCTTAGCCTGGTTCAGCTTCACGTCGACACTCAGCAGGTCGCTGCGTGTGGCGACACCCTGTCGCACCATAGCGTCGACATTGCCCTGCAGCGTGTCGAGAAGTTCCAGATAGCTCTTGGCGAGTTTCTGCTTAGCCTTCAGCGACACCACCTGCCAGTAGGCGGCATCCACGGCGTAGATCACATTCTCCACCTCGCTTGAGCGCAGCTCGCGCGCCGCCTGCTCGGCGAAGTGTGTCAGCTTGTTCATCGCCACGATCTTGCCACCCATATATATAGGCTGGGTAAGGGTCACGGCGCCGAAAAACACGTTATGGATATCATACGTCATCGCCTCCTTGGGGATGAGCGCCACAGTCTCAGGCACATACTGCCCGTCAGGTCCCTTCACCGGCTCACCCGTCATAGGGTTCTTCACCAGATTGAAGTCATACTTCTGTGTCTCCAGATTGAACGACTTTGTCGGCAGCAGCTGGTCCGAATCGAAGATGGATATGTTCTTCTGATTATACGTATAGCCACCGGCGAAGTCTATAGCCGGAAGATACGCCGCAAACGCCTCGCGGTTCTGGTAATGGGCTGCGTTGACCGCCTCATTACGCATAAGCAGCTGCTTGTTGCTACGCAGAGCCATCGCACGGCAGGAATCCAGGCTTACCGCAACATCCGGAGCCTGACCTGACACAACGGCTGCCGCCAGAAGCATCGCTGGCGCCAATATCGCTCTATTGATCCACATATCCATCAAATTATCTGAGTTTGCAGAGGCACGCGTCGCGTCCTCAGGGTTGAAACGTAAAGCTTATTATCTGTATGGTTAACTTTTCAGGCTATCATCGGCGGCATATACATCGATCGATAGCACACGCATCGGTCAGCGCCACATGTATCGCCAATTCGCCTACAAATATAACTCCATCCCTTCCAACATTGTTCTCGATTTCCCATTCCTCCCACTTTTTTCCAAAAAACGCCACTCGCCCCCCTCTCCTCCCTATTCGCCCCATTTGCCTTATTCTCCCTATCCTCCCCCTCCATCCAAAAAAATCACCGTCCCCTCCACCTCACCCCATGATATTTTAGTAACTTTGCCCACAAAATGAATAAACTCTATACTTATGGCAAATTGGTTTGAATGCAAAGTCAGATACGACAAGATGATGGAAAACGGTGTGGTTAAGAAAGTCAACGAACCATACCTCGTCGACGCGCTCTCATTCACAGAAGCTGAGTCACGCATCATCGAAGAACAGACACCATACATCTCCGGCGACTTCTCTGTCAGCGCCGTCAAGCGCACCAAGATCTCCGAGATTTTCTGGGACGACACCGCCGACAAATGGTATCTCGTGAAAGTGGCGTTCATCACCATCGATGAGAAGACCGCCGCCGAGAAAAAGACCTCGACACTAATACTCACCGCCGGCAACGACCTCAAAGGCGCCTACGACAATTTCATGGAAGGGATGAAAGGCACCATGGCGGATTTCGAGATACAATCCATCACCGAGACTCCGCTGATGGACGTCTACAAGGCTAAACTCACCAAGGACTGACCATGGATAATACCCATGACGGCAGCATCGCCGCACGCCTCCGGGGCGTGCGCGCATCCTTGCCGGAGAGGGTGCGCCTCGTGGCGGTATCGAAATTCCACCCCGTCGAGGCGCTCCGCGAGGCATACGACGCCGGGCAGCGCATCTTCGGCGAGAGCAGAGCGCAGGAGCTTGCGGCAAAGGCGGCTGTACTGCCCGACGACATAGAATGGCATTTCATCGGGCATCTGCAGACCAACAAGGTGCGCCCGGTCGTGGCTGCCGCAACCGTCATACAGAGCGTCGACTCACTCCGTCTGCTCCGTGCCATTGATGCCGAGGCGCGCCGCGCCGGCAGGTGCATCGACGTGCTGCTGCAGGTGCATGTCGCACGCGAGGAAACCAAATTCGGATTCGACCCCGACGAACTCCCCGCCGCAGCCACCGAGGCTCTGACACTCGACGGCGTGCGCGTCACCGGAATTATGGGCATGGCATCCAACACCGACGACACCGACCGTGTAGCCGACGATTTCCGCCGAATACGCGCCGCGTTCGACGATCTCGCCGCCGGAGCGATGGCGGCAAACGACAGTTTCCGCACCGTGAGCATGGGCATGAGCCACGACCGCGACATCGCCGTCAGCTGCGGATCCACAATGGTGCGCGTCGGAACCGACATATTCGGCGAGCGCGAATATTGACACACCCCGCTTTTGCCCCGCCGCGGGCGCACGGATCTGCCAAAAGCACTTTTTTTCAGCAACTGCGGCACATTATAATGAAATAATAGTTAACTTTACCGAATCAACCGGAAAAACGTATATCGAAACATAAATCAATACCAAATAATCGTATGAGCAACCAGACAAAACAATGGGGCGCGATCATAGTGATGATTGCCCTCTTTGCAATGATTGCCTTTGTGACAAACCTCTGTTCACCTATGGCTGTCATCGTGAAAAACCAGTTCGGAGCATCCAACCTCCAGTCACAGATCGGCAACTACGGCAACTTCATCGCATACCTCGTGATGGGTATCCCCGCCGGTATGCTGCTTAAGAAAGTAGGTTACAAACGCACAGCGCTCATTGCGCTCGTTGTCGGCATCGTCGGCATTTTCGTACAGTGGATGAGCGGATGGGAAAGCATGCCCGCAGGAGCTGCTTTCGGCGTATATCTCGTGGGAGCATTCATCGGCGGTCTCTGCATGTGCATGCTTAACACTGTTGTAAACCCCATGCTTAACATCCTCGGCGGAGGCGGAAACAAGGGCAACCAGCTCATCCAGATCGGTGGCGTGTTCAACAGCGCTGCTGCCGTTGCTGTCTACATCCTCATGGGTGCGCTCATCGGTGAGGCTGCTAAGGCTACAGTTGCCGACGCAACACCCGCGCTCTTCATCGCCATGGGCATCTTCATCGTCGCTTTCATTGTGATCCTCTTCACCAAAATCGACGAGCCCGAGCGCGCCGACCTCAAGGCTATCGAGGAGAAAAACCACGAGAAGAAGCTCGCCCCCGGTCAGAAAGACAAATACTCGGCATTCTCATTCCGCCACTTCCGTCTCGGCATCCTCGGCATCTTCCTTTATATGGGTATCGAGGTTGGTGTTCCCACCTATATCCTCCAGTATCTCACCGCACCGGTTAATCCCGTAGAGCCGGGAATGGCAGCCGGCATGGGCATGGAGGCAAGCATCGTAGGACTCATCGTTGCCGTTTACTGGCTGATGATGCTCATCGGACGATTCGTCGGCGGAGCCATCGGAGGCAAGGTATCCTCGAAGCAGATGATCACCGTGGCATCAACCGCAGCAATCATCCTCATCCTCTTCGGAATGTTCGCACCCACATCATGGCAGGTCAACATACCTGGCGTTGACTGGGGCACACTCACTGTCATCTGGGCACGCGTTCCTGTCGGAATCTTCGCATTCATCCTCGTGGGTCTCTGCACATCTGTAATGTGGGGTGGCATCTTCAACATGGCTGTCGAAGGTCTCGGCAAGTACACCGCAATCGCTTCCGGCGCATTCATGACGATGGTATTCGGTTGCGCAGTAATGGTAGCTATCCAGGCTCTCGTTGCCGACCTCACCGCTAACTACCTCATCAGCTACTTCGTGCCTCTCGCATGCGCTGTTTACCTCCTCTACTACGCGCTCATCGGCTCAAAGAACGTCAACACCGACATCCCCGTAGCCGACTGATCCCCGCACCCATAGCCCTAAAAGCTACTCAATAGCTACTCAATAGTCATTTAAAGCTATCCAATAGCTACTAAATAGCAACACAAAGCTATCCAACTCCCATAAGCAGTGGCTGTGCCCCTCCCGGC
>OFFM01001341.1_pt1 | contig 13877 bp, 14 predicted proteins | sample 1521401 | NCBI WGS metagenome assembly OFFM01 (sample SAMEA3504118, study PRJEB24116) | mouse gut metagenome | biome: mouse gut; feature: mouse-associated habitat; material: faeces | place: Denmark | collected 2011
ATCAGGGCATATGAACCTTGTGGGTTAAGAATGCCTCCGGCTTTCTTAACGGCGCGGATCGCAAGCGGAACGATCCGGCAGATGTCAGTCAATTGAAAGCAGGGATAAACTCATAAGCCTGTCGTTCCGCCTGCGTTCAGCGCCACAAATCAGGACTTCAGTCCTGATTTGTCCGCTCTGTTTCTTCAGTACACTTTGCCTAAATAACATAGTTCCGCGTGAGTTCCGCGTTTATAAAGTGAAGCGAGGTTCAGCGTTCTAATTATTAAGGTTTCAAAATTTACCGGACAACAGTAATCTTTAACTGTGAATGTATGAATCTTTGAAGCCGAGGAAATACAGGACGCCATCGATACCGATAGTGGAGATGCTTTGCTGGGCTTCTGCCTTGACCTTGGGCTTGGCATGGAAAGCAATGCCGAGACCTGCCTCTGCAAGCATCGGAAGGTCGTTGGCTCCATCGCCTACAGCTATCGTCTGCGCTATATTGATATTCTCAACTTGCGCAAGAAGCCGCAACAACTCTTTTTTACGCTGACCGTCCACTATATCGCCTACATAATTTCCTGTAAGCTTGCCGTCTTCTCCAACTTCAAGTTCATTGGCATATACATAGTCAAAACCGAAACGCTGTTTGAGATAATTGCCAAAATAGGTAAACCCACCCGATAAAATCGCGGTCTTATATCCGGAACGCTTCAGCACCTCCATAAGTCGCTCCACACCCTCTGTGATCGGAAGGTTTTCAGCAATATCCTTCATCACCGAAACATCAAGACCTTTAAGCAAAGCCACACGGCGGGTGAAACTCTCCTTGAAATCAATCTCTCCACGCATTGCCGATTCTGTGATGCGTCTTACCTCCTCACCGACACCGGCACGGTCCGCGAGCTCATCGATAACCTCCGTGCGGATAAGCGTGGAATCCATATCGAAGCAAATGAGTCGGCGGCTACGGCGATACATAGTATCCTCCTGCATCGATATATCGAAATTCAGCTCCGATGCGAGATGCATGAAATCACTCTGCATCTGTTCTTTATCATTTATATTGCCACGCACCGAAAATTCGATGCAACCTTTTGCCGCCGGCTGCTCCTCCTCGTTAAGCGGCATGCGTCCGGTAAGACGTGTGATAGTCTCTATATTAAGCCCCTGGTCGGAAATGATACGTGAGACCGCAGTGATCTGTCTGGCTGTGATCTTCCTACCCAGGATTGTCACTATGTATCGGTTCTTACCTTGACGGGCAACCCACTGATTATACTCCTCCTCCTTTACTATCTTGAACTGCACCTGGACATTCAGGTCATTGGTCTTGAACAGAAGTTCCTTAAGAATCTCTCCACTTCGGTGACTATCCGTTTTGAAAAGCATTCCGAGAGCAAGAGTATGGTGGATATCAGCCTGACCGATATCAAGGATGTCGGCATCGTAACGCGCAAGAATCTCTGTGAGTTCGGCGGTGATACCAGTTTTATCCGGTCCTGAAATATTTATAAGTATAAGTTCTCTGTTGTTAGACATAATTAATAGTTTATTATTTTGTTTTGACTCCTTTTGATTCAAGGTTACGCACCTGAATAGAGGAATCTTTATAATCATGGGCAGCTGCCTGCCTGAAATATTTTAGTGCCCGTGGCAGATCAGCCGCCACTCCTATTCCATCACGAAGCATCGACGCATACTGATATGCGCCTTCATCCTCTCCGCGCTCTGCTGCGCGCCAATAGTTCTCCGCAGCGATGCGGTTATCCTGAAGCACCCCTTGACCTTCGGCAAACTGACGCGCGATGTTGATCATAGCTTTCGGGTGACCGTTGGATGCCGCTTTCCTGAACCAATATGCCGCTTCCTTATAATTACGCGCAGTTCCTATCCCGTCGCGATATAATGTTCCGATGTCATACTGGGCTTCAGTATTGCCGGCAGCGGCGGATTTGCCATACCATTCCCATGCCTTGCGGAGATCTTTCTCAACTCCGGAACCGGTCTGGTAACATACAGCGACTCTGCGCATCCCCTCGCTGTCGCCGGATTCCGCCTCAGTTAGATAAAAGCTAAAATCCGAACCACGGACAACGGTTGATAACGTTTCTGCCCGCAGACTTGACAACTCAGCGCAAGATATGATACAACCTACGATAATAAATACTTTCAATAGTCTCATATCTCATAAACAAAAAACTGCGGTTTCCATTGTTTGAAACCGCAGTTTTTAGGCTTTTTTATATCATTTTCAGATCATCCTTCAACTGCATATCATCCTTCAGCATCAAGGATAGAGATCTTCTCTTCAATCTGCGCCATATCCTCTTTAAGACGCTTGATCTTATTCTCCATCTCTTTCAGCATTGAGTTGCCGGCTGAGCTCTTCACATTAAAAAAGCCCATGTTATTCTCGATGGTCTTGAGTTCAGCCTTACGGGCCTCATATGCACGAACAAGTTTATCACGTTCGCGGTCAAGTTTGTGGCCGCCACCCTTCAGTTCACTTACACGCTCACGGAAGTTGGAAATGCGGGCTGTGTTCTCACGAGCCTGATATGCGCCATACAGAGCATCGCAAACCTCACGATATTCAGAATATACCTTATCCTTGAGCTTGAATGGAACGAAACCGATCTTCTGCCATTCAGCTTGAAGTTCTTTCACTTTTCCGATCACCTCACGACGGTCGCCATCAAGAGGCAACTCCTTAAGCTGCGCTATAACTGCCTTTTTGGCTTCGAGATTAGAATTCTCCTCGTCTCTTTTCGCCGAATTGAGTTTCTTACGCTCATCGAAGAAATAGTTGCATGCCGTCTGGAAGCGCTGCCAGATTGCATCGCTCTGCTTGCGGGGCACACTTCCGATCTTCTTCCATTCAGCCTGGAGCTTGACGATCTCATTCGTTGCCTTACGTATATCATCGGTGCCTTTCAATGCCTCAGCGCGTTCACAAAGCGCTGTCTTCTTTTCAAGATTAGCACTGAATTCATCTTTTGTTTTCTGGAAATATGCAGTCTTTGCACCAAAGAAATCATCGCATGCCTTACGGAATCGCGTGTAGAGAGCTGTGTTGGCTTTCTTTGAAGCGAAACCATATTCTTTCCATTTCTTCTGGAGTTCGATAACCTTGTCTGTTGCGGAAGCCCAGGCGTTGAATGATGTCAGAGTGTTGAGATCGATAGCCTCAATCTCATCGCAAAGCTTTGTTTTAGCCTCTTCGTTTGCCTGCTCTGCAAGTTTACGCTGCTCGAAATATTCCTGATGACGCTTGTTGATGACTGTGGAAGCTTCCTTGAATTCCTCCCATAGACTTTCGCGCAGCTCCTTTGCAACCGGACCGATGTTTCTCCATTCATCATGAAGAGCCTGTAGAGAGCGGAACGCAGCTACCGGATCACTCTGTTCCTCAAGCTTGCGGGCCTCTTCAACGAGAGCCTTTTTCGCCTCAAGATTTTTCTTGAAATCAAGATCGCGGAGCTCCTTATTCATCTTAAGATGATCATAGAACTGCTCCACTACAGTCTGGAAACTTTTCCAAATCTCGGTCTCCGCTGTAGCCGGAATCTCCTTGATAGCCTTGAAATCCTGCTGCAACTGCTGGAATTCGGGGAATTTTACATTTACATTGTCAATATCCTCCGCAATGGAACGGATCTGGTCAAGAATAGCCTGCTTCTTTGCGAGGTTTTCCTGACGCCTTGCCTCCTCAGCGGCAAGATATTCAGCACGCTTCTCCTTGAATTCAGTATACATTTTCTTAAAATCAGCCTCATCCGGATCCGGAACAGAAGAGAACTCCTTAGGATCGTTGCCGGCCTCTACAAATGCATTGACCTCTTCCATGGTCTCACGGCTGCGGATATTGAAGAACGCCTGCTTGATGGCTGTCACTTCCTTGTGGGCATCCATGCGGTTTTCCGCCAATATCGAGCGCATGGCATTATTCAGCTCTGCCTTGCTCATGTTATGATAATTCACCTGCGTCTCTTCAGCCTCGGCATTCTCGATGCTATCGGTCGCTTCAGAGAGATCTTCAGCAGGAGATGTTTCTACTGCACACGTTTCGGAGGGAGTGGGGTTCAGCGGCTCCTCAGCGGGAACCGTCTTTTCAAGCTCGTTCATATCAATAATGTTATTGTCTTTGCATTTCGCACAGCCATTTTCATGACAGTTTTCCAACAATTTACATTGCCGGAAGTGCGGACTTTTAAAAATCAACGCCAAATATAGGGATTAAATTTAAATTGACAAAATAATCCCGCATATTTGACGCAATTTTTTATGTGTATGTAGTTGTTTACTTTATTTTTCGACTTTCATCGAGATGATGCGGATATCCTCTTTCGGACGATCACCACGACCTGTGGCTGCATTCTGAATCTTCTCAACCGTATCCATACCGCTGATAACCTCGCCGAATACAGTATATGTGCCGTCAAGGTGAGGTGTGCCTCCTATTGTCTTGTAATCATTACGCATATTTTCCGGCATCGGTTGATCGGGCACAGCCGTTTCTGTCTCCTTTATCAGCTCCATGCGGTATGCCTCTATGGCCTCTTTATTGCCGGCATCCATAAGTTCCCGGATTTTAGCATCATTCTTCTTGCAAAGCTCCCTGAAATATGCCTGACGTTTCTCCATTGTCTGGCGATATGCCATGCCGTCAATCTGATGGTCGTCATATTTCTTTCCTGTCACGATATAGAACTGCGATCCGCTGCTTTTACGCTCAGGGTTGAAATCATCGCCTGTGCGTGCGGCTGCCAAAGCTCCATATTTATGATAATGCGTCGGATAAAGTATCTCCGCATCTATCTGATAACCGGGGCCTCCGCTGCCAAGCATCTTTGTCGAATCCGCATCAACAGAATCCGGGTCACCGGTCTGAACCATGAAATCCTTTATCACGCGATGAAACAAGACTCCGTTGTAATAACCATCCTTTACAAGTTTCAGGAAATTGTCGCGATGTTTCGGAGTGTCATCGTAAAGCTTGATCTTAATATCTCCGGCGGATGTCTTCACATCCACCACCGGACCCGCCGGAAGCGTGTCTGCGGCGTGTGTAACAGCTGTTGCCATAGCCATAAACATCATTAATGTGTAAATAATCTTTCTCATGACTGTATAACAATCTTTCCCCGCTAATTATCTTGACGGAGGCAAAAAGTTATGAAATATCAGAGAGCACCCTCTGAATATATACGTTTGTATATACGACGGAAATTGTCGTCACTTGCCTTGAGTTCCTCCGCCCTGTCAGCATAGTCCACACCCCATAGAGCTTCAAGAAGAGACCCTATATAGCGGCGGTCGCGGTCTTTCTCAATAGCGCCTTCAACAAGCGGAGCAATCCATTGGTCGAAACGCTCACGGTCTACAGCGGCAAGATAGCGGGCTGTGCTGCATAGGAATTGACCGGTTGTGTCGGCATGCCGCAATTTCATCACCATATCTCCCATCTGGAGAGTATCTGACTCTGCGTTATCAACGATATATTCGTAAATTTGCATCCCTTCGTCTGCGGGAATCATCGTATTTTCTTCTGGATTCATATGATTTCTTCCTGTATTACATCGCAAAATTACAAATAATTTTTGTAAATTTGCTTTTCAAGTAATATTTTGAACCGTAGCACAAGATATAAACAATATTATTGCTGTTCGGCAAATATACATAACCATCATAAATATGGGAGTTTAGGCCTTGACAAACCCCATTACATGGTCAGACATCACGCAGAGCCGCATAAATCCTTTGCGCCTCTGCGCCTCTGCGTGATTAAATTTTTATCGGACAGCAATAAAACAATATCTATAATATACGAAATGAGTGATTTTATCATAGTTATCGGACGCCAATATGGTGCCGGAGGCAGAAAACTCGGCAAACTCTTAGCTGAAAAGTTGGGTGTGCCTTATTACGATAAGGAACTTCTGTCGGAAGCGGCGGAAGCTCTCGGGATGTCGAAAGATCTATTCATAAAGGCTGATGAGAAGAAACCATCTCTGATCAGATCATTCATGTCATTCAATTACGGAGCGACATCAGCGTCTTTTGATTCATACACGATGTCGGACGACAACCTTTACCGCGCACAAAGTAATGTGATAAAATCCATCTGCGACAAGGGGTCATGCGTCATTGTCGGACGCACCGCGGATTATGTGATGCGCGAGCATCCCGGACTAATCAGCATATTCATCCACGCTCCGGAAGAGCATCGTGCGCGGAACATATTGTCGCGTGGCGAGGCTGCTTCAATTGATGAAGCCTTATGCAAGGCAAGAAAGTTCGACCGCTCACGAGAGAGCTATTATAATTATTTCACAACAAAGAAATGGGGACACGCTGACAGTTACGATCTTACATTTAATTCTTCAAAGATCGATACAGAAAAAATGGTTGAATTGATAGCATCCAGTCTCTGACAAAACTGCCGGATGCATACACATTGAATTCTTGATCATGAAAAAAATAACCAAAGCATTATATTTCGTATACCAATGGCTTATTGCAGGACCAATATTCGTTGTCGTGACTTTTCTAACGGCAATAGTCACGGCAATTGGTTCTCTGACCGGCAATAAGGATTTCTGGGGATATTACCCTCCTCACTATTGGGCTCGTTTCACTTGCATACTGTTTCTGATGAGGGTAAAGGTTTATGGAAGAGAGAACATCGACAAAAAAACATCATACGTATTTGTAGCCAATCATCAGGGAGCCTATGACATATGGTCGATATACGGATATCTTAACCATAATTTCAAATGGCTCATGAAGAAGGAACTGGAAAAGATAGCGATGGTGGGATGGGCATGCAAATGCGCCGGACAGGTATTTGTGGATGATTCCACAATCGGTGGGATCAAGGAGACTATAGCAGAAGCGGAACAAACTCTACGTCACGGTATGTCGCTGGTTATTTTCCCGGAGGGAAGCCGGAGCTGGGATGGGAAGATGATTCCTTTCAAACGCGGGGCATTTATGCTTGCCGGCGAGTTCAAGCTCCCGGTTGTGCCCGTAACTGTAGACGGAAGCTTCCAGGCAATGCCACGCTCCACTTACAATATGACTCCAACCACAATACGCATAACCATACACAAACCTATATATCCCGGAGAACGCGGGTTCAACACAAAGCTTCTTATGGCGCAATGTCGTGAGGCGATATCCTCCGCATTGCCTCCGGAGGAGCGAGACTGATTTTTACAGTCCGTTTCATAAAAAACATACGCCATGACCGACACAAGACAACCTATAGTATTGAGTATCGCCGGTTCCGACAACACTGGTGGAGCAGGAATACAGGCAGACATAAAGACATGTTGCGCATACAAGGTATATGCCGCCACGGTGATTACCGGTGTGACTGCCCAGAATTCGCACAAAGTATTCGGTGTGGAACCTGTTTCTCTATCCATGATATCGCAACAGATCGATTCCATATTCGAGGTGATGCGTCCGGATGCTGTGAAAACCGGAATGCTACCTTCCCCGGAGATTATCAGGCTTGTGGCGGAAAAACTACGCCAATATGATGTACGCAATATAGTAGTTGATCCCGTTATGGTGGCTACTAACGGTGGTGAACTGGTGAAAACCGGCAATCAGACGATCGAAGCTTTTGTTGACCATCTTCTCCCGATTGCCGACATCGTAACTCCTAATATTTCCGAAGCTTCTGAGTTCTTTGGAGAAAATGTCAGGAATATGGATGCAGAAGCAGTGTGCCGCAGACTAAAGGAAATTACAGGAGCAAAGTCTGTGTTGCTTAAAGGAGGGCATTCCTCAGCCGACGCTGCATCCGACTATCTGTTCGACGGAACATCCCTCACAGAGTTCTCATCACAAAGGATAGTCACCGACAATACCCATGGCACCGGATGCACCCTATCGTCTGCGATTGCATGCTCTCTTGCGATGGGGAAAGACATCAAAGAAGCTGTAGCGGAAGCAAAGGAATTCATATCCAAGGCTATCTGCTCAGCCAGCAATTTAAAAATAATGGAAGGACCGGGACCACTCGATTTCTTCGTAAATATAGAATGATGAGAATTTATTTTAACAACCGCCCCATTGATTTGGCGGACGAGAATATAACCGTAGCTGAACTTCTCAGACAGCAGAACGTGAAAAGCGGAGGCACAGCAGTCGCGGTCAACAATAAGATCGTGACGCACGACATATGGGAAATCAAGCAGATTTGCGATGGAGATTCAGTAATGGTCATCTCCGCTGCATTCGGAGGGTAGACAATATGGATGGCGACGCTAAATTCATATCAATAGCTATCACCAGGCCGGACAATGTAGAGAATGAAGCATCTAAAATCGCACGTCTTCTCGAAAACGGCATAGATTTCGTTCATATCCGCAAACCGGAAGCGACACTTCGCGAAGTAAAGAACCTGATTGAGGATATACCATACAAGCTGAGATGCCGTTTGAAACTGCACGGTCATTTCGAACTCCTTAACGAGTTCAATCTCGGAGGCGCACATATAAACTCACGTTGCCCGGTGGCTCCCGCTTCAGCCGCCAATGTCTCCAGATCTTGTCATTCCCTTGAGGAAGTGAATAGCTGCCTGAATTCAGGCATGCAATATGTGACTCTCTCTCCAATATACGACTCTATTTCCAAAGAGGGTTACCTCTCGGCTTTTAAACCGGATGATCTGAGAGGAAAAATTGATGGTAAAAACGTTATAGCCTTAGGAGGTGTCACTCCGGATAAGTTTCCGGAACTCCGTAATCTTGGTTTCGCAGGCGCAGCAATGCTCGGATGCGTATGGAGCGATACCGACACATTTCTAAGGAATCTAAAAAATATATGATATGTTACAATATATAACATCCACATCATCTCCGGTTTCCGTAGTGGAACAGGTGCGACAGGTCCTCGAAGGAGGATGTCGCTGGATTCAGGTGCGTATGAAGGACGCATCCGATGAGGAGATAACAAAAGCGATGGAAGAAATCAAACCGATGTGTCTTGATAAAGAGGCTTTTCTCATTCTCAACGATCGCGTAGAACTTGCGAAAACTCTTGATGTTGGCGGTGTGCACATCGGCAAGATGGATATGCTCCCCTCTCAGGCAAGGATGATACTGGGGCCCGCGGCTGTGATTGGTGTGACCGCAAATACCATAGACGATGTTTTAGCGGTACAGGCCCTTGACATAGATTATATAGGAATCGGTCCTTACAGATACACAGAAACCAAAAAGAATCTCGCTCCGGTTCTTGGACTCGAGGGCATAGAAGCCATATGCAAGGAGATGGAGAAACGGGAAATAAACATTCCACGCGTAGCAGTCGGCGGAATACGTCTCGAAGATGTGGAACCTTTGATGAAAACCGGAATCAATGGAATAGCTGTTAGCGGAGCCATCGCATTCGCAGATGACATAAAAGCCACTACTGAAGAATTCCTGAAACTCCTCAGCCCATTCGAACACAAGTAGAACCTAAGAAATATAATAAATGCAGGATATATTAAAAATCGAAGATCGGGAATTTACATCCCGTCTCTTCGTGGGAACCGGCAAGTTCTCATCACCTGATGTGATGCTTGAAGCTATAAAAGCTTCCGAATCCCAGATGATAACCGTTGCCATGAAACGTGTCAACATGATGAACGAGGCTACAGATGACATGCTCACGCATATCAACCGCGAACATGTTCAGCTTCTGCCAAACACATCCGGTGTCCGCAATGCTCAGGAAGCGGTTTTGGCAGCCAAGATGAGCCGTGAGATATTCGGCACATCATTCATCAAACTCGAAATTCATCCGGATCCAAAATATCTTATGCCGGATCCAATCGAAACCTTAAGAGCCACTGAAGAACTTGCAAAGGATGGATTTATCGTCCTTCCATATATCCAGGCAGACCCTGTTCTGTGCAAGCTTCTTGAGGAAGCCGGATCAGCTGCCGTGATGCCACTCGCCGCCCCTATCGGCACAAACAAAGGACTTGTAACACGCGATCTGCTTGAGATCATCATAGAGCAAAGCCGCGTGCCAGTGGTAGTAGACGCCGGACTCGGCGCTCCATCACACGCTGCCGAAGCTATGGAGATGGGAGCTGATGCCGTGCTCGTCAACACCGCGATCGCAGTAGCAGGAGATCCCGTGCTTATGGCCAAAGCTTTCAAGGATGCCGTCCGCGCCGGTCGCGATGCCTTCAACGCCGGTCTTGGAGCAGTGTCATCGCATGCTCAGGCGACAAGTCCTCTTACCTCATTCCTTGATTAATAGGTAAACTCATTAAAAGCGGACACTTAGAATCCGTTTCACAACAATAACAACTTCAATAGCATGAAAATAGAAAATATTGATGTTTCATCATATCCGAATTCTGAAAAGATTTATGTAGAGGGTAAGATGCCCGGCGTGCGCGTAGGTATGCGGAAGATACACCAGTATCCCACAGTAAAGATCGAAGATGGCAAACGTGTGGAGTATCCCAATGAGGATGTCACAGTTTACGACACTTCCGGTCCTTATACCGACCCCAAAGTGGAAATAGACATAAACAAGGGACTTCCCAGAATGCGTGAGCAATGGGTGGAGATGCGCGAAGACACGGAGATTCTTCCTGACATAACAAGCGACTATGGACGCATGCGCCGTGCTGACAAGTCGCTCGATTCCCTGCGTTTCCCTGTGGAACATAAACCTCGGAAAGCCAAAGACGGTGCACGTGTCACCCAGATGCATTACGCCCGTAAAGGTATTGTTACCCCGGAAATGGAATATGTGGCAATACGCGAGAATCTTGATAATGAGGCTCGCGGAATCAAATCGCATATCACGCCCGAATTCGTACGCGATGAAGTTGCCGCAGGACGCGCGATAATAGCAGCGAATATCAACCATCCCGAGGCAGAACCAATGGTGATCGGATCCGCATTCAGCGTGAAACTTAACACTAACATAGGCAACTCGGCATTGTCTTCAGGCATAGAGGAAGAGATCGCAAAGGCTGTATGGAGCTGCTACTGGGGTGGCGACACGCTTATGGATCTCTCTACCGGTGACAACATTCATGAAACCCGCGAATGGATAATCCGTAACTGCCCTGTGCCCATGGGAACCGTGCCTATCTATCAGGCTTTGGAAAAGGTAAACGGTGATGTTAAGAAACTTACATGGGAGATATATCGCGACACTCTTATTGAACAGTGCGAGCAAGGTGTGGATTATTTCACCATACATGCCGGTGTGCTTCGCGAGCATGCGCAACTCGTTCAGGAAAGGCTCACGGGCTGTGTGTCTCGTGGTGGTTCGATCATGACTCAATGGTGTGTGCTCCATGATTCAGAAAGCTTCCTCTATACTCATTTCGATGAGATTTGCGAAATTCTCAACAAATATGATGTTGCCGTTTCACTTGGTGACGGCATGCGTCCCGGCTCCACACATGATGCCAACGACCGCGCCCAGTTCCTTGAACTGGACGTGCTCGGAGAATTGACAAAAAGAGCATGGGAACATGATGTCCAAGTGCTTGTGGAAGGTCCGGGACATGTTCCTATGCATAAGATCAAGGAAAATATGGAGAAACAGAAGGATGTATGCGCGGAAGCTCCTTTTTATACATTGGGCCCGTTGACAACAGACATCGCCCCTGCATATGACCATATTACTTCTGCTATCGGAGCTGCTATCATATCCAACCTCGGCACTGCCATGATATGCTATGTGACACCTAAAGAACATCTGTCGTTGCCTACCCTTGAGGATGTGCGCGAAGGTGTGATAACATATAAAATTGCAGCGCATGCGGCAGACCTGGCAAAAGGTTTTCCGGGTGCGAACGTCCGCGACGACGCTCTCAGCAAAGCCCGCTACGATTTCCGTTGGAAAGATCAGTTCAATTTATCGCTCGATCCTGAGAAAGCAAAGAAATTCTATCTTGAATCAAGGAGAAACGCTCCTGACGCTGATGACAGATTCTGCACAATGTGCGGACCCAATTTCTGCGCCATGCGCATCTCTCAGAATATCGAATCGGAATGCAAGAACTAAGGTTTAAAAGTGATCCTACTAAGGATGCCGTGTTTGGACACGGATTCGCAGATGAAATAGGCAATTACGATTGGGATGACACCATCCGTATCGTTGATTCCGCCTCAGAGGCTGACGTGCGTCGTGTGCTTGCAAAGGCACGACGCAATGTCAAGCCCCTTACTCCCGAGGAATTCGCGATCCTGATTTCACCGGCAGCAGATGCGTTCCTTGAGGAAATGGCTCAACTTAGCCGGCATTATACTCTCGAACGCTTTGGCAACACCATCTCGATGTATATACCGATGTATGTCTCCAATGCATGCACTAACAAATGCGTGTATTGTGGATTCAACCATGATAATCCATTCACTCGAACCACTCTGACATTTGACCAGATTGAAGATGAATGCAAGGCAATCAAGGATCTCGGACCATTTGAGAATCTTTTGATTGTATCAGGTGAATATCCATCCTTGTGCGGTGTGGAATATCTTGAGAAAGCGCTTAAACGATGCCGACCGTATTTCCATAATCTCACAATTGAGGTACAGCCAATGAAAGCGGCTGAATACGAAAGGCTCACCCACTCCGGTTTAAACGGAGTGGTCTGCTTTCAGGAGACTTATCACAAAGAGGCATACAAGAAGTATCATCCACAAGGGATGAAGAGCCATTACGCATGGCGTCTGAATGGATTCGACCGTATGGGAGAGGCAGGAGTGCATAAAATCGGAATGGGTGTGCTTCTCGGTCTGGAAGACTGGAGAGCTGATGTAGTGATGATGGCGAGACATCTCAGATATCTTCAGAAGCGTTACTGGCGTTCCCGTTTCTCTGTGAATTTCCCGAGAATGCGGCCATCCGAAAGCGGCTACCAGCCGAAGGTGGTGATCAGCGACAGGGAACTTGCCAGACTTACATTCGCATTCCGCATTTTCGACCATGATATCGACATATCTTTCTCAACACGAGAGGCACCATCCTACCGTGACAATATAATGAGACTCGGAGTGACATCAATGAGCGCGGGAAGCCAGACAGAGCCTGGAGGATATGCCACATCTCCCGAAGCACTCGAGCAATTTGAGGTTAGCGATGACCGCACACCGGCAGATGTTGCACAAGCTATCCGTGACCATGGTTATGAGCCGGTATGGAAAGATTGGGATGCGATATTTGATTGATAATATAGTACTCTAAACCTATAGTCGGTATAATTGTTATAAAGGGAGAGCGGAATCCGCTCTCCCTTTATAACAATTATACTCAATATTAAAATAAAAACTTGAAACTATGAAATTTACACAACCCCGCCTACCCTACGCGCCCGATGCTCTCGCACCGGTGATTTCTGCAACAACCATCGATTTTCACTACGGAAAACATGAGAAAGCATATATCGACACTCTAAACACTCTAATCGAGAATACTCCTTTCAGCGAAATGTCGCTTGAGGAAATAATATGCAAGAGCGACGGGAAGCTTTTCAACAATGCCTCGCAAGCCTGGAATCATATATTCTATTTCTTCCAATTCTCGCCTAACGGGCTCAAAGAGCCATCAGGGAAACTTCGCGAGCAGATAGAGAGCCAATTCGAGAGCGTTGACGCTTTCAAAAAGAAGTTTGAGGAAGCCGGAGCAACCCTGTTCGGTTCCGGTTGGGTATGGCTCTCGGCAGACGACAAAGGCACCCTTTTCATCACACAAGGCGGAAACGCATCAAATCCGATGACTCAGGGGCTTAAGCCGATCTTGACATTCGATGTCTGGGAACACGCATATTATCTCGACTACCAGAACCGTAGAGCAGAATATCTACATTCTCTATGGGATATTGTAGATTGGGATATAGTCGGAATCAGATA
>OFFM01001343.1_pt1 | contig 13866 bp, 22 predicted proteins | sample 1521401 | NCBI WGS metagenome assembly OFFM01 (sample SAMEA3504118, study PRJEB24116) | mouse gut metagenome | biome: mouse gut; feature: mouse-associated habitat; material: faeces | place: Denmark | collected 2011
TATCCAGACAGCCGAAGATATCCAGGACGCTCTGAAAGATCTTCTGGGCGGAACAATCAAAGAAATGATGGAAGCAGAAATGGATGACCATCTTGGATATGAAAAGTCTGAGAGATCCGATAATGATGACTATCGGAATGGTTACAAACGCAAACGTGTAAACAGCAGCTATGGGACTATGGAAATCGAGGTGCCTCAGGATCGGAAATCCACATTCCAGCCTCAGGTCGTAAAAAAACGTCAGAAAGACATTTCGGATATCGATCAGAAAATCATTTCCATGTATGCCAAAGGGATGACCACTAGACAGATTTCTGAAACGATTGAAGATATTTACGGTTTTGAAACTTCGGAAGGATTTATTTCTGATGTGACTGATAAGATTCTTCCTCAGATTGAAGACTGGCAGAACCGACCATTAGATGAGGTATATCCGATTCTTTTTATAGATGCCATACACTATTCTGTTCGGGATAACGGGGTAATCCGAAAACTGGCGGCCTATGTGATTCTGGGAATCAATACAGAAGGCAAGAAAGAAGTTCTTAGCATTCAGGTGGGCGATAACGAAAGCTCTAGATAGTGTCTACACAAGGTGAATGGATTGTGATAAAATGGAAGCATCTTAAAGGACAGGAGAGAAAAAGATGGATGCTTCCTATCACCGACACGACATAAGTGACAAAGTATGGGCGCTACTGGAACCACATCTGCCGGGACAGCGCGGCCAGTGGGGAGGGATCGCCCAGGATAACCGCCGTTTTATCAATGCGGTGTTTTGGGTATTGCGAACCGGGGCTCCTTGGCGAGACTTGCCTCCCGATTATGGAAAATGGGGCAGCGTCCATCAGCGGTTCATCCGTTGGCGCAGAAAAGGCGTCTGGGAAAAACTTCTGGAAATCCTGATCGACGAGCCGGATTATGAATGGCTGATGATTGACGCCAGCCATATCAAAGTGCATCCCCATGCGTCGGGAGCGAAGGGTGGCAATCAGGATATGTCCAGGACAAAAGGGGGCTCAACACAAAAATACATCTGGCCGTGGATGCGAATGGTATGCCAGTCCGAATCCTTGTTACAGAAGGTACCAGAGCGGATTGTAAAGAAGCTGTCCACCTGATAGAGGGTATTTCCGCGGAAGTCCTGCTGGCAGACCGAGGCTATGACACAAATGATATCCTGGCCTATGCGGTTTCAGCAGGGATGAAACCTGTGATCCCGCCGAAGAAGAACCGTAAAGAACAGCGTGACTATGATAAATATCTCTATAAACTGCGTCATTTAGTGGAAAACTGCTTCCTAACCCTGAAACGTTGGAGAGGTATTGCCACTCGATATGCCAAGACCTCTGAGGCCTTTATCGCTGCGGTATACGTCCGTTGTATCGCTATCTGGGCTGCTATTTACGCCTGATTCGTGTAGATATTATCTAATTTGTGCCTTCAAAAAAACACGCAAAACAAGTTGGTACTTTTCTTTTGTGGACATTGGCAAAGTATCATATTCTTCTTGGGTAAGCGAGTTCAACCTAAAAAAATATTTAATTGCCGGTGTTTTGTCTGAATCAGATGATATGGTTCCATTGCTATTTATTCTAAGATTGTTGGATAATGTGTCAGTTATGTCACTGATGCGAAGGGCTGCCAACTTATCAAGTGGTTTGAGCAATTCATATGTTACTTCAAAGGCTTCAAGTTCCGTTTTGCCATCGTAAGTCTAATTTGCTGACTTTTTTATTGCTTCAATGACAGACAGATAACGAGGGAGATATTCGTCAAAATGTATTCCAAGTTTTTCATATTCAATTACACACAATCCTTTAGACTCCTGATATAGTAAATTTTCTGGGGTCAAGGACGTATTATCTGTATAAATAAAAATTGGTTTATTAAAGTTGTTTTTTAGTGTTTTTGCCCAATTCAGAATCAACTTGATGTTATAATCATTAAGTCCATAACCAATAAAGACAACTGTATTAGTAGAAAAGATAGACTTGAGGAGGGTCTCAATCAGTTTAAAGTTCTCGTTATACTGGGCACTTCGTTATCGCAGGCGACCGACTTGAAACTCTGACAATATTGTATTGCGGCATCTTCCAAAAGTTCATCAAAATTCGTTGTAACGAGTGAACTGGGATTGAAACTCATCAATTCTTTATGAAAGGCATTTGGAACAAGTGGAAAAGGAGAACGGTGCTTTTTTATAAAATCGTAGTATTTATCATCGTCCTGTCCGATAGAGTAATAAAATATCTGCGGGATTTGCAGATATTCATCAGCAGAATATGATTGCTGAGGTGTAGAGCCTACCTCGCAGCATATGGCATTTATTAAAACTTTCCATGTTGGCGCATTTGACAGAGCGGAAACGCCAGCCCCAACGAAAAAGGTCAGTGAATTCTTTCTGGATGCATCAACAATTCGTTTAAATTCCTGTTCATACATTTAGATAATGTCTACACGAATCAGGCGTGAATAGTAGCCCAAATAGCAATACAGCGGACGTGTACCGCAGCGATAAAGGCATCTGAGGTCTTGGCATAACGAGTGGCAATGCCTCTCCAGCGTTTCAGGATCAGTCGGTGATTTCTCGCGCTCTGACTCCCCGGACAAAGTGCTGGCCTACGCAGGGATGTCCCCCTCTACCTACCAGTCCGGGCAGCTTAAAAACTGCTATCCTCACATGGAGAAACGTGGCTCCCGGTATTTGCGCTATGCCCTCTACAATGCTGCCAAGTACGTCTGCCATTGGGACCCCGCATTCGCTGCCTACCTTACCAAGAAGCGGGCTGAAGGCAAGCATTACAACGTCGCCTTATCCCATGCCGCCAAGAAGCTGGTAAGGCTCATCTTCGCTTTGGAGAAATCCGGACAGCCTTATTGTCCGGTGATTTGATTCCCTTCAATAGCTATCTGGGGTCCTCCTGAACCTCTGCTTTGCTATACCCTTTTTGAACCATCTAACTTTTTCCACCATCCTTCATTTTTAGGGTTGACATCTAATAGTTAATCTTGTATTCGTAAAAACCATCCTCAGCCCTCCTCATCCTCGATCCTTCTGCGTTTAGCTTCAATCTCCTGCTGCAATTCTTCAGCAGTGGGCAGTGCGAAACGATAGCGTGAAGCAAAAATCTGCTGGGCATCATTCAGAACCGAGTATTTGACAATTGCCTCATTTTTTTGCGAACACAAAATGATGCCGATAGTGGGATTGTCATCTTCGTTTTTATATAGCGCATCAAACATCCGAATATAGCTGTCCATCTGCCCTATGTCGCCGTGGGTCAGTTTGCCAATTTTCAAATCAATCAGCACATGGCATTTCAAGATGCTGTGATAAAACACAAGATCAATATTATTCCGATTTCAGAATAATGTGGATTATTCCGATTCTCTGATTATTCCGATTTTAGCACAGGCCGCCTAAAAAAACTATATACAGTCTGCATGAATTAAACTGTCTATGCTATTTTATCGGAATAATCTTTTTGATTAGTATCCCCTACAGAGTCGCCCGATGATGTCGTCATCACCTTCCCAAAACGCTTTTTCTGTGGGGAGGCTGGCGACTTCCCCAACATTTTGCGAAGCCTTTTCAATCGCTTTGCGTTTCATCTCAGTGTCAGCATATGCGTAGATACGGGTCGTTTCTGGATCCTCATGGCCGAGAAATTCCGCTAAAAGGGCCAGCGGCATTCCCGCACGGTAAAGGTGCATGGCACGCGACTTCCTGAACATGTGGGGATGGATCCTTTCAGGGATGTCAGGTTTTTCCATTCTCGCTAAATCGGCATATTTTTTGAGGAAACGGGCAACATTGTCATCCGACATTGGTGTCTTCTCCCTTTTATGTATCGTGTAAAACAACGGCTCCTGTAAGGCTGAACCCTGATGAAATTTTCTGCGGTAGTTGACAAAAAGCGCTGTGGTCTCCCCTGAAACAGGAACAAGCCGGGGCTTTGCGCCTTTGCCCCATAAGTAGACAGTATTGTTATCTTCATGGAAATCCTCCAGCTTCAGCCCCAGCATCTCGCAGTCCCTTGCTGCCGAATCGTACATCAGCGCCATGAAAAACTGATCCCTCACTCCGAGTCTTGTCTTTGTATCCGGTACGGCCAGCAGGGATTTCATCTCTTCTGGGCTCAGGAATTCAATGACATATGAACGGTCAGCCCCCTTTTTCAAGGGTATCTCCCCCAGTGCTGCCGAACAAGGATAAAGAACAGGTTCCATGGATGCCGCATATCTGAAAAATGATCTCAGGCAGCTTAGACGCTGGTTCCTTGTTGATGGTTTCCAGCCTTTCTCGAATTCCATCTGGTCAAGAAATCCAGTCACGACCGCTGGGTCGATATCTGAGAAAGCAAGCCGACTGTTGTCAATGCCCTTTGCAGCAGAAAGGTAACGGAGGAACAGGTTCCAAGTGTCATGTATACTCTGTATGGTGTTGTCACTGCAGCCGCGTTGTTTTGGAAGAAACACGGTAAAATATGGCCTGAGATGTTTGCGGACCAGAACCCTTGAGGCATCAGCTTTCATGCGGCACCTCCGGGATGATCCCCTGGATGTCCATGAACTTCTGGATACCCAGCTTCTCTGGCAGAAGGTGGATGTAATAGAAGGTGCTGTTAAAAGTGACATGCCCCATGTAGGTGCTTAAGTATGGCGCATATGCATTCAGGTCCTTTCCTTCCTCCACCCAGCGCATGAGCGTCCTTGTTGCGAAATTATGTCTGAGATCATAGGGGGTACAGCTTTTGGAAGATGTATTGTTCCCGGCATTTTCCCAGCATTTGTGGAATTTTTCCGTCATCCAGCCATGCGTGTATGGGCTGCCGTCAGGGGACGGGAAGAAATATGTCCTGCCAGGATGGAGGGATTCTGCTATGGCGTCATATTTCCTGCACAGTTCCATCACATTCGGCAGAGTCAAAATCCTGCGGTCCCTATGGCCTTTTGCTTCATCTATATATATCATGTTTTTCGAAAAATTAAAGTCGGCCCGCTTCAGGGTCCTTGCTTCCTGCGGCCTCATTCCCGTAGCGAACTGGAGCCTGAAGATTACCGGAACCGTATATTCGAGCAGGGGGCTGTTGTCCGCATGAGGATAACGGTCTGCCGCCCCGAAAAATGACCGGATCTCATTATCTGACATGATATAGGGAAGGTCTGCTTTTTTCTGCGGGAAGAAATTCATGGGAAGGATGTATGCCTCTTTCCCTATGGCAGAGAGGTAACGGCCGAATTCCCGGACTGTGCCTGCGCGGTATCCGCAGTTTTTCCCATCTGTCCCGGCCTGACAGAAGCCAAAAGCGATCTCCTGGGTGAGCGTGCCGGAATCCGGATGATGGGACAGGCAGTACCGGTCAAAAGTCTGCAGGGCCCAGGCATAGCTTTCGCATTTATGTCCGAGCGCGGCTTTGTATTCCACCATCCCCTGGATGTCATCGGCAAAAAGGCTTGCAAATACAAATGTTTTCTGTTTTGTTTTCATTGCAGCCCCTCCTTCTCTGTAGCGAACATGCTGATGTCCATGCAGCATTCAGCCAGCATTTCATCATGGAGGGATATATAGTGCCTGGACGAATTTATATCGCGGTGGCCCAAGATCTGTGACACCTCTTCCAGCGGGGTCCCGTTCCTGACGAGATTGGTTCCCATAGTCCTGCGGAGCCCGTGAAATGTCTTTCCATCACCGAAATGGTGTTCTATACCATTTTTCTTGAAGTAACGTCCCATGAGGTCCTTTGTGGGAGACGCAGATGAAAGCATAGAAGAGTAAGGTTTTCTGAGGCGGAGAAAAACATATGGACTGCTGCATTTCGGCCTGGCCTTTAATATATAGTCTGCTACGGCAGTCCCTGCCCGGAGCGTCAGCGGAAGTGTAAGCGGAGTGTCCGTCTTTTCCTGTTTCACCCGGATTTCCCGCTTCTCCCATAAAATGTCGGAAAGCTGCATCTTGGCAATGTCCGACCATCTAAGGCCGGTGTCAAGCGCAAGCATTACCACCGCATAATCACGCCTGCCCTGTTTTGTTGATGTATCTATGCTTTCAAGTATTGCCTTTGTTTCATCATCATCAAATGCCGGAAGCACCCTCTCATGTACAGGTGCCGGGTTTGCCAGAAAGAAATCGAATGTTCCCGAGAGGGCAACGCCGCTCTTTTTGACATAAGCAAGGAACTTTTTCAGAGGCCATGTGAGGTTTACGTAATTGCCCATGTGTTTAGGAGCCTCTTGGATCACATATGCACGCAGGATATCAGCTGACAGATCCTGGATAATGAGGCAGCCTGCTTTCTCAAGATACTTCAGGAATTTCCGGATTTCATGAATGATGTTATAGACTGACCCTTCGGCAAGTTTTCCGGAAATAGACTCCTCAAAAGAACCAAGAATCTGCTGGTAATTTTCAGGTAGTTCCGTTATTGTATACCTGTTGCGTTTCCATTCAAGCGTACCTGTTTCGAAACAATCTGCCACATAGTAAGCGGCTTTCCGCATGATCAGTGCATAGATTTTGCCGAATTTACCATTTTCAGCCAATTTCAGCTGTTCTGCTGTGAAAGAAGCCGCATCTTTGTATGAGAATTCCTGTAAGGCATTGCGCTGACAGTAATCCCTGACATGCGAACAGCAGCAAGAGTAGTACTTTACTGTTGCAGGAGCCATAGGGATACTTTTCAAAAAGGAAAGCACTTTTTTGATGGCTTCATCAATTGATAGTGACATGGATATGTCCTCCTTTGCTGTGGTTTATTTTAATAGCATAACAAAGGAGTAATCACTTAGGTAGGGGATTAAGAATTATTCCGATTTTTTCTTATGGGGGGACTGTTAATATCAAGGTTTCTATGCTAAAATCGGAATAATCAGAGAATCGGAATAATCAATATTATTCCGATTTCAGAATAATCTTGATATGGTTTTTTATAATAGAAACACTCTCTCGAAATTACCACGTTTAACTGCTCTTAATCGCCTCTATCTCAATGGTTTTGGTAGCAGTTAGAAGTGGAAAACTTTGTGGAGATGTAGATAACTTATCTATTATTTCTACACTATTCCTATACAGATATTCCTACACAATAGCAACGCGAGAAAAGAATGAATAAAAATGCAAAAAACGCTATTTCTAAAAGAGAGGAAAAGGAGGAGACTGCTGGTGACAGTCCCCTCCTTCGTGTGTTTAAGCGCATTGTGACATTAGATCTGTTACTCGAATGTCTTTGTATTGCTCGACAAGCTGTTCCCCTGTGCTCTTGTTGGATAAGAAACACAGGATTGCAGTATTCCCGTACTGCCTGATGCCATTCGCTTAAGCACCTCCTCCCTTTTAGAAATGGTGTTTTCTATTCCTCCACTTCAGAAGAATTTTCTTCTGGTTCTAAGGCCTCTTCCAATTTCTTCTTCAATTCAGCTTCTTTTATTTTTGCCTCTTTACGCTTTTCAATGTAGTTTGACACCTTAGTCACAGCAAAGACACATGCGGCACCGATAGGCGCCCCGATTAGAATTCCTGTTCCGATGTGTTTTGGTAAAGTTTCCAATGCTCCAATTTCCTTGAACTCTTTTATCAAAGCACCCAGATCACCATTCTTTTCTTGCAACATCACTCGGACTGTATTGTAATCACCCAAATTTTCTATCCTGCTCATTTTCATGCCATCCTTTCGCAGAAAAGACACCCCTTTTTATGAAGGGAGGTTGTTCTGATGAAACATATCAAAATGATACCAAAGTATGAGGCAGAAATCAATAAGCTGGCCGAAGAACATTTACCGGCGTTACTTGATCTGTACGCAACTTCATTTCATGAAGGAGTGAAGGTTGGTCAGAGAAACGCACTGTTCGCCGTGTCAATCGGTCTTGCGGCGGGAATTATTGGCCTGACAATCGTTGGTATCGAATATTTGGAGCACAAGGAACAGCCTTGAGTGCAGAATTGAGCTTGCAGAAATGCAGGCTCTTTTCTTTTTCATGGTATTTTTTCGATTTCCTGTTTCAGCCACTCAAATTCTCGCTGGGTATAGATTTTCTCAGTGATGTCCGAAATCTTGTGACCGACCATGTACTTAATGGCATACTCGTCCACTTTGGCTTTTTTGGCCATCGTTACAAAGTGCTTTCTGCCATCATGGGGACGATGCTCCGGGTTTAGCTTCAGCTCGTCCCGAACCATACCAAAACCTCTTTGGTATCGTTGGTAAGTCATTGTAGTTGGTTTACCGCTCCGGCCATCCGTACAGTTGAAGAGATACTTGCTGCCAAGGGCGACGGCCTCTTTGTATTTACGCTCGACGAGGTATCGTATCTTCGAGTGGATCGGCACAACACGGTTCTCTCCGGCATCGGTTTTCATGCCGCCTTTGAATGTCCAGTTTTCAAGGTCAATGTTCTCCAGTTCCAGTAGGCCAAGCTCCTGGGGCCGCCAGCCTGAGAAGCACTGGATCAGCATGACATCCACAAATCGTTTGTCATCGACATGAGCCCAGAGCCGTTCCATCTCTTCTTCGGTGAATGGGATGTGCTCCTGTTTTACCGTCTGGATCTCTTTGATGGTTTCCTCGGTGAGATTGAATGTCCGAGAGTAGTTCCGATCAACCAATTCATACTCCAAGGCATAGTCCAGCATGAGATTGAAAAGAGATTTGATTTTGTTCTTCATGGATGCACTTGGGTGCTGCTCTTTTCCTCTGACTTTGGCTGTTCCCTCTTCCATGCAGCCCTTTACATGGCGGGCACGAATATCCTTCACTCGCATGTTGTAGACTGCCGAGCAATAGGCCCAAGCAGAGGTTACGGCCCGGATACTGCCATCTGCTTTGAGTGTCTTAAAATATTCTTCCGACCACTTGTCGTAAAGTTCTCTGACTGTGATGGACGGCTCCAGGTCATAGGGATTCTTGTTGTACTCCACCAAAGCCGCATAGGCGTCATTGTAAGTAGCAAAATAGGCTTCCGGCTTAAGAGGCCTGCTGATAGGCTTTCCATCAGGGTTTTTTCCAATGGTGACCATGGCTCGAAAGGGCTTCCGAAGATTGTGAGTCTTTATCTCACTGATTTGACCAAAGCCGTTCGGGAGACGTCGTCTTCTGTTGCTTTTAGCACGGGTTTTCCGTTTGACGGTCGTCTGCATCGGGTAGCCGCAGTGAGGACAGGCCGGAGCCTTATCGCTGACTTGTAGTTCGCATTCAGGGCATTTGATAAGCATGGATGACACCTCCAGAGATTTACAAAACACTCCGCATGAATTACAATGGTTTTTATGAAAGGGGGGCATATAGTATGTGCAAATATTGTAATGCAGCACTTAATGGCGAAAGCGACGAGAGCTTAATTGAACTCGATGTTGAGGTGAATGGCTTCAAAATGTTTAAGATTCAAACCCATATTGAGAGATCAGACGAAAAAGCCGTCATCAACACATATATCGATGACCAATTTGGACGTTGCTTCACATCCAAAGCAATGGAAATACAGTATTACCCAGTATGTGGTCGAAAATTAACCAACGAGGGGACGGCGTAACAGCCGCCCTCTCTTTTTTTGCCCTTTCCCGCCCGTTCCCTTTGTTTCGCCCTGATTATCATATATGATGTGTGTAGGAGTTGTCAAGTAATTCCTACACAATATTTTTAACTTAGGATAGACCACTCCTAATTTAGATAAGAGGAGGTCGGGAAATGGTTAGTATGAACATGCCCACCTGCCCAAGATGTGGTGGAGAATTGAAGTATTATGACCGGGTGCAACGGATTGTACGAACGAAGAATCGAAAGACACGGAGATTTCCTATGCGCCGGCTCCGCTGCCAAGAATGTAGAGCATTACATAGGGAACTGCCTGAGTTAATCTTTCCGTACAAGCAGTATGAGGCTGAAGTCATTATCGGTGTTCTGGAGGGGCTTATCACCTGCGAAACACTTGGGTTTGAGGACTATCCATGTGAGATGACGATGATCCGCTGGGTGGCGCAGGAACAGCAAATCCTCTTATGGAGGTGATGTTTCAATGATACTGAAGAAAGAGTACAGACGGATCTTTAATTCTGAAAACGTCCATTGGTCAAAGGACACCACAATGAACTACTTCTTTCTTAAGGCCACGCAATCATGTCTTACCGATATGCTGAGAGCCAGGGGACATCTTATGCTGAACGAAGCTTATGATGTACTTGGTTTTCCACGCACAGCGGCAGGAGCAGTGATCGGCTGGGTCTATGAGGAAGGAAGTGACTTCGGCGATAACTTTGTTGACCTTGGATTGGGTAAGTGCGAAGAGGTTGGTCCCGACATTCCAATCATCTTCAATGTTAATGGAAACATCCTGGACAAACTTGGAGAAGAGCCCTAACCGGGGCTCTTCTCTTTCTTCCGCAGATTTTGCAAATTCCTTTATGGAGAGGAAATAAGGGAAACTTTGAAAAGCTAAATTGTAAGACATGGTCGGCAGTTACATTCGCAAGAATGTGGCCCCAATTCATGCCCTTTCCTTTTTGTTTCCGCAGATTTTGCAATTCGTATTATGGAGAGGATGAGTTAGCTCAGTTGGTTAGAGCACCAGACCAAATCTGGATGTCATCGGTTCGAGTCCGATACTTAACTCTTCAAAGAAAATGGATAGATGCGGGTGGAAATCCCGCGGTGAGACACGAAGGCGTACCGCCAAGTAATAACTTAATAAAAGATGGTACCCACCGGGCAACGGTTTTCGTTGGGCCGACCCTGAAGTCATTTTCTTTTTATTTTCGCCAAATCGGCAGTGGCCTTTATGGAGGTGACATTTGTGGAGACCAAGAAAATTCTTAGCACTATTGGAACACTCGTTGTCGTCGGAGCCGCATCGACAGCGGGAGCGGCCCTGTGGACGAATGTTCTGAATGACAAAATCAAATTGGCCAAAGCAAAAAGGACACATTCAGACAAAGTTATTGTTGTTGACTTTAAGAGAGCGAGGAGGGAAGTAAGCCGTTAAACCAGCGGCCTTCCCTCTTTTTATATTTTCCGCATGAAACTCTGCTTCCTTTATGGAGGTGAAAGTAATGAGACAAGTCATTCTTTACGGAATTTCCGGAGCAAGTAAGGCTTACACAGTTCTGAATTACTTCTGTATCTACGAGGAGTTCGTATCGATCAGCACTATCTTAGGGGAAGCGAGACGACTTCGGATGAGGAATCCGGATGTCGAACACGTTTACGCGATAGACAACCGATACGGCCTTCGTCGTGATTACAGGGAGAGCATGAAGCAGAACAGCATCGAGAGCCACTACATCTTCAAGGATATTTTGGAAAGAGAAGGAATGTTGGTGATTTGAGCAACCAAGGGAGCGGCCCTGACAAGGGCTTTCTCCCTTTTCGCAAGAACAGCAGCTACCTTTATGAGAGGCTTAGGCTTCATCTGTTAAAAGGAGTTAAAAAGTTATGTTTAGTAAGTTGGAAATGTTCGGAGCTATTAGCATTAGTCTGATCGGCGGGTTCGCCATCGGCTACAGCAAAGCGAGAGAGCTCTGCTTGCAGGCAATCATCAATGCTACCGGAACACAGAAGGAACCCGAAGCGACCGAGAAGGAGGAGCCCTAACCGGGGCTCTTTCTCTTTTTCCACCGAGGTTGTTTGTACTTCGAGGCGGTTGCTAACTTAGAATAGCCGTTGAAAGGAGGTAACTGCCAATGAGCGAACAAGAATTTCATCCTGGCTCCGTTCCCGTTGCAGTAGTCGCTCGTATCTATGGAAAAGACGCTTCTTGGGTTCGAGCCGGCATTGTGTCAGGATGGCTCCCGATTGGTAAGGCTACTCGAAATGGAAAGTTAGTAACCAGCATTGAAGAGATAGATAGCCGGTACGGACGTACCAACTTTTACATCTCCCCCAAGCTTCTCTATGAGGAAACCGGATTTTTATGGAAAGGAGAAAGACGGTAACATGGCAACGACAGTAAGACCCGAAGTGTCCAAGAAGAACCCCTACTACATAGACCGCGAACGATACTACGAACTGAAGCATTTCTGTCGGCAGTATCCTATTTGGAAGAAGGCCTATCACTCCCTGGACGGGTTGAGCCGGCGTCCCGCCGACCTGGAGCTGTTCAGCAAACCCACCCAGACAAGCGATCCGACAGTCAGGTGTGCGGAGGCTCGCGAGTTCTATCTGCATCGGATGGAGATGGTCGAACAATGTGCTCGTGAGGCCGACCCGGAACTCTATCGGTATATCATGAGCTACGTTACGAAAGGCGACGCCTACAGCGTTCTCAAAATGCGCGACCACATTCCCTGCTGTAAGGATGTATTCTACGAGGCGGCCCGCAAGTTCTTTTGGCTTTTGAATAAGGTTCGAGATTAGTCAATCTCCGCAGATTTTTCACCGGCCTTTATGGAAGACCCATTATTTGAAAGGAGATTTGACTTATGAACCGTCATTTGAACTGGATGGACAAGCCTGTCACCTGGGGAGGTTACTTTAAGCTGTGCGGCATCTGCACCGTGGTCGGAACGGCCATCGCTGCGGTTGAGCTCATCGTGTTTATGGAGCCTGCCTGGTGGAAGGCCACGAAGGACTTTGTGAAGCGGCTGTTCGACAGGTGAATCGCCGGCATAGAGGTTTACTGAGAGAGGGGGTTGCGGAGACGCAGCCTCTCCTCTTTTTATATTTTCTCGCACAATTTACAATCACCTTTATGGAAAGGAGGCTTGATTTTATGACTTACAAGCAGATCGAGGCCAGCAGAGAATTGCGGCTTTGGATTGGACAGGTGATCGTTCCGACCGTCAGCGTGACGGCGGTTGTGCTTGCCAATCCTGACGTGAGGAGAGCGGCAAAAGAGAAACTGGACAGCGTAAAGCAGAAGTTCCAATCCAGAAAAGTCAGGGTCGTGTAACAGCGGCCCTCTCTTTTATATTTTCCGCACACAGGTGACCGGAAAATGTGGTAAATTTGTATCCTGAAAAATTCCCGGGTGGGAAATTCTGAAAATCATTTTGGAGGATTCCTATGGAAATCGTTATAGCACTTGTGGCTGCCATCATTGGGTTCGCGATTGGATGGTGCGTCCATCGTGAACGGCCTCTTGGCGATCTGCGAGTTGACCGCTCCGACCCAACCAGCGAACCTCTCCTGTTTCTTGAGCTGGATACGGACGTGCCTACTGTCATGCGAAGGAAGCGAGTTACATTCCGAGTTAAACTCGAAAACTTCATCCCGCATGAATAACACCGGCTATTATGGAGCCAACTCTAAAATTGAAAGGAGCAAAGCAATATGGCAGAGATCAAAAGTTTGTTGGACGGTGTGATCGAGCAGGAGATTACTAATGTGAAATCCCTGACGTCCGGATCTGACGAGAGATCGTCGGCAATCCGGGATCTCGCGACCCTGCACAAACTTCGCATGGAGGAGATCAAGGCCGAGACCGAGGCGGACGAGAAGCGCGAACGCCGGGAAATGGACAGCGAACAGCGTAAGGCTGAACTCGCTCTGAAAGAGAAGCAGGCTGAACAGCAGCGGGCTCAGCAGGAAGCAGAGCTTACCATCAAGAATCGTCAGGTGGATGGCGCCGATGCAGACCGTCAGATGAAGGACGAACAGTTCAAAGCTGAAATCGCCCTGAAAGAGCGGCAAGTCACCGGCGACACCGCCGAACACGAGCTGAAGGAAAAGCAGCTGGAGGCTGATACCACGCATCGCAATGCCGAGCTCACTCTTAAGGAGCGGGAGCTGGATAGTAAAGACGCTGACCGTACCCGCGAAGAAGAGCTTCAGAAGCGCCAGGCCCGGGACCAGATGATCGACCGGTGTGTGAGAACCGGTGTGGCGGTTGGAGAATTGGTGTTGCCGTTGGTATTCTACGGCATCTGGATGAACA
>OFFM01001346.1_pt1 | contig 13832 bp, 11 predicted proteins | sample 1521401 | NCBI WGS metagenome assembly OFFM01 (sample SAMEA3504118, study PRJEB24116) | mouse gut metagenome | biome: mouse gut; feature: mouse-associated habitat; material: faeces | place: Denmark | collected 2011
AAAATCTATCTTTTTCCGATTCTGCACCGCTACACATTATTATATATAACCAAGACACATCGAATTATATATAACCAAGACACACCGACACCCACATCTCACGGACGCACGGGCAGCCGAAGGATTTGTTTCGGGGAATCTGCGGCGACGGTTACGGATTGTTAGATTTTTTGCTTACTTTTGTGGTGATTTATCACTATGGACTTTTCATTCGATATCCCGCCGCTGGCCATCGGCCTCTTTGAGGCAAGCATACTGGCCACCATCATAGCCCTGTCGCTGTTTCTTACGCGCATATTGCCGCTGCATCGCCGCCGCCGCGCCGACAAGGCGGCCGCCGCTGCAGCCGACCCCGACGCCGCCGACTCCTGCGGCGCGAGCATCATCGTATACTCCAACGACCAGGCCGAGGAGCTTGCCGCCCTGCTGCCCTCGCTTCTGTCGCAGCGGTATGCTCCGGGCTATGAGGTAATCGTGGTCAACGAGGGCGACTCGCCGCGCGTGCGCGCAGCCGTCGAGTCCCTGCAGATGCAGCACTCCAACCTCTACCTCACCTACACCCCCGACGGAGCGCGCAATCTGTCGCGCAAAAAGCTCGCCATCACCCTGGGCATAAAAGCCGCCCGATACCCGGTGGTGGTGCTCACCTCGGCCGGCGCTATGGTCGGCTCCGACCGCTGGCTCGGACGCATGATGCGCCACTTCTCCGACGGCGGTCATGTCGAGCTGGTGCTCGGCATCGCTGTGGCCGATACCGACGAAGACTCGGCGCTGTGGAAGCGCATCCGCTCCTTCGACCTGGCTGTCGACACGGCCGCATGGGTCACCGACGCCATCGCCGGCCGCCCCTGGCGCGGCGTGGAGTACAATCTCGCATACCGCCGCGACACTTTTTTCCGCAACAAGGGTTTTTCCAGCCAGCTCAACCTGCGCCATGGCGACGACGACATCTTCGTGTCGGAAATCGCCACCCCGGCCAATACGGCCGTCGAGCTCAGCGACGAGTCGGTGGTGACAGTGCCGGGCGTCAATACCCTGCGCGCCCAGCGCGACCGCAATGTGCAGCGCCGCTTCACGCGCCGCTTCATACGCCGGCGCCCGCGGCTTGCCGGCGCCGCCGGCTGGTGGCTCTACCTTGCGGCCGGAGTGCTGCCGGCGGTGGCTGTGGCGATGCAGCCGGCCAACGGCCTGATGTGGCTCTGCGCTGCCGTATGCCTCACCTGCTGGTATCTGGCCGCCCTGGTATGGCGCAATGCCATCACCGCCATGCGCGGCAGGCGCCTGCTGCTCTCGCTGCCGTTTATCGCCGCCATGCGCCCCCTGCGCAAACTCACCGGCGCCGCCATGGCGCGAGTCGCCCACGGCAAACGATATACCTGGGAATGACCCCACCCCACCGACAATCTTACCCTTACACACAATCTCACAACCCTATAACCTGAAAATATGTCACGCCAGACCTTTGACAATCTCGACCTCAGCATCCTGCGACATCTCTCGACCAACGCCCGCAAGCCATATCTCGAAATCGCCCGCGAGTGCGGCGTGAGCGGCGCCGCCATACACCAGCGCATACAGCGCCTCACCGCCAACGGCGTGCTCCGCGGAGCCGAGTCGATGGTCGACCCCGCCGCGCTGGGCTATGAGACCTGCGCCTATGTGGGCATCTTTCTGCGCGACCCGTCGCAGTTTGGCAGCGTCGTCGAGGCCCTGCAGGCCATACCCGAGATAGTGGAGTGCCACTTCACCACCGGCCAGTACGACATCTTTGTCAAGCTCTACGCCCGCAACAACGACCATCTCCTCCACCTCCTCCAAAATCAGATACAGGCCCTCGGCCTGGCCCGCACCGAGACCCTCATCTCGTTCAAGCAGGTATTCCGCCGCCAGATACCCGTCGAGCAGCCCTGAGCCTGTTAACAATTTTTAACATCCTCCGTGTAATTCTGCGCCGCCCGGAGCGTCTAATGGGTAAAATCATTCTCTCATCACAGACATCATGACACTCCGACGTCTTCTTATCCTTCACCTGGCGGCAGCCACAGCCTGCGCCGCGCAGGCATACTCGGTGAAAGCACGCGCCACAGACCCCTCGGGAGAGGGCATCATATACGCCACCTACCGCGTGTACCCCGACAGCATCGACACACCGTTGCACTCCAACACCACCGACGACTCGGGCCGGCTCTCGCAGCAGCTCGCAGCCCCGGGGCGCTACCGCCTCGCCCTGAGCTATGTGGGTATGCGCGACACCACCGTCGCCTTTGAGGTCGACCGCCGCAGCCCCGACGCCCGGCTGGGCGACATCGTGCTGCACGAGGCGGCCGAGATGCTCGAGGGCGTGACCGTCACCGCGCAGCGCCCGCTGGTGGTCAAGGAGATAGACCGCATCGGATACGATGTAAAGGCCGACCCGGCAGCCAAGACATCGAGCGTGCGAGACATACTGCGCAAGGTGCCGATGCTGAGCGTGCAGCCCGACGGCACCATACTGGTCAACGGCTCGTCAAACTTCAAAATCTACAAGAACGGCCGCCCCAACAACTCCATGAGCCGCAATGCCAAAGACCTCTTTGCCGCCATGCCGGCATCCATGATCAAGAAAATCGAGGTCATCACCGAGCCGGGTGCCGAGTACGACGCCGAGGGCACCACTGCAATACTCAACATCGTCACCGACTCCGAAAGCGTCGTAAAGGGCCTGATGGGCACGGCGTCGGTCGACTGGCGCACCGGCTCCGACCTGCCCGGCGGCAATCTCTGGCTGTCGGGGCAGCTCGACAAGGTGACCGTATCGGCTTACGGCGGCATGAGCGGCATGAGCGGCCGCTCGATGCGCCAGCGCTCTGAAAACGTCACCACCTTCCCGGCCACCGGCGCCTCGCGCCGCGAGAGCACCGGGGCAAATTACCACGGCGACATCGAGTTTTTCGGCTTCGAGGGGTCATACGAGCCTGACTCGCTCAACCTCTTCACCGCCGAGATGTCGGGATACAGCTACAGCCTGTTGCCCCGCTACAATCTGGGGCATATCGAGAATCTCGACAATGCCGGCGCCATCACCGGCGCATATGACTGGAGCATGGCCCAGAGCCACAACAATTACTTTGACATCGACGCAAACTTCAATTACCAGCGCCTCACCCGCCACAAAGGCGAGCGATACACACTGTCGTACATGGTGAGCACCACCCGCCAGCACAATGCCGGACACACCGACTACTCCGGCATCACCGGCGACGCGTCCATGCCGTACACAACCATCGACTACACATCGCGCCAGCACTTCATCGAGCACACCTTCCAGGCCGACTGGACCCGCCCGCTCGACATCCACACCCTCAATGCCGGAGCCAAATGGATCATCCGCCGCAACCACACCATAGGCTCGCGCCTGTACGAAGACTGGCAAGACACACATACCGACTTCCGCCACATCACCGACATCGGCGCCGTCTACGCCCAGTACGGCGTGCGGCTCGGCCGTGTGGGGCTGCGCGCCGGCCTGCGCTACGAGTATTCGCGGCTCAAGGCCGACTACCCCGACGGCTCAGGCACACCCTTTGCCACATCGCTCCACGACCTGGTGCCCTCGGCAGCGCTGTCGTGGCAGATAGCCGACCCCTCGTCGCTCACCCTCAACTACTCGTCGTCGATCTCACGTCCCGGCATATCGTATCTCAACCCCGTGCACGAGATCACCCCCACCTCGGTAAGCTACGGCAACCCCGACCTCGAGAGCTCGCGCCGCCAGTCGGTCAAGCTCCAGTACATGTACATCGGCAGCAAACTCAACTTCAACGTCGGCGCCGACTACGCCTTTGTCAACAACGGCATATCGCCCGTAAACTTCATCACCGACGGCGACATCATCAACAGCACCTACGCCAACGTCGGACGCACCCGCAACGTATCTCTCTCGGCCTTCGTGCAGTGGAGCCCCGGCTCCAAGACCCGCCTGATGGTCAATGCCTCGGCCAACTACGCCCACAACACCCAGGAGGGCCTCACCCTGAGCCGCTGGACGCCCAACTTCTACGGCAGCGTCACCCAGCAGCTCCCCTGGCGCCTGTCTGTCGAGGCAATGCTGTGGTACGGCGCCGGCGGGCTCAACGGCGTGTACGGCTACCAGCGCGCACGATTCTCGCAAAACTCATACCACTCATTTGCGCTCAGTCGCGGTTTCCTGCGCGAAGACCGGCTCAACGTGCGCCTGTCGCTCGACAATATCTTCGGCTCGCGCGAGCGTGTATACGAGAGTGTGGTGGTCAACGGCGACTACCGCAGCACCTCGCGCAACTACCAGAATCACGGCCGCCAACTGCGCATGTCGGTGAGCTACCGCTTCGGCTCGATGCGCGCCCAGGTCAAGAAAGTCGGCGCCTCCATCAAAAACGAAGACCTCGTGGGCCGCAAAATGTAGCCGGCCCGGCCTGCTATTCGGAGGAAAATTTGTACTTTTGCCGGGAAATGCGAGCAATCAATGAAGATTTTTTCCTCTGACCAGATAAACGCCATCACCCGCCGCACCCTGCAGGAGCAGGGCATCAGCAGCCTGCAACTCGCCGACACCGTCGGCGAGAGCCTTGCCTGCGAGCTCATAGCGGCCGTACAGCCCGGCCACGACATCGTGGTATTTGCCGGCCCGGGCGCCTGCGGCGTATACGCCCTGTGCGCGGCGCGGCACCTGCGCCGCCAGGGATACCGCCCCAGGGTATACCTCTTCAACATCGGTGGCAACAAAGTCACCGCCGACTGCGCCACCGCCCGCGACCGGCTGCGCGAGGAGTGTGGCGACGAGGCCATCCACGAGGTGGTCGAGATGCAGTTTTCGATGCCCGACCTGTCGGGGCAGGTGACTGTCGTCGACGGTATCTTCGGCTCGGAGCGCACCACCCCGCTGGGCGGCGGCTACCAGAGCATCGTGAGATACATCAACGAGTCGGGCGCCCGCATCATCGCCATCGACGTGCCATCGGGACTGCTGGCCGACTCCACCGACACCCTCATCACCCGCAACATCATCCACGCCTCGCTCACGCTGGCCATAGGCATGCCCCGGGTGGGATTTTTCATGCGCGAGAATGCCGAGGTACTCGGCTCGTGGCGCGTGGTGCCGGTCGACTACAGCGCGGCTGCCGTCGACGCCACCCCCTGGCGGTTCAGACTCATCGAGCGCGCCGACGTGCGCCGTCTCATACGCCCCCGCGACCCCTTCGCATCAAAAGCCGACTGCGGCCACGCCATACTCTTTGCCGGCTCATACGGCATGATGGGCGCGGCAGTGCTCGCCGCCCGCGGCGCCCTGCGCGGCGGCGCCGGCAAAGTCACCGTGCACTCGCCCAAGTGCGGCTACTTCGTGATGCAGACCTCAGTGCCCTGCGCCCTCTACGAGCCCGACGCCGGCGATGTGTGCCTCACCGACATCGAGCTGACACGCGACTACCAGGCAGTGGCCATCGGCCCCGGCATCGGCACCACCGACCGCACCATCGACGCCCTCGACCGCTTCCTCAAGATAGCCAACGCCAACTCCCGCCCGCTCGTGCTCGACGCCGACGCCCTGGGCTGCATGGCCATACGCCCCGCCATGCTCGACCACGTGCCCGTAATGTCGGTGCTCACGCCCCACGCAGGCGAGTTTGACCGCCTCTTCGGCAAGCAACCCACATCATATGCCCGCCTGCTGCGCGCCCTCGACATAGCCCGCTCGCGCCATATCATCATCGTGCTCAAGGGCCGCTTCACAGCCATAGTGCGCCCCGACGGCAAAGTTTACTTCAACCCCACCGGCTCCCCCGCCCTGGCGACCGGCGGCACCGGCGACGTGCTCACCGGCCTGCTCGCCGCCTTCATAGCCCAGGGTATGCGCCCCGAGCTCGCCGCCGTCGCCGCCCCGTACATCCACGGGCTCGCAGGCGAGCTCGCCGCCGCCCAGATGGGCGTATACAGCGTCACCGCATCGGATGTGGCCGAATATATCGGCCGAGCCATCAAATCCCTTACCGAATGAAGACCATCCTCCTCACAGCCGCCGCAGCCATACTCGCCGCCGGCGCCGCCACCGCACAGACCACCCAGCGCTTCACCGCCTCAAAAGCATCGGAGTACGGCATCGTGTACTCGCTGCCCGTCACCGAGCTCGACATCACCATCGAGGCCGAGCTCACCGAGCGACGCCCGGGCGAGTTTTTCAACTACGCCCGCCGCCACCTCGGCATCACCGACGCCATACGCTCCACCGGCCGCTCGGCCCGCATCAAGAGCGTCACCATCACCCCCCGCGGCGTGGCCGACCCCGACTCGCGCTGGCTGGCGCAATTCAAGGCCGGCACCGCCCCCTACCTCATCCTCGACCCCTCAGGCGTGCCTCTGGCCCTCAATACCGAGAGCACAGCCACCGTCGACACCCCCGCCCTGCCCGAGGCCAAGCCCGCCGGCCCCACCATCCTCGAGACCGAGGCCGCCCGCCAGGCCATGACCCAGGACATGATACGCAGCTCATCGACATCAAAGCGCGCCGAGCTGGCCGCACAGCGCATCTTCGAGCTGCGCGACACCCGCTCGGAGCTCCTCTCCGGCCAGGCCGAGAATCCGCCAGCCGACGGCCGCGCCATGCAGCTCGTGCTCGACAACCTCGCCCGCCAGGAAGAAGCGCTCACAGCCATGTTTGCCGGCACCGAGTCGACATCCACCGTCGTGAGCACCATTGCCCTGCGCCCCGACTCGCTCGGGCTGGCCGACGAAGTGATAGCCCGCCTCTCGGCCGTCGACGGCATCCTCGAGCCCGACAATCTCGCCGGCGCCCCCGTCACCGTATCTGTCGACATCCTCGAGCAAGGCCGTCTGCCCCTCAACGAGAAAGGCGAGCCCAAGCGCTTTCCCAAAGGCGGCGTGGCATACAACATCCCCGGCCGCGCCCTGGTCACCGTCAGCTACGACGGCGCCGAAGTGGCCCGCGCCGAGGTGAGCCTCGCCCAGCTCGGCGTGACCTTCGGCCTCGACCCAGCCCTCTTCACCGACAAGAAAGCCCCCTCGCGCCTCCAGCTCGACCCCGCCACCGGCGCCATCCTCCTCTTCGGCCCCGCCGACTGACCGGGCAAACGCCAACCAACTGTACGGTCGCCACCTGTGGCGACCGCCGCAACGAACCGCTTGCATATATCACAAATTATAGCTTAATTTGCACATCATATCGCCCGCAGAAGCCCTATGGGACCAGTGGGCGGGAAAAATCTCCGGAGCAACGGCTCCGGCCATACACATAATAAAAGCGTTTATCGACGCTGATTCTTGACCATCTGAAATTCTCGCAAAATTTCTAATCTCTGTCAAGGGTCGGGCAACGGTAGATGCCCGTGGATATGTATTATCTGTCCGGCATCCGTATATACGGATTTCGCCGGACGTAAGATAACATATATAAGCGTGGGCTTCTGCGTTGCCGTCCTACAGAGATTGGCAATGCGAGAAGCCACAGATGGCAGGACGGCAAGATACAGATTCCTACGCTTTTCCTGTATCAATACCCGACGCCAAGGAGAGGAACCTGCGGCTCATACATGATGATGTCGCTCAGAAAACTTTTCCTACGACTCAACGACCGTTGCCGCCGCATCAAGGTGGTGAGAGCCGACGACAGCGCCCTCGCCGAAGACACCCTGCTGCATCTGGCGTTCACCTCGCCATTTGAGGCAGACATACTGTGGGACAGCCGCAATGTGGTATGGCGCACATCCATCGCCGGGATGACCTGCGTGGTGAAGACATTCTGCGGCGGAGTCGGCAAGAGCCTGATATACTCTGTAAAGCGCTCCAAGGCGCGCCGCTCCTTTGCCCACGCCGTCGAGCTCATCCGACGCGGAATCGACACACCCCGCCCGCTTGGATTTGTCGAGGTGCGCGGCCTGTGCAACATGCTTTCCCACTCTTGCTACGCAAGCACATATACTCCGTATATCGCCCTGACCGACGCAATCGGGCAGTATGGCGACAGTGTCGTCGACGCCTTTGCCGCATTTGTCGCGCGCCTGCACCGGAGAGGTATAAAACACGACGACCTCAACGGGTCCAACGTACGCGTGGGCAAAGACGCCGCCGGCAGATTCACATTCTCTCTCATAGACCTCAACCGCATGAAGATATATCCCGCAGGCCACGCCCTCGGCCGACGGGAAGCGCTCGACAATGTATGCCGGTTTACATACGACACCGATATATTCCGCCGCTTCGCCGCATCCTATATACAGGCCACAGGCCGCCGGGCAAGCGAGGCCGACGACCTGATTGAGTACAAGCAAAAGGCAGACAAGCGCTTCTGGCGCCGCAAACGGTACATGCACGCCCTGGGCCGGCTCCTGGGCATTAAAAAAAATGCGCGATGACGGGCAACGTAAGTGTGGTGGTATCCACCTACAATCGGCCCGACGCCCTGGAGCTGTGCCTGCGGTCGCTGATGTACCAGAGCCGCCTCCCCGACGAGATAATCGTCGGGGACGACGGCTCACGACCCGACACGGCCGAGGTCATCGACCGACTGCGCGCCCTTGCCCCGATACCGCTCGTGCACGTATGGCAAGAAGACCGCGGCTTCCGACTGGCGGCCATCCGCAACAAGGCCGTGATGGCATCGTCGGGGCAATATATCATACAGATTGACGGCGACATCATAGCCCACCCGCGCTTTGTCGAAGACCATATGCACTTTGCCCGGCCGGGATATTTCCTGCGTGGCGGGCGCGCGCTCCTGGGCCCCGCGCTTACAGCAGAGCTGTGCCGCGACAGAGTCCCGCGCCCCGTACACATATGGACACCCGGCATATCCAAAGCCACCAATACGCTGCGCATACCACCACTGGCGCGGTACCTCGCCCCGCGATACCGCCCCTCGGCTTATGTACTGGGCTGCAACATGTCGTTTCATAAATCCGACTTCCTGGCCGTAAACGGCTACGACGAACATTTCGAGGGATGGGGCGGCGAGGACTCCGACTTTTTCAGACGCCTGCGTCTCAACGGCGTAAGACATCTCAGGCTGAAATTCGCCGCCATCGCATACCATCTTTACCACGACGAGGCCTCCCGACACAATCAGGCCCACAACGACCTGTACAGCACCCGCCCGCACCCCGACATATACTGCGCCGACGGCGCCGATAAATACTCCATCGCCGGCGATACTTGCCCGGCGGGAGACCACATACCGAAAGCGCGGAGCGCTGGCCCTTAATGATGCGCAGCGCAATAAGGGTCAGGTCTAACGACCTTCACGTACCGCGGGGGCGCGGGTTGCACGGGGTTGCGCTTCGCTCCACCCCGTGTTACTCATAAGGGTCAGCGCTCCGCGCTTCTGCTGCCGCATGAGTCGTCGTCATAGCGGGCTGGTTGGTTTGCAGCACCCTCGATATCAATTGGAGCCACGGTCATGTCATGTATGCGGGCGCGGCCGGCAGAATGACCGGCGGGGGTGTGTAATTGGTAAAAAAATCTTAATTTTGCGGCGTTATGCCGACTATTCCACATTTCCGCCGCTCGTGTGCCCGCATATTGCTGAGCCTCGGCATGGCTGCTGCCGCTGCCTTGCCGGTCGGCGCGCAGGAGCAATTCACCCGCGGCATCGAGTCTATCTCGTTTGTACCCAAGGGACAGTGGATTACCGGCGTGAGCGTCAGCTACTCGCAGTCGAAGCAAGACAATTACCAGTTTCTGGTGGTCGAGCGCCTGTCGGGCGACACATACAGTTTCAAGGTAAGCCCGATGCTGATGTATGCCTTCCACGACAATCTCGCCGCCGGCGGCCGCGTGGCATACCAGCGCACGCGCACACGCCTCGACCGCGCCGACATCGTGCTGGGCGCCGACACCGAGTATGGCGTCGACAATCTCTACTCCATAAGCCACAGCTACTACGGCATGGCGGCCTTCCGCCAATATCTTTCGCTGGGACGCACCACCCGCTTTGGACTCTTCAACGAAGTGCAGCTCCAGGTGGGCGGTGGCCAGTCAAAAATCTGCTCAGGCTCGGGCGCCGACCTCACCGGCACGTATGAGCGCGACTTCGACCTCAATGTGGGCATCGCGCCGGGCCTGATAGTGTTTCTGAGCAACTACTCGGCCCTGGAGGTCAACGTAGGCGTGCTCGGCTTCCACTACAACAAGACCCGCTCCGTGTCTGACCAGATATATGTGGCCAAGCGCGACTACTCGCGTGCCAATTTCAAAATCAATCTATTCTCCATCACCTTCGGGGTGGCATTCTACATATGATACGCCGTCTGCTCACAGCCATAGTCATCGCCGGCGCATCGCTGGCCGCCGCGGCCGACGAGCCGGAGCCCCGCGTGGTGCGCAAGTCGGAGGCGCCCGACCGCCCCGAGCAGCACGAGATGGTGATCGTGGGCAACGATACCGTGCCCCTGACCATGAAGGAACGCAACTTCGGCCGATACGACCGAGGGCTGTTCAACTATCTCTTCATCCCCCGGGGCAAGTGGGGCTTCGGCCTGACGGCATCTTACGGCGAGCTGAATACCGAGGATGTGCAGGTGCTCTCGCTGCTGAGCAATCTCGACCTCAGCGGCAAGATGTATTCCATCAAGCCTTTCATATCGTACTTTATCAAAAACAATCAGTCGGTGGGTCTGCGCTTCAACTACACCCGCGGCCAGGCCGACCTGGGCGGGCTGTCGGTCGACTTCGACGAAGACCTCGCCTTCACCCTGAGCGACATCAGCTACTACAGCCAGTCGTACTCGGTATCGGCATTTTACCGCAACTATATCGGCATCAATCGCAGCAAGCGCTTCGGCGTGTTCAATGAAGTCGACGTCACGGTCGGCTCAGGTACATCGCGCTTCAAGCGTCTGTACGACGGCGTGCCCCGCGACACCCGCACCGTCATCACCCAGGGCAGCATCAACTTCAGCCCGGGAGTATGTGTGTTCATACAGGAGTATGTGGCCTTCAACGTGTCGTTTGGCGTGTTTGGCCTCAACTTCCGCCGCGAGCACCAGCTCACCGACGGCACCGACGAGGGCACCCGCTTTACATCCGGCGCCAACTTCCGCTTCAACCTCTTCAATATCAACCTCGGCATGATGGTAGTGATATGACGACTCACCCGCGACTCACCCCACTGCTCACGGCTGCAATCGCCGCCATCGCCGCGCTGGCAAGCGGATGTATCAAAAACGACATCCCTTACCCGCGCATACAGGCGTGCATACGCACCTTTGAGGCGCAGGGCACCATCGGCCCGGCCGCCATCGACTCGGCCGCCCGCACCGTGTCCATCGCGCTCGACGAGGCCACCGACCCCGCCGCAGTGCGCATTTACACCTATACACTCACTCCGGGCTCAGAAGTAGTGGGTGGCTCCATAGCCCCCGGAGCCGCCGTCGACCTCACCTCCCCGCTGAGCGTGACACTGCACCTGTATCAAGACTGGGAGTGGACACTGAGCGCCACACAGGCCATCGAGCGGTACTTCACCATCGACGGCCAGGTGGGCACATCGACCATCGACGTGCCCGGCCGGCGCGTGGTGGCGTACCTGGCCAAGTCTATGCAGCTCGGCGCCGTGCGCGTCACATCGATGAAGCTCGGCCCCGCAGGCTCCACGGTCACACCCGACCTCTGCGCCGAGGGCCTTACGGTCGACTTTACCCACCCGGTAGAGGTGCAGGTATCGGCCTGGGGACGCGATGAGACATGGACCATCTACGTCGAGCAGGCCGACGCCACCGTCACCACCGTAAGCGCCGACGCCTGGACCAACGTAGCCTGGGTATACGGCCAGGCCGAGGCCGGGCGCGACAACGGCATCGAGTACCGCCTCGCCGGCACCGACGCCTGGACCCGCGTGCCTCAGGCCGACATCACTGCCACCGGCGGCTCGTTCCACGCCCGCATAGCCCACCTGCAGGCCGCCACCGCCTACCAGGCCCGCGCATACTCTGGCGACGACACCGGCGCCATACTCGACTTCACCACCGGCACCGAGCTGCAGATACCCAACGCATCGCTCGACGACTGGTGGCTCGACGGCAAGGTATGGTGTCCCTGGGCCGAAGGCTCCGAGCCATACTGGGACACCGGCAACAAAGGCGCCACCACCATCGGCAGCTCCAACTCCGTACCCACCGACGACACATCGACCGGCACCGGCCGCGCCGCCAAGCTCCAGACGGTATTTGCCGGCATCGGCCCGCTGGGCAAGCTCGCCGCGGGCAACCTCTTCGTGGGCCGCTACGTGCGCACCGACGGCACCAACGGCGTGCTCAGCTTTGGCCGACCCTTTGCCGAGCGCCCCACCCGTCTGCGCGGATACCTGCGCTACACCACCGCCCCCATCAGCCACACCTCGGCCGGATTTGAGCAGCTCGCCGGCCGCCCCGACACTTGTATCGTATGGTGTGCGCTCATCGACCAGGACGAGCCATTCGAGATACGCACCAATCCCCGCAACCGCCAGCTCTTTGACCCCGAGGGCCCATACGTGGTGGCATACGGCAAGGTGGAGTATGGCCGCGACGTGGCCACATACACCCCATTTGACATCGAGCTGCAATATACCTCCACATCGCGCGTGCCCCGATACATACTCATCACCGCCTCGGCCAGCAAATACGGCGACTATTTCACCGGTGGAGTGGGCGCTGTGCTCTATATCGACGACCTAAGCCTCGGATATGACTATTAGGGCACGATACGGTTACGTTGCAGTTACGCACTTGCCGCTTGCCGCGGATATGTATAAATTTGTGATACAAAACACACATATCCATGGTTGAAAAGACGATTGAAATATCCGGAGTGAATCTTCACTACCGCCGCTCAGGCACGGGCTCCCAGGCCATCATACTCATGCACGGCTGGGGCTGCGACCTCAATGCGCTGAGCCTCTTCGAGAGGGTCGGCGCCGAGCACCACACCGTGTACAATCTCGACCTGCCGGGCTTCGGTAAATCATCGGAGCCTTCCACAGCGTGGGGCGTCGAGGAGTACACCGTCATGCTGGAGGCTTTCGTGGCTGCCATGGGCATACAGAATCCCATACTGCTCGGGCACAGCTTCGGCGGCCGCGTGGCCATACTCTACGCCTCGCGCAATCCCGTACAGCGGCTGGTGCTGGTCGACGCCGCCGGTGTGCACCCCCGCCGCTCGCTCAAATACTACGCCAAGGTATATTCATTCAAGCTCGCCAAGCGTATATACCCCTTCATGGTAGGCCGCGAGAAGGCCGAGCGCAAGATAGCCGACATGCGCTCGCGCCGAGGCTCGTATGACTACAACAACTGCTCTCCCATGATGCGCAGCGTGATGGTGAACGTGGTCAACAGCGACCTGCGCCACGTGATGCCCCTCATCAAGGCCCCCACCCTGCTGCTGTGGGGCGAGGAAGACACCGCCACCCCCATGCGCGACGCACGCATAATGAAAAAACTCATCCCCGACGCCGGGCTGGTGACATTCCCCGGCGCCGGCCACTTCAGCTTCGTCGACAATCCCTACCAGAGCGCCGCCACCGTGCGCCGATTCATTCACCCCGACCTCTGACACTGCCAAGATGCTCATCACCCTCACCGCCATAGCCGCTGCCCTCGCTGCAGCCCTCTACTGTATGGAACTGAAACGCGACCTGATGATGTTTCAGCAAAACTCATACCGCCTCGAGCGCTACCGCCGCTGGCTCGGCGCCTCGGGCGACACCACGTCACTGTGGCGGCTGAGCGGGCTGGTAGTATTCTTTGCCACACTGTCGACTCTGTCGCGGCCCATGGGAGCGACGGTACTCACGGCCGCGTTTGCCGCGGCAAGCATCGTGCGCCTGG
>OFFM01001348.1_pt1 | contig 13794 bp, 8 predicted proteins | sample 1521401 | NCBI WGS metagenome assembly OFFM01 (sample SAMEA3504118, study PRJEB24116) | mouse gut metagenome | biome: mouse gut; feature: mouse-associated habitat; material: faeces | place: Denmark | collected 2011
GCGCTGCGCGCTCAACTACACGTATGGGGTTTACCATGTCGCGAGTCTCCGACTCTCCCCCGATAGTGTGCACGTTGAACGACGGAGGTAGGCTGCGCTGCGCTCGCGCCATACCTCCGCTCCCACAACCTCTGCCCCTGCAAACTCCAAGGAGCTATTTTAACACACGGGGTGTGCGATTTAACATAACTATTCTGCGGGTGAGGTTGTTATAGTAACATGATGATACGATGGCGCGAAGTAGAACTTTTCCCATCGCCACCCGAAAAACAACCTACATAAATACACTCAAAACCAGAATCCTGTTATGATCGACAAGAATTTCCGCACAGGCGATGCCAAGACCGATGTCTTTGGCTCGGATGCCATGTTAAATCCGGCTCCTGTAGAACGCATTCCCGACGGACCGACGACTCCCGAGGTGGCTTACCAGATGGTGAAGGACGAGACTTTCGCCCAGACACAGCCGCGACTTAACCTCGCCACATTCGTCACCACGTATATGGATGAATATGCGACGAAGCTGATGAACGAGGCTATCAATATCAACTACATCGACGAGACGGAGTATCCGCGTGTAGCCGTGATGTGCCAGAAGTGCATCAATATCATGGCTAACCTATGGAACACCCCTGAGACAAACCAATGGAAGGCGGGCGCGCTCGCGATCGGTTCGTCGGAGGCATGTATGCTCGGTGGTATAGCCGCCCTCAAGAGGTGGCGCGACCGCCGCAAGAAAGCCGGCAAGCCCTACGACAAGCCCAATATGGTGATCTCCACCGGTTATCAGGTGGTTTGGGAGAAGTTCGCCGCATTCTGGGATATAGAGATGCGCTGTGTGCCTCTGTCGCTGCAGCACCCGACTCTCGACATCGACGCCGCCATAAAACTCTGTGATGAGAACACTATCTGCGTAGTGCCTATCCAGGGTGTGACCTGGACCGGTCTTAACGATGATGTGGAGGCTCTTGATGCTGCGCTCGACAAGTACAACGCCGCTACGGGCAACGAGGTGTGCATCCATATCGACGCCGCCAGCGGTGGTTTTATCCTCCCGTTCCTCGATCCTGACAAGAAGTGGGACTTCCGCCTGAAATGGGTGCTCTCAATCAGCACTTCCGGACATAAGTTCGGTCTCGTATATCCCGGTCTGGGATGGGTGGTATGGAAAGACAAGAAGTATCTGCCCGACGATATGGCATTTACCGTCAACTACCTCGGCGCCGAGGTGACACAGGTTGGTCTCAACTACTCGCGTCCTGCCGCACAGATCCTCGGTCAGTACTACCAGTTCATCCGCCTCGGATTCGAAGGCTACAAGAACGTGCAGTACAACTCGCTGCAGGTGGCACGCTACCTCAAGCAGCAGGTAGGCGCCATGGAGGCATTCCAGCCCTATGCACAGGAAGATCTTCCCAACCCGATCTTCGTATGGCTGATGAAGCCCGAATTCCAGGCTACAGCAAAATGGACACTCTTCGACCTCCAGGACAAACTGGCTCAGAAGGGATGGATGGTGCCCGCCTACACGATGCCTGCCAACATTGAGAATATCGTTGTGATGCGTGTGCTCTGCAAGCAGGGATTCAGCCGCGACATGGCTGACCAGCTTCTCGCCGACATCAACTTCGCCGTCAACGAACTCAACGCGCTCGAGTATCCTACTCCCACGCGTATCGCGATGGAGAAGAACGTGCCCCTCAAATCGAAATCGTTCAACCATACCGGCAAGTAACTTTTTTAAACGAACTCTTTCGCGAATAAACGAACTCTTTCACGAGCCGAAAATACTATCTAAACACACAAACAAGGCTCTGAATACACATTAACCGTTACAGATCTTCTGTAACACTCTTCAGATCCGGCAGCTGCGGTGCCAATACGTGCCGGGTTGCCGGATCTTCTTTCGAGAGTAGCATACTCTGTTAAAACCCCATTGCGTCATGGATATAACCCTTACCCATAGCCAGATCAGCGATGCCGCCGAAGCGGCTTACAAATATGCGCTGACAGTGAGCGGAGGCGAGAACGCCCACTATATACCATATCTTGCCAACATCGACCCTGGACTGCTCGGGCTGAGCGTGATGCTCCCCGACGGCACCGCTTTTGATTTCGGCGACCATACGTACCGTTTCGGTATCGAATCTGTATCGAAGGTGCCCACGGCAGTGCTCGTCATGCGCCAGTATTCGCCCGAAATCCTGCTGCAGAAGATCGGTGCAGATGCCACAGGACTCCCGTTCAACTCGATCTTCGCCATACTTCTGGAGAATGACCACCCCTCGACACCGCTTGTCAACGCCGGAGCGATATCGGCGTGCTCGATGGTGAAACCCACGGGCGATTCCGACGCCAAGTGGAAAGCGATCACCGATAATATCACCGATCTGTGTGGCTCGGCGCCCGAACTTATCGACGAGCTTTACCGCAGCGAGAGCGCCACCAACTTCAACAACCGCGCTATCGCCTGGCTGCTCAAGAACTACGGGCGCATCTATGATGATCCCGACATGAGCCTTGACCTCTACACGCGCCAGTGCTCGCTCGGCATAACGTCGTCGCAGCTCGCGGCAATGGCTGGCACACTCGCCTTCGGCGGTCGCAACCCGCTGACCGGCAAACAGGTGTTCGATCCAGCTATATCTCCGAAAATCACCACCCTCATAGCCACCGTGGGATTCTATCAGAACACCGGCGACTGGCTCTATACCTCGGGTATCCCGGCAAAGAGCGGAGTGGGCGGTGGAGTGCTCGGAGTGCTTCCCGGAGTGCTCGGCATAGCTGCGTTCGCGCCCCCGCTCGATGCAGCCGGTAACTCTGTCCGCGCGCAGGCAGCCGTGAAATTCTTCATGCAGAAACTCGGACTCGGCATCATGAACGGAAATAATGTCACTATAGTGAAATGACAACTGACAATATATAACACGGCGCTGCGGGCGGCAACTCCCTGGCGCGCCACCAACTATTTATGTTATGGCAACAAACACAACTACAAAATCAGGCGCCGCACAGGTGAAGACTGCGGCGAAATTCGGCGTTTTCACGCTGATGATCATGAATATCGTGGCTGTAGTGTCGCTCCGAGGGCTTCCGGCGGAGGCGGAGTATGGCATGAGCTCGGCATTCTATTACCTTTTTGCGGCTCTGGTATTTCTTATCCCGGTGTCGCTCGTGGCTGCCGAACTGGCGGCGATGTTCCCCTATCAGCAAGGCGGAATGTTCCGCTGGATCGGCGAGGCGTTCGGCACAAAAGCCGGTTTTCTCGGCATCTGGCTCCAATGGGTCGAGAGCACGATATGGTTTCCAACCGTGCTTACTTTCGGCGCTGTGTCGCTCGCATTCATCGGCATGGACCATGTAGCCGACTCACATCTGGCGGCTAACAAGGTCTACACCCTCGTGGTGGTTCTCGCTATCTACTGGATCGCCACGCTGATATCGCTCAAAGGTCTCGGCTGGGTCGGCAAGGTATCGAAGATCGGCGGTATGGTCGGTACGATCATACCGGCTATATTCCTCGTGGTGTGTGCAGCGATATATCTCTGCACCGGCGGAGTGTCGCAGCTGAATTTCCACGGCGACTTCTTCCCTGACCTCACCAATTTCGACAACGTGGTTCTTGCCGCCTCGATCTTCCTGTTCTATGCCGGCATGGAGATGTCGGGCGTGCACGTGCGCGACATTTCCAATCCTACGGTCAACTATCCGAAGGCGGTGTTCGGCGGTGCGCTTTTCACAGTGCTGATCTTCGTGCTCGGCACCTACGCCCTCGGCATAATCATTCCGGAGAAGGATATCAACCTCGTGCAGAGCCTGTTGGTAGGCTTCGACAATTACATGCACGCATTCCACATGGAGTGGATGACGCCCGTCATAGCCATAGCGCTCGCATTCGGCGTGCTCGCCGGTGTGCTAACATGGGTAGCCGGTCCGTCGAAAGGTGTGCTCGCAGTCGGTCAGGCTGGCTATCTGCCCAAGTTCTTCCAGAAGACCAACAAAGCAGGTGTGCAGCGCAACATACTTCTTATACAGGGTTGTGCAGTGACACTTCTCTCGCTGCTGTTTGTCGTCATGCCTTCGGTTCAGAGCTTCTATCAGATCCTGTCGCAGCTCACCGTGCTGCTTTACCTCATAGCCTATCTGCTGATGTTTGCCGCCGCGATCTATCTGCGTTACTCCATGAAGAATGCGCAGCGTCCGTTCCGTATCGGATCGCGCGGCAACGGTCTGATGCTTCTTGTCGGTGGCGTCGGTTTTCTCGGCTCGTTGCTGGCATTTGTGCTTAGCTTCTTCCCGCCTGATCAGGTGCCGATGGGATCCACAACGGTATGGTATGCCGTGCTGTTCGGTGGCGTGGCACTATTCGTGATACTCCCCTTCGTCATTCTTGCTTTCCGCAAACCGTCGTGGCGTGGTGCCGGTGCCTCGTCTTTCGTGCCTTTCCACTGGGAAAAGAGCCCCGCGGCACAGGCACAGCTCGCAGCCGCACGCCGCCAGTATGAGATCGAGCAGGGCATAACCCCGGCACCAGAACCCTCAGCGGCACAGACTCCGGCTACGCCCGGCGCTGAGTGATTATCGCTCAGTGTGCGCCGTAGACCACAGTTGAGCGGTTCTCTCGCAGAGAATACGTCAATTATATAAACTGAAGGAGATAAACGCCTGGATTTTGGCGTTTATCTCCTTCAGTTTATATGTATGGTCTTAATCTCTTATTTGATGCGTATCTTGATTGATTTATTTCCCTGCTGGCGTATGTATATTCCGGAGGGAAGCCCGTCTGCCCAATTTTCGATCGGAACGTTCCTTTTCAGTATAACACCCTGGAGGTTGTAGACCGATACCGGAGTTTTGGCATCAAATTCTGCGGGCGCTGTTATACCGGTTGTTGTCTTTTTGGTGACGCGTGATGTTTTGACACACTCGACAGTCCCAGCTTCATCTAATGCGCAGACTATGACGATCAGTTCGCCATCAGAGAGTGCTGACACATCCACCGACGTTCCACGCCGTGACGATAATGTAGAGAATCCTGCACGGCTTGCTGCCGCAGCCGTTTCGGCATCGCTGGCTCCATTTATCTCCTCACCGCTCTCCTCATGGATCACGCGCCATGTGAAGCCGAAGCTCTCACCCTCATTCTTCAGGTCGATAGTGAGCATGTTGTTCTCGTCGAGCTCAGAGAACAGAACATAATCGGTTCCTGACTCGTCAGGCTCGAAAATCAGCGTCTCGACAAAGTTATAGGTATATTTATTTCCTGCCTTGTCTGAGACATACATCTGTGCCAGTCCCCAGATACCGGGTGCTGATCCTTGCGGCAATATGTGAGTGATCTTGTAATTCTCCCATACTGTCGGATCGCCATCAAAGAAATTGGTGTAGAAATTCCGGTGATAATACCAATAATTCCCATGAAGAACGCCTTGCGGATCCCGGAAGTGGTAGTAGCAAGGACCGAATCCCGAATTGTCGTCGCGGGCATAGAAATTCACAGTAACCTTTGTCTCGCCATCGGGTGCTTCTGGATGGGTTGGTTCAGCGTAGACCACGATCCTGTTCAGGTCTATTTCCGGTGCTTTGGTGTCCGGGTCAGGTGTCTTGATGAATATTTTCTTTATAGGTTCGTCAAGCGGTGAATCCGTGAAATTGATTTCAGTTCCTGTGCCTGCAAGATCACGAAAATTGACGAATGGCAGATAGTAATCGGCGGTGGGGTAGTAATCAGGAATTATAAAGTTTATCTCTGCCGTTTGCGTCTCAGGGTCGTACGTTCCATACTTATCAGTTAAGGAGGTGCCGCCTCCATTGAACCCCTCCACGTCGGCATAGAGACGTGAGAATGTCAGTGAGATGCCTATGTTATCCGTGACTTTATATGTTACTTTAAGATTCTGACACTCATGACCATCGACCATTATGTCGGTAAGCTCATATTCGAGACTGCCGCTGACATATTCCGGTGGAAACAGATCCTCAAGCGGGTTGTTGACGTACACATCTGTCACACAATCGTTGCGTCCCTCATACCGCTCATTCCCCTGAAGGTCGGAGAGAATGATATCGCCGGTGCTCCAGTGTCCTGCTTTCGCATATTTCCCAATATTGGCGGAGCCGCGAAGTGTGTATCCGTCATCGGTAGGATCGAGATGCACATCCACGAATTGCGAGTGTGCCTTGCCATCCTTGTCATAAAACACCGGGCTTGTCACGCGTGTGAGACCATGTGATGCGGCATCGTTGAATCCATCCATGTGGTTGAGTCCGACCTCGATAGTCAGTATCTTGTCCTCCTCGGGCGCACCGTCGACGGTTATCCCTACATGGTTGATCTTGCCGGGGTAGTCGTAGTCGGGGAACAGATTCAACACCTCGAACGTGAGATTATCAGGAATGGAAGAAATGTATCGTGTGCCGTGCATGATGCGGTCGCGTATGAACTCATACTTCGGTAATGACCGCGACATCAGCTTTTCGGGGTCTTTCAGATAGAAGGCGACCGATTCAGCCATGTCTTCGTTAGGGTTGATCGCGTGCGCATACGCGGAGACGAACTCGACATCCTTAGTTGTCGACCAACCTGCGCTGGCGTTAGGATCTTTGTACCATCCACCTAGTTCTATCCAATCGTTCTTGAGTTGTTCGGAGAATGTGAATTCCCAGAGCATGTGTGTTTTCTCGTGTATTATCAGACGGAGTGTCTCGAAGTCGTTTCCACCGCCTGTGAATGCCGTCTCCATGAACTCTATATATCCGTTTTCCACGGGCCATGTGACAGCCGCCGCTTCCGGGTAAAGTGGATGTTTCATGCCATTCACACGCCGGATGAGATAGTTGAGATGTGGTATCTTGTGGAATCCTTCTGGCATCTCCTCAAACATATTGATGATGTTCACGATTTCAGTCGGCGCGAACATCTGGAATCTTCCGGCATCCTCGTCAGTGATACCCTTTGTCAGCGATTCGTAATCTACGCCCAAGATGTGGCATCCGAACCGATTCCATAATATTTCGTCGGCACGGTTCACATCGTTGCCGAAGTCGGTGGCGAACTCGGTGAGCGCATGATGGAGACGTTTGGAGAAAAGGCGTCCGCGTACACCGTCAAGATTCACAAGGAATGGATTGGCATAATAGAATACATTATTTGATATTGTGACCTCATAAGCCTCACCCAGGTCTGAGATCTCTATGTCACCTTTTATAGAGCCTGATGTCAGGATGAACTTCGCTTTTTTGTCAAATTTGGTGGGCAGTGTTTTCAATGTTTCCACCATGCGGTAGGCATACTCCTGTGTCCATATCTCGTTCTCATTTGATAGGATGACGTTATAATTGGACTGAAGGATGTTTGCCGATGGAACGTCGGCAGGTACTATCTTCTTGCCGAGAAACTCAATCTCGGGAGGGGTGTTTATATAAGAACTGGTGGTATATCCGGCTGGGCTTTCATCCTCCTTCCACGAGAACTCCCACCGGTCAGGATTCTCGTTCTGTTTTGTCACGGCAATCCGCAGTGGGGTGGCTGGGACTACAGAGCCGTCGGCTCCGACGATAACTGAAAGCGCTTCCATAACGTTGTAGCCCGAAGCTTCAGCTTTGACGAAGTGCGTTCCTTCCGGAACGTTTTCAAAACGATAGTCGCCATCTGCCGTCAATTGCATCGATGCCAGATAACTGCTTGATGAAATGGTCAGGGCAATCTTGTCGCCGGATTCAATGCCGGTCAGCCTGACATTGACGGAGCCATTGGCTGCTGCATGAAGCACTATCAGTGATAATGCAAGAAATGTAAATACTCTCCGCATGGTATTGCTATTTTTTGTGATGAATATCTGTATTACGTATTGCAGTTGTGTGGTGTGTTATTGAAACATGTTATTGTTCTGTCGCGGTACTGACAGAGTTGTAAGCTATGGAAGCGTGAGGCAATAGGTTATCCTATCACTGCGGCAAAATTAGCGAAAAGCAGTGATTTCTGCAAGATTATGTTGTCCGATAGTAATCAGTGTGCGCCGTAGATCACGGGGCACAGTATGAATGGCAGCGGTGCGCGCAGGCGCATGGTGCTGTCGGCTTCAACAGCGCGCAGCGCCATTCCGGCTTCGTCCGGGGTGGCGCTCGACTGTGCGATGACGTAATATACCGGCTGCGAATTTTTTACGACGAATGCGTCCTTGTACCCGCCCGGGATAAGCCGCCCGAGCATAGCCTTGGCGTTGAACAGCTGATGGAACTGACCGACAACCACATTATATCCCTGCATTTTGCCTTCGGTTGTGATACCTTCTACATTTACTGGAGTCACACGCTCTCTCAGCATCGGGAGCGTATCGCCGGGGGCTACGGCTGTGGGGCGCGGCATGTTGTATTGCTGCAACTGCTGGGTGGGAACATCCGGATCACCGTGACGGGCTTCGGTCTGACGTTTGGCAGTCTCGTATGCGGCGCGGTAGTTTGCCTCGCTCGTCTTGCACCCTGTAAGGATCAGTGCGGCTGCTATTACGGTAACTATCTTTTTCATGCTTATCTCTTTATTTATGGTGTTGGTGTCCTCTGCCTGGCATGGGAGTGGTGCGGAGCACACGTAGATAATCGATTAGTGCTGTTGCGTCTGAGGCACAATCAGGGATGGTGATCTCAATCACGTTGAGTCCGGTGTGGAGACGTGCCGCGAGCATGTTTGACTGACCGGTCGACAGCCACCATCCGTCGCCGCGTGCCGGGAGTACGAACATACCACATGGTTCGCTGTTTACGGTCAGCGAACGTATGGCGCATGCATTACCGTCGGCTGGCGCTCCGTTGCCGTTGGCATAGCATAGGTCGATCAGGCATTCGCCATCGGCTGGCTCGGGGAGTTCAAGCACGATGCGTCTGACGGCTGTTTGAGAGCTCTCTACAAACCGCCTTGACAGGCGCCGTTCGCGTACAAGTGTTGTGCCCGGTTCGGCAAATTCCTCCACCTGCAGTGTGGTGAGTGTGCCGGGAGGAGTCATCACCCGCGGCTTTGACGAATATCCTTCCGGGGTCTTCGGGTCGGTTTCGGTCATAGCCATGATTGTGGCGGCATGTATCTCGGGGGCGGTGTATGTCGGGCGGTCGGTGGTCTCGTATGGTACGCCGTTGAGGTAGACCTTGAACTGTGTGCCGGGTGTGAAATCGGAGATCTCGGCACGTCGCGGAGTCTTCCATACAAGTTCGGGTACCGGTTGCAGCCATGACTGCCGGCTCACCTTGATGTCGCGCATCGCAGGGGTGTTGTTGGCGAGTGTGATTTCCACGCTGTGTTTGCCGCTAAGTACCGCAGGTACGAAATATTCCGCTGTCTCAACAGAATCTATGGCGAAACGTGCTATGCGCGTGCCGGTGCCGGTTATTGCTACGCTCAGCGTGGCGTCGCGGTAGCGCAGCGAGTCGATACGTATTGGTGTCGTGAACCCTTGGGTCACAAAAGGATGGAATTCAAGGCGGTCGTTGCAGAAAGTGATTCCGGCGACTCCACGCAGCAGCATAGCGGCAGCTGCTTTCATATCGGTTTCCCGTTCGGTGGATGCGGCATGGTAGATCAGCGATGTGGCGGCAAAGTTGAATGCGGCGGCATCCTGCGTCTGGGCTGCGGCAAGTGTCCATAGCATCTGTGTCGCAGGCCATGACTCACCGACGGCGTACGGGGGCGTTCCGACCGCCGAAGGCTGTGTGACCGACGGTCCTCCCGACACCATAGGTGTGTGGCTCAGTGCCGAACGCGCCATTTCAGGAGTCGGTATCCCGGCAAGAATAGCAAGCCCTTGACCGAAATTGTCGGCGGCTTGCGACTGCAGAGGGAATCTGCCTCCGTAAAGATATTGGCTGTAATACCCTTTGTCAGGTACCCAGAGACGGGTGTTGACAGCCTCCGAGATTTCGCGTGATCTTGCTGCCGGTGCCGAGCCGTCATGACCGAGCTCCGCGAGCATTTTGGAATATGCGTCAAGCGCGATGACTGTCGCGGCATTGTTGGCAAGGCATACCGACTCGAATCTGGCTGCCGCATCCATCCACCGTGGATATATCACGCGGTGCCCGCGGTCAGGATTGAGTATTGAGCCTTGCATGAGATCGAGATCAGTACGGTAAGCTACAGCGCTGTCGGCGGCAAGCATCCTGCCGGTGATCCTGCATGCTGTCTCGAGCCATGTGCGGGGGGCTCCCGCACAATATGCCTCCCATGCGGCGACTGCCCAAAGCGCCCGGGATGTAGTGAGCGGCGATGTATATCCCTCGCTCTCAATCGAAGGCAGACTGTCCGGACCGAGCATCGCCATTAGTTTGCGGCATGCAGCGTCGTTGTCGATGGCAGGAAGCGTTATCCATGTATCGAGCAGCGCCTGGGGGGAGTCCATGACAGTATCGGTTGTGACTGCCGCCGCTCCTGCGGAATATATGCGGTTGAGCAATTCCGAAGGTGTCAGCAGGCGTGTTCCCTCATGGCTGGTCTCTGCAATGCCGGATGCGCCGATATGCATGTTATGACAGAGCACGCTGTCGGCTGTTACAGTATAATCATCGCAGGTATATATCGCTTCCGGTGTCGGCGACGGTTGACCGCAGCCCGAAAAGAGTATTATCGCTGCAATCAACGTCGCTACACGGTGTGTGATTATGTCAAGTTTTGTGTACATTGTCATGCAAAGTAACAAAATTTTGGTCAGAATGGCAAATGCACCTTGTCAGGCATCACTGTAAGTGATATATGATTTTCATAAATGAAGTTTTTTTCTTAATTTCGCACTTGAATATGGCTGACAACACGTTTCTCGACAGGCTTGAGGCTGTCGACAACCGCTTCCGGGAACTTTCGACACTGATCACTGACCCGGCTGTGATTGCCGACATGCAGCGCTACGTGCGCCTCACCCGTGAGTATAAGGAACTTGAGCAGCTTACAGCACTGATCGGTGACTACCGTCAGGCTGTCGCTGATGCCGATGATGCGCGTGCCACTATGCGCGACGATGATGATCCGGAGATGCGGACGCTCGCACGCGAGCAGCTTGACCAAGCCACGGAAGCGTTGCCGGGACTTGAGCAGCAGATAAAGATGATGCTCATTCCACCCGATCCGGATGACCACAAGAACGCCATCCTTGAGATCCGTGCCGGTACCGGAGGCGACGAAGCCGCTCTGTTTGCCGGTGATCTATTCAAGATGTATTCGCGCTACTGCGAGCGTGCCGGGTGGCAGCTCTCTGTCACCTCCGCAAGCGAGGGCGCGGCAGGAGGATTCAAAGAGATAATAGCTTCGGTCACAGGCGACGATGTTTACCGCACTCTTAAGTATGAGAGCGGTGTGCACCGCGTGCAGCGCATTCCGGCTACAGAGACGCAGGGACGTGTCCATACATCAGCCGCTACCGTAGCGGTGCTCCCGGAGGCTGAGACTTTTGATGTCGAGATCAACGAGGGCGACATACGCTGGGATACATTCCGCAGCTCGGGAGCCGGCGGACAGAATGTCAACAAGGTAGAGAGCGGCGTGCGTCTGCGATATCCGTGGAAGAATCCTGTGACCGGAGAAACCGAGGAGATACTGATTGAGTGCACTGAGACGCGCGACCAGCCGAAAAACAAGGAGCGTGCGCTCTCGCGCCTACGCACATACATCTATGACCGTGAGCATCGCAAATATATAGACGACATAGCCTCGCGCAGACGTTCGCTTGTCAGCACCGGCGACCGTTCGGCTAAGATCCGGACCTATAATTTCCCGCAGGGGCGCATCACCGACCATCGTATAAACTATACTGTCTATAATCTTCCGGCATTTCTCGAAGGGGACATACAGGAGTGTATCGACCGGCTGATAATAGCCGAGAACACAAGCCGTCTTGAAAGTTCGGAATTTTAGGACATGCAACCATAAGATCATTTCTCCAAACCACTGAAAAAACAGATATGGACCGCAGACAACTTACCGAAAACATCCGTCGCAAAGGCTCTATGCTGTGCGTCGGACTCGACACAGATATAAAGAAGATCCCGCAGCATCTGCTCCGCACCGAAAACCCCATCTTCGAGTTCAACCGCGCTATTGTCGACGCTACCGCGCCCTACTGCGTAGCCTACAAGCCGAACCTCGCTTTTTACGAGAGCCTCGGGGTGGAGGGCTGGAACGCTCTTGAACTCACTCTGCGGTATATCCGCGAGAAGTATCCCGATCAGTTCATCATCGCCGATGCAAAGCGTGGTGATATCGGCAACACCTCGGAGCTTTATGCACGCAGCTTTTTCGAGCATCTGGATGTCGACGCCATAACGGTGGCTCCGTATATGGGGCGCGACAGCGTGACACCTTTCCTCGGCTATAAAGGTAAATGGGTAATACTCCTTGCGTTGACCTCCAACAAAGGTTCAGCCGATTTCCAGCTGATACGCGATGCCGACGGTATGCCACTATTCGAGCATGTGATGCGCACATCTTCCGAATGGGCGGGTCCCGACGAGATGATGTATGTAGTAGGCGCCACCCAGGGATCCATGTTCAGCGAGATCCGCCGCATCGCTCCGCAGAGCTTCCTGCTCGTGCCCGGCGTAGGCGCGCAGGGCGGCAGCCTTGAGGAGGTGTGCCGTTATGGTCTCACTGATGACTGCGGACTGATCGTCAACTCATCACGCGGCATAATATACGCATCGCAGGGTGAGGATTTCGCCGAGGCTGCCGGAGCTGCCGCAAGCGAGCTGCGCGACCAGATGGCGGAGATTCTACGTCAGCGTGGCATCTGCTGATCATAGCCCGTTAATCTTGATTAAAAACAGGGGCGTCACTGAAAAACGTCGTATATTTGCAATCCGCAAACCGTTCCGACGTGTTGCTCCCCGATAGAAAAGAACTCATTAACAACAACACATAATATGAAAATCGACAACTACAACTTCGCAGGCAAGAAAGCCATCGTGCGCGTTGACTTCAATGTGCCCCTCGACGAGAACGGACACATCACCGACGACACCCGTATCCGCGGTGCACTCCCCACACTCAAGAAGATCCTCGCCGACGGTGGCAGCCTCATCATCATGAGCCACATGGGCAAGCCCAAAGGTAAGGTGAACCCCAAGTTCTCTCTTGCCCAGATCAAGGACGATGTTGCCAAGGCACTCGGCTGCGACGTGAAATTCGCACCTGACTGCGCAAAGGCTGCCGATGCTGCCGCATCGCTCAAGCCCGGCGAAGTGCTCCTGCTCGAAAACCTCCGTTTCTATCCCGAGGAGGAGGGCAAGCCCACCGGCATCGAGAAGACCGATCCCGGCTACGAGGACGCAAAGAAAGAGATGAAGGCTCGTCAGAAAGAGTTCGCCAAGACTCTTGCATCGTATGCTGATGTTTATGTGAACGACGCTTTCGGTACCGCACACCGCAAGCATGCTTCGACAGCTGTGATCGCCGACTACTTCGACAAGCAGGATAAGATGCTCGGCTACCTCATGGAGAAAGAGGTGCAGGCTGTCGACAATATCCTTTCCGACATCAAGCGCCCCTTCACCGCTATAATGGGCGGCTCGAAGGTGTCAACCAAGATCGGCATCATCGAGAACCTCATGGATAAGGTTGACAACCTCATCCTCTGCGGCGGTATGACCTACACATTCGCCAAGGCTCTCGGCGGAAACGTAGGCGAGTCTATCTGTGAGAACGATAAGCTCGACCTCGCTCTCGATATCATCAAGAAAGCTAAGGAGAAAGGTGTAAACCTCGTGCTCGGCACCGACTGCGTGGCTGCCGATGCGTTCAGCAACGACGCCAACACTCAG
>OFFM01001352.1_pt1 | contig 13764 bp, 13 predicted proteins | sample 1521401 | NCBI WGS metagenome assembly OFFM01 (sample SAMEA3504118, study PRJEB24116) | mouse gut metagenome | biome: mouse gut; feature: mouse-associated habitat; material: faeces | place: Denmark | collected 2011
TCTAACAAGGCGCCTTAACAACTCAAATGTAGGAAAATTTGAGTCACAAGGGCCTAATAAGAGCCGAAACACGGATTCTTTGAAACAAAATACCAAAATCATAAAGATCAAAACGGCACACGACACCTTGATGAACGCATTTCGCAGTTCTTCAAGGTGTTCCCCGAATGTCAGGTTGCCATTATTTGAAGCTTTCGACATAAGTGCTATTTTGTTTCAGAGGTAGTTTCTTCCGGCAATTTAACTTCGTTATCAACGACTGGTTTCTCCTCCTTGACAGGTTCGTTCATTCCCTGCTTAAAAGAACGGATACCTTGACCCAAACCCTTCATAAGTTCAGGCAACTTCTTTCCTCCGAAGAGAAGTAGCACTAATGCACCGATTAGTATCAGCTCAGTTGTGCCAATCATACATGGCACAAGGCCAAGAACATTACCAAGCAACATAGTTGTAGTAGTTAAAATAATTGAAATAGTTCATATAGTTGTTGTAGTTGTTATAGTTGTAGTAGTTTCCATAGCTGGAATAACTGCTATAGCTATAATAACTATAGTAACTGCGATAGCTTGAATAGCTACTGTAACTGCTGTAGCTATAGTAGCTGTAGTAACTGTAATAGCTATAGTAGCTTGTATAGCTACGGTAACTATTGTAACTCTTATAACTCTTGTAGCTGTTATACGAAGAGTAGAAGCTGTTGTAGGCAATCAAAGGCATTTTGTCGCCTTTGCTACCATTGTTGGCGTTGGCAAGTGTCTCTGTAGGGATAACACTCGCTACTGATGCAGCTGCCGCCATTTTGCCGATTCTCTTCAAGGCATCGCGGCGATTGATTTTCTTCTTCTCGTCCATGTCTTACTTGGTTAAGATTGTCATTGCTATATCTGCTATTTTGTTTTCATCGAAAGAATTCATACAATGTTCCTCATTCTTAGGACACTGTGTGGAATAATTTTCGGACACGTGAGGACCAAGACATGCATCTCTAAGATCGCAGGCATGTGTATCTGCTTTTAGACAGATGTGGTCGGAGTATCCGTATCTTTCCGGTTCTGTGGGACCAAATAATGCAATTGCCGGTTTCCGCGCCAATTTTGCTGTGTGCATTATGAAATTATCCGGAGTGATAATCAAATCTGCATGTTTAACTATTTCGCAAATTTGTATTGGAGATGTAGCTCCCAATAGGGAGTATGCACCTCTGATTGGTATATCACCATAGCCACCTACTTGGAGGACAAAACACTGTTGTGCCAATAATTTTTCAACAATGATGTGCCACTTAATGGGGTGCATCATTTTTCGCGGACTTTCAGAAGAGAACGAAATGATAACATTTCTTTCCCCCCACGGTATATTTTTAATGAGGAGTTTAGTTGCCTCATCTAATTCCGCCTCGGGCAAATATAAATCGTCATCATTGTTTTCTTCTACGCCAAATATTTTGGAGACAAGATAAAGTGCCTTATTGCTTAAATCGTCAAAATCAGGCCTACTCCAATAATCATTGCACACTATAGTCGCATCTTCGGGTGGATTTCCGATTTCTTCAATAGCGGGATGGTTTATGAAGAAGCGAGTATAATGAGTACGCCGACTTAAGTTGAACTTCTTTCCATATTTGTCATAGGCTCTTTTTAGCGCAGTGGACAACATTAGAATGTCTCCAAGCCCACCAACTGGATCTATCCATATTGGGGTCTCGGATTCAAGTAGTTCCTTGGTTAGATATTCTATTCTTTCACTCATTTTACGTTTCTTTGAGGAAGTTTAAGGCCGGTTATAGGCTCAAAATATTTTTTTAGGAATATTTTCCTTGAGAGGCATTGGTCAGTCTTTCGATTAAAGTCCTTATGTCCGTTATATGCATCTAACGGACATCCTCCGTGACAGATTCTCCAATATTCACAACCTTTGCAGTCTGTCTTTGGCAGCACGTTCACTCGATTGTCTATCATGGCTCGTTGTTCGTCTGCAAAAATCTCCTTTAGTGACTTGTCTTTAAGATTTCCGTAAAGAAGAATGTCCCAGTCAGCAGCTCGCCCACATTGAGCAGTTTCGCCATCGGGTCCTAAATATAAGTGTAAACCGCATGTTGGAGAATCACAACAACCCAGACAATCATAATCTGATGTATAATGACGGAGGTATGTGTCAAAAGGGTCGATGTGTTGATAACGAGACCGATGTTCCCACCATTCCTTGAATATTGTGCCCAAGAAATCAGCAAATTCTTCCTGTGTTATTGCTGTATCAAGGGACTCTTGAGCTGCATCGTCATATACGAGTACCGGATGTATGTCAAAACCACCTTTTAATTTAAGATTTGAAAGATGATAGAAAATCTCCAATGGCTTGTCAAGAACTTGCTTTGTTACGACATAGATGAATCCCCATGTGATTCCATTCTTGTTCAACAAGTTAATCCCATCAAAAAATTTCTTGTTGTAAAGCTTGCTATCTCGAACTTTGCCTAATCCTCTCACTCCGTGAATAGGCTCGTAACTTGTGCCAATCACATGAATGCCCATCTTCAAGAATACATCAAGGAATTCTTGATTCATCATAGTAAGATTCGACTGAACAGCAAATTTGAGCCGATCTTTTGTCTGTGAGCATATATCATTAGTGTATTGGAGTGCTGATTTATACAACTCCAATCCAGCCATACAGGGTTCACCTCCGTGCCAAATTACACGAATCTCCTCATTAGGACACTCGGTCAAGTATTCATTGAATCGTTCAAAAACAAGTTTCAACAAATCCAACGGGATAGTCCGTGGTTTCTTACGATGAACAACATCGCAATAAACGCAATTGGCGTTACACGCTTCAGTTGCTTTGAATATTATAGTTGGCATGTTTTTTTATTGTTTTGTTGAAGTCGAGTTTTGTGAAATTCTATGGCTTCAAGTAATTCGGTCATAACCTTTCGGCAATTTGGATTTTCCTGCTTGCCTTCTTGACTGAAGAAACCCATACATACTCTGAACGCGGGGCAGAACGTGCATTTGTGGGACTCAACAAACCAATCCTGCCATTTGAGTGAATGTGCTTCTGCCGCATCTGCAAACTCTTCAGTACGTAGATACGGGTATTTTTCCTTAAGGATGATACCGTCTTTCAATTCTTTTTCAGAGAATGCCAAATTTAGATCCCTATCTATGTGAATATACCTATCTGGATTCACAAATTCAGCAAGATTTGGACTAACATAACTTTCGCCATCATAATATTTCTCCATGGTTGCGAAAGGTTCAATCTCTGCGTGCGGCATAGTTCCATAGAAGGAATACGTAATTAAATCCAAAACATCTTCTCCAAGCTCTGCGTCGGGCTTTATTTGTATTCCTGTATGAATGCCAAGAGATGCAAGAATTTGAGCATCCCTGCACGCTTGTTTTTCTGTGGAAGTAAAAATCACAATGACATTCAACTGCCGAAGTAACCCGACTTTATGATGGACATTTCTGAATTGTCCGAGTCGATTTATGTACAAAATCACAGGCGTGTTACCCCACGATGGATTTATATCAATTGTTTCAAGAGATGCAAAATCATCTCGATAAACAAAAGCATCAACTTTAGTAGTCTCATCCAAATGGCTTTGAATATTTTTGATGTCATCAAGACTATTTACCTTGATGACCAAAGCACGACCTTTCAGCCGTTCTTCAATCGGCCAATTGTACTCACATACAAAAACATGAGTATTGGGATTCTTATTTGATCGGATAAACTTGTGCATTTCGTATATGAGCTTCGTTTACAAATTTGTTAAGGCTGTGAGAGAGGCAACCTCCAGAGCAAAGGTCTTTCTGACGATAGTTGCAGTAATCACATTTTTCATATAGTCCTCCGACTTCGATTCTTACCGACTTGTGAAACTCGTTGAAATATTCGCAGAGTTCACGATGATTTTGAAAATCAAGTAGAGACTTCTTGTTATATGAAGATAGTGGGAAGCAAGACCATACCTCCAAGTCGGGACCGACATCTATTGCTGACCCGCAGCGAAAATTGACATGACCAAAAGTATGTTTGAACAACTTTCCTAGTTCTTCATCTGTGAAGGCACACATTGGCATCCCGCAATCAAATCCAAGATGGATGTCGAATGCTTCAAGTGTTGGAATTATTGCCATTAACTCTTCGGCCATCTGTCTCATTTTATCTGGTGAGATGCACATATTCTTTTTACCCGGAATCGGATGAGCCAACCCAAGCCTAATATGCCTTTGTAGCCCATATTTGTTAATGGCTTGCAAAGCGTAAGAATAATCAAATCCCAATTTGTACACATTGATGCTCAATGTTGTAAATCGAGCGAACGCACTTAGAAATCTTCCGATAGTTTCATTTTCTGAATACGGTGTTTCCTTTGGATTATTAAGATTTACAACAAAGGATAACATTGCAGGGTCAACGCATTCAAGTTTTTCAACAGCCTGACCAAGTGTCTTCTCACTTGTGATTCCATTTGTGAAGACGGTGACATGCATCCCTCGATTGATAATATAGAGGATATAGTCAACAATGTCTGGGTGAAGAAATGGCTCTCCACCGAGCAGTGAAATATTTGTATCGCCTCCCGATTGGAAGAAATCTACAATGTATATCAAATCTTCCCACTGAAGGATGTCCTCCGGTGGAGCATCGTGCATGTGCTTTCTTGCAAAGCAATAAGGACATGAACGGTTACATGTTTGTGTTAAAAGTATATTTGGCATGGTCTTATACTATTGTTAATTTATCGGGAGTAATGACGATGTTTTCAATTCTTTGTTTGGGAGAATTAGAAGAATTGATGTGCTTCAAATACTCTGCCGTTGTCAAAATAAATTCATTTAGTTCAATGGCTTTCCTCACTGAAAATAGATCACAGCGAATATTGATAGGTGGGAGATGCTCCCAGTTATCACCATTTTTAACCTGTACATCACGAAGAAGTCGCCCAAATGATGTTTCTTTTTCAAGAAATACACAATTATATGCGATTTTCCCCTCGCTATCAATATTTATGCGTCTTACATCGTCACCTAAAACTTGGTACACATATGGTTCGAACTTTCCTTCTTTGGAACGACTATACCCACCCATGATACCTATTATTTCAAGATCATTATCAACAATCTGTTTTTTTATGTATGGCATCAAGTCATAGATAGTGGGGACTGAATCCTCCCACCGTAGCATTACCTCTGAGAGCATATAATACAGCCCTTGGTCATAACTGAATTCTCCTGCTTGATGGAATACCATTGCGTATTTATTCCAAAAAGTCACCACATGAGGATGACCGACAATATTGACTAATTCAATATTGTCGGAGTCATTTCGTCTTGAACTCAGATAAAAGTTATCTGAGTCAATCGTGGAAATAACTATTCCATCAGGTGTAAAAATAGTTGCAGTCATACCTTATAAGCATAATCTAAAACCAAACGGAGCCATTGCCGTAGAAAACGAACTGCTTCCTCTGCTTGTTGTTCGTACAGAAGCCTTGTCACCTCCGAAGTATCCACCTCGGAGAACTCTTTGCGTTTTATCTAATTCAAGTTCTCCGGTATTATAGTTGGTATAGTAGTCTTGACACCACTCGATAACATTTCCACACATGTCATAGAGTCCAAAAGCATTGGGCTTTTTAGTTCCGACTATGTGAAGTGTATTCGAGCTGTTCCCTGAATACCAAGCATAATCATCGGGTACATTGCCTCCAGAAAATTTTGTTGTTTTATCTGAAATAGAGCCATCTGGATTCAGAGGTACCTTTGCCGCATATTCCCACTCCGCTTCTGTTGGAAGTCTGAAATTACGACCAGTAATTCTATTTAGTTTTTCAATAAAAAGCTGACAATCCTCCCAGCTTACATTGTTTACCGGATAGTTTTCGTTGACAATAGTGGAGGGATTATCATTCATAATGACATTCCATAACTTTTGAGTCACCTCATGCTTTCCCATATAAAAGTCTCCAACTTGACGATTCTTTGCAGGTTTCTCACTTGCGTCTGCATAAGCATCGTTGGGGTCGTCACAACCAAGTTTAAACGAACCACCAGGAATTTTAACCATTTCAAGATGGATTCCATTTATAGTAAAAGTGTCAACCTGTTGAACATATTTTTTTGAAATGTCAGCAGTTCCACCACCTCCTCCTGAAGGGATGATTCCACTATTAAATAAATAAAACACTACACCTCCAATCGCAACCGCAATCAATAGCATTAGAGGCAACTTAGAACGTGTGGGATTATCCTTAACACGTTTTGTAACCTTGTGCGGATTAGGGTTGGGCTTGGGAGCGTCCGGAATGTCAGTTGATGCCAACATCTTGCCAAGATCATCTGCCGTAGGTCGATCTTCTTTATCTGCTTGCATACATAACTCTGTGATACGGCGAATTTTCTCATCCTGTATCTCAGAAAAATCCACTTCTGCACCCTCATACTGCAACTGACGACCTGTTGAAAGGTCATCAAAAGGCATACTTCCTGTAGCGAGTTCATATACAGAGATGCCGAATGAAAATATATCACCTTTGCGGTCTGGTTTTCGGTCAGCTTTCTTTGAACTGAATTTCTCTGGAGGAGCGTAAGCCTCGGTCATACTTGTACCTTGGTTTTTCAAGTTAACACTATGACTGAGGCGCGTTTTTGTTTTACTACTAATGCCAAAATCACTGAGGACATAAGTAGTTTTACCACCAGTATTATCAATTAAAATATTAGCCGGCTTTATATCCTGATGGACGATTCCATTTTGATGAAGATACTTTAAGCCATTTGTTATCTGAACGACAGCATCGGTTAATTCCTCCGCTGTCATTTTGCCTATCTTCTTGTCAAGGCTACCTCCGTCACAGAACTTCATAACCAGATACGGAATGTTGCCCCAACTATCAAAGTGTTCTGCTTTAAGTATGTTGGTGTGATTAAGTCCCTGCATCCGGGTATATTCCTCGGAAAGACCATTTATACCATCTTCATCAAGATTAGTATAAATTTTCAGTGCGACAGTTGTATGAGTTTTGTTATCAGTAGCTCTCCATACATCAGCAAAGCCACCGACACCAATCAGTTTCTCAAGAGTATATCTTTCGTGAAAGACATCTCCTGCTTTAAATTTATGTATTGATTTATTATCTGACATAGCTTAATTAAACATTGTGATGATAAATTGGATCTTCATAAGGGTCATCTGTATTGACTCCTCTTCCGGGTAATTCCTCTTCATGCTGAGGTTGTTGCCTTACAGGTGGAAGTTCATCATAAGCCCTATAAGTTCTTAATGCCTGTTCTGCTTTTCGGGCTATACCGTTAATCTGATTAAGTATTCTTTTTTGATCAGAGCTAAGTACTTTTACATCAGGCATAGAATTCAAGTCATTTGCGTTGGCTTGAAAATCTTTTAGTTGATTTGCTTCTGCACTTGTAAAATGGCGCCGACCTTGTGCATTGCGAATATTCTGATTTATCGTATTGATTGAATTATATGTATCCCTCATCAATCGAAGATAGCCTTCAGAGACATGCTGTGGTTCTTGAGATTGTTGAGATTGAGCCGGCTGTTGGGGTTGTGTTGGTATTGTGGGGAGTTGACCCTGATTCGGCTTAGAGGGTATATTGGGCTTATCAGGTTTGCTGGGTTTGCTGGGTTTATTAGGAATCGGATCATTATTGTGGTTATCCGTTTGTTCTGGTTCAGTTATGACATTCTCATTTGAACCGTTTTTCTCCGGTTGTTCAACATTGAACTCTTGATTAGAAGAACCTCCAGACTTTTTCTCTCGGTTGAAGAACCATATAATACCCATTGCCACTAATGCGACAATTGCTAAAATCAATATGTAGTTCTTATTGTTTTGCCAAAAATTCGGAAGGACATCGGTGTTCTTTTTGACTCTATTATCCTTAGATTTAGAAACAGAAATTGGTTTCGGCTTGCCTTCATCATAGCCGAATGCCTTGCGTGTTGGCGTAGTACCGCCTTCGGTAATACACACCACTTCGATTGTGGCATTATCAGACCACCCCTCCTTTTCTCCCTCTTTCCATAATGCAGCGAGTGCATCTTTAGAAGAAGTACAATTATCTGCTAAAATTGAGTCAATTTTGGAATCGTTGAGAAGTCCACAAAGGCCATCACTACATAATAGGAATACATCCCTTCTGTGAATAGGATAAATCTTGGTTTCAGGACTCGCTTTTTCGCCACTGTCTCCAAGGGAACGAGTTATGATATTTCCATCTGGATGATCGAATGCTTCATCCTCTGTAATTTTCCCATCATCAACGAGTGATTGAACATATGAGTGGTCGTGTGAGAGTCTAACAAGCGTATTCTGTGGATTGTAGCAATAAATGCGACTATCACCACACCAAGCGCAATATGCCTTTTCACCTAGTATCCATAACAGAACAATGGTACTTCCCATTCCTTCGGATTCACGGTGGACTTTAGCATATTCTTTGATGCTTTGGTCTGCCTCTATAATCGCATTCTTAATGAAAGATGTAATAGCATTGTCATCATTAAGTATATCATTGGGAATATTGCGAAACTTCGCCTTTATGCCCTCTATTACGAACTCAGAAGCTTTTTCTCCTGATTTCATACCACCCATACCGTCTGCAACGACCATGAGAGCACCCTTTGAAGATAGTTCCACATCTGCATCGTTGCCAATAGTGGATGAGTCTTGTATGTTATCAAGATTTGGACAAACCCAATAATTGTCTTGATTTTGGGCTCGACCAGCCTTATCGCACTTAGCTGCTATATTAAATGTAATTCGGCTCATCTTATCTATATTTATCTTGTTTTGTTAAAAATTCATTTATGTATATACTCACACCATCAACTATAGGTGTCATTGATTCATTAAAGCCTATGGTTCTTAGCTTAGAAATATTTGCACACGTATAATTTTGATAATGGTGATTGATAGTTTCTGGTATTGAAACATAAGAAATCATCACGTCATGGTCTATTTGTTCAGTTATGGCTTTTGCAACTTCGTTAAACGATGTAGAAATCCCAGTTCCGACATTAAAAATTCCGGATACACCGGGGTTTGACAAAAACCATAATATTACATTGATGCAGTCATCTACAAACACAAAGTCACGTGATTGATTACCATCTTTTATGTTGTCATCATTTGATTTGAAAAGCTTAATTTCGTCTGTGGCGAGAGCTTGTTCATAGAATCCATTTATGACACTTTTTTGACTCCCTTTGTGGTACTCATTAGGGCCATAGACATTGAAAAACTTCAATGCTACGGTCTGACTACCTTCCACAAAACCATTGTTTCGAGCAACAAATAAATCAAATTGGTTTTTACTCCATCCATATAGATTAAGAGGCCTTAGTGAGGAAAGATACTCAACAGTTTCGTTATCCTCAAAACCTTTTCCTCCATCCCCGTATGTCGCAGCTGAAGAAGCATATATGAATTGGATTTTATTTTCTTTGGCAAATTCATAAAGAGAAATAGACATTTCATAATTGTTGGCCATTATCAAATCTCCGTCAGTTTCTACCGTGGAAGAAATTGCGCCGAGATGAACTATTGCCTTAATATCTTTGCTGTGACTGTAAAGGAATGACAGTGTATTTTGTGGAGATATATAATTAACATGAGCACGTTTCGCTACATTCTTCCATTTCTCTTCTTTACCGAACCAATCAATCGCAACAATTCGGTCATAACCCTCGGTTTCCAATCTGAATAGAAGATTGGAACCAATAAAACCTAACGCTCCTGTAACAATAACCATTCTACTCATATCCCAATTGTATTAAAATATTAGTAGAAGAAGTAGAAACAGTAAATGGAATTGTAGTAACACTTCCTCCATTATTCAGAACAATATCAGCTCCAACTATCGTATCAAGAGTATAGTCTCCACCTTTAACAAGAATGTCGGGCGTCAATTTTGAAATTAAATCGTACGGCGTTTGTTCTTCAAACTTTACAATATAATCAACACAATTAAGTGCTGATAAAACTTTAGCCCTATTCTCAAAACTGTTTATTGGTCGGTTTGTGCCTTTTAGCTTGTTTATTGATGAGTCAGAATTAAGCCCGACGACTAAGATGTCACCAAGGTTTTTCGCTTTAAGAAGCAAATCTACATGCCCAGCATGTAGGACATCAAAGCAACCATTCGTAAAAACTATTTTTTTATCTAATCTATTCTTAAGAATGTCTGAAACATCATTTATAAGCTTAGGGCAAGGCGAACAAATCCTATCAAAAGAGACTCTGCTTGTCCCAAATTGAGACACTTTATGCTGTGCCGCATTATTGGCTAATCTGAGCGCTTCCTCAAATGAAATTTGATTGGCAAGTAGTACAGTAATAAAAGCGGTCACAACATCTCCTGCTCCGGTAACATCATGGATGGGAATATCTGTCGCAGGAATTTCAATAAATCCATCGTTTTTGGAGTATCCAGCAATTCCATTTTTGCCCAATGTTACAACAGCATACCTGCAATCAAGAAACAGTGATATACTCTTTAAGAGATTAAAAGTGTCTGTCCCCTCAATTCCTAAAAATATGCCAAGCTCTCTCAATTCCTTTTCGTTTCCTTTTATCAAGGTGGCGTTTCGAAATTTATTGTACGGAGAATGCTTAATATCAATGATGGATGGAATGCCAGCTTCGTTGCAACTGTCTATAACTGATTTACAAAGGCTATCTGTTAATACGCCTTTGCCATAATCAGAAAGCACAACTGCATCGTAGCTGCCAGCAATAATCTCCTCAATAATTTTACAAATTGTTTCCTCGGGAATGCCATTAATAGTATCTTCATCGACCCGTAGGAGTTGATGATTGCTATTGGAAATATATCTTGTTTTAGTTGTGGTTTTTGATGAATCAATTATGAGGTTAGCGACACTGATGTGTTCTTTTTGAGCTATGCGAAGTATTTCATTTCCCCAATGGTCATCTCCAATTCTGCCACACAATGAAACTACATTGTTCTCAGATAGCTGATATGCTACATTTGAAGCACCGCCTAATTTGGATGTTGGAGATGACCAGCCACTAAGAACTACACAAGGAGCCTCGGGTGATAACCTCTTCGCTTCACCTTTAATGTAAATGTCCAACATTACATCTCCGACAATCAGTATTCTCTTAGCCTCCTTCATATCATACATTTTTTATCTTTATAAAGGAAGCACCAATACGCTTTGCAAATAACTCGTCAGAGTATGAGTCTCCAAGTACTAAAGTCTTAGAAAAATCTATTTTAGGAAATTGCTGTTTAATTATTTCTGCTAAACCGGTATTTGGCTTACGATTAAAAGATTCCGAATTAGCATCCGGGCATACGTAAAAACCTGAGATTTTACCACCGGCCTTAACTATTTCCGTCTCAATATAGCTATTTATGGCATCAACTTGTTCTGACGAGACTATCCCTTTACCGATACATGCTTGATTAGTAACAACGAATATTTCTTCATAAGCCTGTGCAATATCCTTACATGATTCAAGGAATCGGGCATTCAAGGTTATGTCTTCAATCGTTAGGGCATATCTATTGGGAAGTAATTCATTGATTACACCGTCCCTATCAAGGACCAGCCAATTGTATTTTCCATTTGTCGCAAATGCAATAATATCATTCCAAATACTACGCTCGCATTTACTAGTGAACTCATATTCTATTTCTTCACATATTTTGTGTAATAGAATCATTGCGACATCCTGAATTGATTCGGAATTCAGGATGGGAAGCGCAATAATATTTTGACAGAGCTCGATTAGTGGATTTGGCGGATTTGCTCCAGTAACGACATAGCATTTGGCTCCTATTTCATTGGCCGCCGAAATTGATTCAAGAATGTTTTTTGACTTTCCTGAAGTCGTTAAGCACAACACAATGTCTTCTGATTTTGCAAAGGCCTCAATCTGTCTTGAAAAGACCTTCTCAAATCCAAAATCATTGGCCTCACAAGTAAGAACCGATACGTCAGATGCTAATGAAATGGCTGGCAGAGGGTTCCTTTTAATCTTCAGCTTGCCGACAAGTTCTGCTGCAATGTGCTGAGAGATGGCAGCAAATCCTCCATTACCTGCAATAAGGACTTTGCCGCCATTATTAAAGCAATCAATGATCTCTTGTTTCAAGTCAGCAAAAAGATTAAGCACAGAAATATTCGCCTGCAACAACTGAAGTGTTATTGCAGCCTCTCTTAGAGCTGATTGGAGCCCTATGATATTTTGCTGTTTCTGTGTCATAATCTATTATGGAGTCCATATCTCTTGTTTAGAGATATGGAAGAATTTAATTGTCTTGATTGTCAACATTTTATCATGCACGAATTAAATCATTTGCTCAACAAAAGTTAGATTGTCTTAATAAACCCCAAATTTTGTGAGTCTGAAATTGCTCTCATATCAGAATTTTTTCGTAACTTTGCATGTGGTAAAGTAACTCTAAACAAGAGATTTGGATGGATGCTAAACAAAATAGCCTCGATGCCGGAGCACCGAGGCGTTCGTGTGTTTTATAGGGACTTTAGGATTAGACTATTGGCTTTGTCAACGACTGAGGTGTCAAGGGAGGCGAGGTAGATTTGGGTAGTGGCTTCGCTGTCGTGGCCCATGCCTTCGCTGATTACGCTGAGGGGGATGCCCTTTGCTTTTGCGGCACTGGCCCATGAGTGGCGGGCAACGTACATCGTCAAGGGGATGTTTATTCTGACCAAGTCGGCTATCTTCTTCAAGTTGTGATTGATGTTGTAACCGATGTTGCGGTAGGCACATCGCTCGTTGATACCATCTGTCTTGATGATGGGTAACAAATATTGCGTAGGATTGTCGGGATATTTGTCGAGGATGGCTTGCATTTCCGGCGCCCATGCGATTGTGAGCTGCTGTCCGGTCTTGCGACGGCGATAGACAATTGATCCGTTTTTAAGGTCTGTTTTCTTCAAATAAGCCATATCTATGAAACTCATACCACGAAGATAGAAACTCATCAGGAACATATCGCGGGCGTAGTCTAATGGCGGTGAGAGTGATAAGTCCAATGCCTTTATTTTCTTTATGGTGGGAAGAGGCAATGCGCGTTTAATGGTCTTGTCTACGCCAGTATAGACATGACGGAAAGGATTGCGGTTCTCGATGATGTCATCCTCAACTGCCCGGTGATAGACCGCCCGAAGAATGCGGGTGTAAAAGGATATGGTGTTAGGAGAATTGCCACGCTGCTTGTGCCATGCCTCGTATGCTTCCATTATCTCGGAGGTCATGCAATCGAGCATGATGTCTTCGTCTTCTCGGAACTTCTTAAAGCTGTTGAGTGCAGCTGTATAGGTTTCGGAGGTTCTTGTCTTACCGTGTTGCTTGAACTTGATAATCAAACTCTCCATGAAGTTGAACAATGAGTATTCGCTTGCATATCTGCGAAACTCGTCAATCACATCATCGGCGGTATAGGACAATCCTTCTGCATCAAGGCGTTTGTCAATTTTGGTCAGTCGCTCTACATCCCAGCGGATTCTCTCGCGGATTGAGAGAATGAATGATTTCCTTTCGCTGGATTGCTTTGTTGTTACCATTGAACGGTTTTCATCCCATTCATCAGGCATTACATGATACTCAGTGTTTAGTTGACGGACTTTTCTCTCATGGATAATCTGGTAGTAGATTGCACCCTCATGGTCTGCAATCGTTGATGGTCGGTATTTTACTTTTATTGAGGCCATAGTGTATCGTTTTTTAGTCTA
>OFFM01001353.1_pt1 | contig 13762 bp, 12 predicted proteins | sample 1521401 | NCBI WGS metagenome assembly OFFM01 (sample SAMEA3504118, study PRJEB24116) | mouse gut metagenome | biome: mouse gut; feature: mouse-associated habitat; material: faeces | place: Denmark | collected 2011
GAGTCTAGTCACCCCGACAAATCCAAAGTACGCCGGATGATCATTATGATCATCCGGCGTTTGTTTTTACCGGGGCGTGCGGGTGTGTTTATCGGAAATTGTTTATATTTGCAACTTATTTCACTTCGGTCCGGATGTTTGAGCGCCGGCGTATGGCAGACGCGGCTCCGCAACCGATTAATCAGACAGCAAAAATGCCAACGACATCACACCGCGGTCAGATAATGCCCGCGTCACCAATACGTAAGCTCGTCCCCCTCGCAAACAAGGCTAAGCAGCGGGGTGTGAAGGTGTATCATCTTAACATCGGACAGCCTGATCTGCCAACACCCAAGGAGGCGTTCGACGCTCTGCGCAATATAGACCGCACGGTGCTTGAATACAGCCCTTCGGAGGGACTGCTGTCGCTGCGTGAGAAACTCGCCGACTATTACCACCGGTTCGATATAAATGTCGATGTCGACGACATAATCGTCACTACCGGAGGCTCGGAGGCTGTGCTGTTCGCTTTCATGGCCTGTCTTGATCCGGGCGACGAGATCATAGTGCCTGAGCCGGCATACGCCAACTATATGGCATTCGCAATCTCCGCCGGAGCGAAGATCGTCACCGTGCCGTCGAGCATCGACGAGGGATTCGCGCTACCCCCGGTTGAGAAGTTCGAGGAGCTTATAACTCCGCGGACAAAAGGAATATTGATATGTAATCCTAACAATCCGACAGGATATCTATATACGCGCCGCGAGATGGAGCAGATCCGCGACCTCGTGAAGCGCCACGATCTTTTCCTTTTCTCCGATGAGGTGTACCGTGAGTTCTGTTACACTGGCGCGCCCTATATCTCTGCATTCCATCTGCCTGGCATAGAGGAGAATGTTGTGCTTATCGATTCCGTGTCGAAACGCTACAATGAGTGCGGAATCCGTATTGGTGCCATTATCACCAAGCATAAGGAACTTAAGGCTAACGTGATGAAGTTCTGCCAGGCGCGTCTAAGTCCGCCGCTTATCGGGCAGATCATCGCCGAGGCATCGATAGACGCTCCGAAGGAATACATGCTCATGACCTACAACGAGTATGTGGAGCGGCGTAAGTTTCTGATCGACGGTCTGAACCGCATCCCCGGATGCTATTCGCCCATACCTATGGGGGCGTTCTACACCGTTGTGAGCCTGCCGGTCGACGATGCCGACCGCTTCTGCGAGTGGTGTCTGAGCGAGTTCGAGCATGAGGGTGCCACTGTTTTCATGGCGCCGGCTTCGGGATTCTATACCACTCCGGGCATGGGGCGCAATGAGGTGCGCATGGCTTACGTCCTGAACAAGGAGGATCTTGCCGCCGCGCTGCGGGTTCTTGCCGCCGCGCTCAAGGCATATCCCGGTAAGACTGCCGCCGCGGGGTGAGCCGCCGTGACAACATCAGCCTGTGGCTGGCGTCGCGGCTTAGCCTGACGCCGCAGGGGGGTGGCACATCTCCCGGAGTCGCTGTCGCCGTGATCGCCGTCGCGCTTTCGGTTTGCGTCATGATCCTATCCATTGCTATTGTGATGGGTTTCAAGAGACAGATAACGGCAAAAGTGACCGGATTCGAGCAGCAGATCACTGTTGAGGCTGACCGATCGGGCTTCTTCTCCGGTGAATATGTCAATGAGGGTATCCGGCTTACACCGGCGCTTGATGCGGCGATACGGAGCGCGCTTCCGTCGGGTGCGACGGTGAACCTTACCATACGCCAGCCAGCGATTCTTAAGACCGATAGTGATTTTCAGGGTGTGGTCATGAAAGGGATAACGTCGGGCGGTGCTGATGAGGCGTTTCTGAACCCGCAGGTTACCGCCGGCGGCTTGTTCTGCGCTGACTCTCTGAATACGATAGCTATTTCCCGGAATACCGCCGATGCTCTCGGTCTGGCACCGGGCGACCGCATCTACACGCACTATCTTGTCGGCGAGAATCTTCTCACGCGCCGCCCTGTCGTGACTACCGTCTATGATACCCATTTCTCCGAATACGACCGTCTGATATGCTACGCACCGATCGCTATGCTTCAGACCATGCTGCACACCGATTCCATCACGGCGACTGCGATAGAGATCAACGGGCTGGATGATGCGGAGGTCGACGCTGCTGTCGATGAGCTGCGTGTCGCTCTCGCACGCTATGCCGGGGAGCACGGAGAGCAGTTGCGCTACCGCGTGACCGGTGTGCATGAGTCGGGCGCACTATATTTCAGCTGGCTTTCACTTATCGACACCAATGTCGTGGTGATACTGACACTGATGGCATGCGTGGCAGGATTCACGCTCATAGCATCTCTTCTTGTCATAATACTACAGCGCATACCCACCATAGGGCTGCTTAAGGCTATGGGTGCCGACGACGGCATGCTGCGGCGCACGTTCGTGGCGATCGCCGCCCGTCTGGCTGTCGTAGGGATTCTGGCTGGCAATGCTGTGGCGCTCGCATTGCTTCTGGTGCAGCAGCGGTGGCATGTAGTTCACCTGAACCCTGACGCGTATTATCTGAATTATGTGCCGGTGCATATCTCGGTTCCTGCGATACTGGGGCTCGACTTAGCCGTGGCTGTGCTGTGTCTGCTGTTGCTCACACTGCCGTCGCGGATGATAGCCCGGCTCAATCCTGCCGCGACCATGCGCTATGAGTAGTCGAGCGTGCCACGCATCTTTTTGGCATGATATTTGTTATAATGACAGTAAAGACTTAAATAATTGCATCATTACAAGGCATCATTTGATAATATAAAGATAACTGATGACAAATAAAGCTGATATAACTTCACTCGTCACCGAAAGCATACAGGACCGCAAGGGTCACAACATCACACTGATCGACCTGTCCAACATAGAATCGGCTGCCGCATCACAATTCATCATCTGCGAGGGAACATCGACAATGCAGGTGGCTGCTATCGCCGACAATGTGCGCGAGCAGCTTCAGGAGCGCGCAGGCATAAAGCCGTATAACTACGACGGCTATGCCAACTCGCAGTGGATTGTCATTGACTATGGCGACACGCTCGTCCATGTATTCCTCCCTGACGTCCGCGAGCGATACAGCCTTGAGACGCTGTGGAGCGACGCGCCGATGACTGAAATCCCCGACCTCGACTAACCCCCAACATATCTCCATCACATGCAACCACAGAAGCCGAAGAAGCCCACAGTGCGCTTCAATATGTACTGGATGTACGCCATCATAATAATCATGCTAGTAGGAATACTCTATTTCGACGATAACTCCATGAGCAAGGAGGTGGCGTATACCGAATTTGAGAATTATGTAGGTAAGCGGGGTGTCGACAAGATCATCGTCTACTCCAATAAGAACGAGGCTGAGGCATTCCTCACCGACTCCATGGCACGCGTGGTGTTTCCCAACGCTTACAAGCCCGGCGCGGGTGTGGCAGCGAAGATTGTCACCGATATACCGTCGGCTGACAAGCTGCAGGACAAGATAGACCAGTGGCAGGCTGAGGGTGTGTTCACCGGACAGGTGAAGTTTGAGAAAGCATCCGATTTCGGCGCCATACTCTGGTCCATCGGTCCGTTTGTGCTCCTGATCGCGTTCTGGTTCTTCATGATGCGCCGGATGTCGGGCAAGGATGGCGGTGCCGGTGGTGTCTTTAATGTAGGAAAATCAAAGGCTAAGATATTCGACAAGGATGGACCGATACAGGTCACATTCAAGGATGTCGCAGGGCTCTCGGAGGCTAAGACCGAGATCGAGGAGATAGTGGAATTCCTCAAGAATCCGCAGCGCTACACCAATCTCGGAGGCAAGATTCCTAAAGGCGCTCTGCTTGTAGGCCCTCCCGGAACCGGTAAGACACTTCTTGCCAAGGCTGTGGCTGGGGAGGCTAATGTTCCTTTCTTCTCCATGTCGGGCTCCGACTTCGTGGAGATGTTTGTCGGTGTGGGTGCGTCGCGTGTGCGCGATCTGTTCCGCCAGGCTAAGGAGAAGGCTCCCTGCATAGTGTTCATTGACGAGATCGATGCCGTCGGACGTGCCCGCGGACGCAATCCGAACATGGGCGCCAATGACGAGCGTGAGAATACCCTTAACCAGCTGCTCACTGAGATGGATGGCTTCGGCACAAACTCCGGTGTCATAATACTCGCTGCGACCAACCGCGCCGATATCCTCGACAAGGCGCTCCTGCGTGCCGGACGCTTTGACCGTCAGATTTATGTCGATCTGCCCGATCTGCCCGACCGCGTGGCTATATTCAATGTGCATCTGCGCAACATCAAGACTGACGATACCGTGGATGTCGATCTGCTCGCACGCCAGACGCCCGGATTCTCCGGTGCCGACATAGCCAATGTCTGCAATGAGGCGGCTCTCATAGCGGCGCGTCATAATCATCCTGCAGTGACGCGTCAGGATTTCATCGACGCTGTCGACCGTATAATCGGAGGTCTTGAGAAGCGTTCCAAGATAACCACCGACGAGGAGAAACATGCGATCGCCGTGCATGAGGCTGGTCACGCCACTGTGTCGTGGCACCTCCGCTATGCCAACCCGCTTATAAAGGTTACTATCGTGCCCCGCGGCAAAGCGCTCGGCGCTGCATGGTATCTGCCGGAGGAGCGTCAGATCACCCCCACACAGGCGTTGCTCGACGAGATGTGCGCCACACTCGGCGGACGTGCTGCCGAGGAGCTGTTCATAGGCAACATATCGACCGGTGCAGCCAACGACCTGGAGCGCGTCACGAAGCAGGCGTATGCCATGGTTGTCTATTACGGTATGAGCGAGCGGCTCCCCAACCTCTGCTACTACGATTCCACAGGTCAGGACTACGGCTTCTCGAAGCCGTACAGCGATGAGCGCGCAAAGCTTATCGATGAGGAGGTGTCGCGTATTATAAACGAGCAGTATGAGCGCGCCAAGCAGATTCTCCGCGATCATGCGGAAGGACATGCCACTCTTGCGAATACGCTTATCACCCGCGATGTTATATTCACCGATGATGTCGAGAAGATTTTCGGAAAGCGTCAGTGGATATCACGCACTGATGAGATTCTCGCAGCCAATGAGTCGGCTCCCGCTCTCCACGCTCCGGCACCTTCCGTAGAGGATGCCGCAGGGTCATCGGACAACAATCAGTCCGACGGCTCCGTGCCGTCTGCTGCTGAGGATGCTCCCTCAACTGATGAAGCTCCCTCAACCCCCTCGACACCTCCGCCGTTCAACGGGCTTCCCCCATCGAAGCCCTCACAGCCCGAATGATTCCATTAAAAAATCACAGAGACGGTTGTTAATGTGGTGGATTATGGTTAATTTTGCAGCTCGATTGAACCTGTCACGACGGGTTTGGTGAACTCTGCCGGATGACGCTCCCGAGCGTGATCCGGCGCAAACATGACAAGTAAGATACATAAAGTATATGAATGTAACTATCAACAAGACCAACGCGGTTGAGGCACGCCTCACCGTCGAGGTTGTAGAGAACGACTACAAAGAGAAAGTAGAGCAGGATCTTCGCAAGATCGGACGCACTCATCAGATTCCCGGTTTCCGCAAGGGGCACATCAGCCTTGGCGAGCTTTACCGCCGTTTCGGACGCGACATCACCAGCGACGTCATCAACCGTGAGGTGCATGAGGCTGTGATGAAGTATATCCAGGAGAACAACCTTCAGGTGCTCGGATATCCCGTGCCTGTAGAGGTGAAGGCTCTCGATTTCAAGACTCAGAAGGATTTCACTTTCGAGTATGATCTCGCCCTTACTCCAGAGATTGATGTAGTGCTCGACAAGAGCGAGACTCTTCCCTACTACGAGATAGAGGTCACCGACAAGATGATCGACGAGCAGAGCAACGCACTCCGTCGCCGCTACGGTCAGCAGGGTCCCGGTGAGGCTACCACCCCTGAATCTGTCATCAAGGGTGCGATTGCCGAGCTGAACGCTGACGGTACTGTGAAGGTGGGCGACGGTGCCATTGAGGTTCCTGCAGGAATCGTAGGTCCGGAGCATTTCGTCTCGAAAGATCAGGCTGCTCTCTTCGCTGACAAGAAAGTCGGTGATGAGGTAGTGTTCAATCCTTGGGAGGCTTGCGGTGGCAACATCGTTGAGCTCGCATCGATGCTCAATGCCGACCGTGCCGCAGTTGCAGAGATGCACTCCGATTTCCGCTTCACTATTTCCGAGATCATCAACATCACACCTGCCGAGATGAACCAGGAGTTCTTCGACATGGTGTTCGGTCAGGACAAGGTTCACAACGACGAGGAGTACCGTCAGGCTGTCAAAGCTATGATCGCAGCTGAGCTTCAGGGCAACAGCGACCAGCTCTTCCGCGCCGAGGCTCACGAGTATTTCATGAAGAAATACGGCGAGATGCAGCTCCCCGAGACAACTCTCAAGCGTTGGCTCAAGCTCCAGAACGAGGAGCTGACCGACGAGCAGGTTGACGCTGAGTGGACCAACATGCTCCCCTCGCTCAAATGGGAGATCATCGAAGGCAGCCTCTCCAAGAAGACCGGCATAAACGTAACAGAAGCCGACGTACTGGAGATGGCAAAGATGTATGCCCGCAGCAAATTCGCAGAGATGGGCATGGCTAACATGCCCGACGATGTTATCGCCAAGTATGCCGAGAATATCGTAGCCGACAAGAAGAACTCACGCAGCCTCTACGAGCGTTGCCACGAGCTCATGCTCTTCAAGAAGATCCAGGAGTCTGTGACCCTCGACCAGAAGACAGTGAGCGTCGACGAGTTCCGTTCCATAGTAGAGGACCTGGGCAAGTAATCCGTCCCGGAACCGATAGATACAGCGAGGGGGTGTGTCACCGACACACCCCCTCGTTATGTTTTATCTGCTTTGTAAGCCGGGGCGCTTATATGTGGCGGTGCTCGTATGCGGCTACCTCATCTACCCATGCGCGGTCTATGGCGCGTCCGGTGGCGGTCTTCGGATCGAAACCCGCCATCACGGTGCGTCCCACGCATTTCGTCTGGCGTGTGGATGCGTTAATGATGCGCTGCTCCATGGTGAAGCTGTGGGTGCTTACGGAGCTGATGGTCGTCCATACCTCCAGTGTCTCGTTGAAATATGACGGAGCGAAGAAATCCACGTCGATGTGCACCACTACCGCATTTATGCTTCTCCAGTCCATACCGTCGGGGAGCGCATGTGAGAAATACTCCACCTTGGCGAGATCCATGAATGTCAGGTAGACATTGTTGTTGAGGTGTCCCAGCATGTCGATGTCGGTAAATCGCATCTGAACCGGCTGGCGGTGACGGAAAGGATGTTCCGCAACGGGAATCCGGGGATTATCGGAGGCGAGGTAGGTGAATTCCACGCCATCGGGGGTGGTGAAGTCGGCGGGTGCCTGGTCGGTCATGTTCTGGTCAGTCATATTCAATGTATTTCAATCGACGTTATAACGTTTTTCCCGAGCCGTGTGTTTATCAGCTCGGCTATCCTTGTGCGGTGGAATGACAGCTCATGTTTGAGCGCGGCGGAGGTGATGGTGACATGCAGCACACCACGTACAACCATGCGGCGCGTCGTGAGACGGTTCACTCCGGGACCTACAATCTCGCTCCACAGGTATGCCGCCTGCTGTTCGGCGAAAGTGTCGGCGTGTCCTGACTGCTCGACAGCTTCGTTGAATATCTCGGCGAATGAGCGTGGTTCGTTGCGCTTCATGATCCTATGATAGATGTGAAGTTTCCGTCGGCGACGCTCCAGAGGCGGTAATCGCCGCCGGTGCGGTGCATGATCTCGTCGAGATGTGTGCGGTTGGTGTCGGTGATGAATATCTGCCCGAAATTGTCGGCGGTGACAAGCGATATGATACGTTCCACGCGTGTGGCGTCGAGTTTATCGAATATATCGTCGAGCAGCAGCAGCGGGCGCAGCCCCGATGCCTCGTGGAGAAATTCGTACTGCGCCAACCGTAGTGCAGTGGTGAATGTCTTGCATTGCCCTTGCGATGCTGTGCGCCGCATCGGCATTCCGTTTATGGTCATGCCGATATCGTCGCGGTGCGTGCCCACGCTGGTGTGGCGCAAGGCGGTGTCGCGTATGCGTGCCTCCGCGAGAAGGTCGGTCAGGCTCGTGCCTTCTGTCAGACGAGTCTCATATTCGAGTCCCACGGTCTCTGCACTGTCACCCGCTATCGCAGAGTAGAATCGCTGTGCAAGCTCGGCAAGCCGTGCCGTCCATTGGCGGCGCTCACCGGAGATCAGCGATGCAGCGGCATCCATCTGCATCTCCAGCACCTCGTAGAGCCCACGGTCTGTAGCGCCGTCACGCAGCAGACGGTTGCGCTGCTCAAGAGCGGCATTGTAGCGGATCAGGGCGTCGAGGTAGCGTGATGAGCCTTGTGAGATCACCATGTCCATCCATTTGCGGCGCTCTTCGCCCGAACCGCGCACGAGCTCGGAGTCCTGTGGCGCAGCCATGACGAGTGGGAAAGCGCCGATATGTTCGCTGAGCCGTCCGTACTCCTTTCCGCCACGCTTAAGGCTCTTGCGCCGTCCGCGAGCCATGCCGAGCGTGAGCTCCTCCGGAGCATCGCGGCGTGTGTAAAGCGCGCGCACCATCGCGAAGTCTTCACCCTGGCGTATCACCATGGCATCAGTGACCCCGGCGAAGCTCTTGCAGAAGCTCATGAAGTGGATGGCATCGAGAAGATTGCTCTTACCCATGCCGTTATTTCCCAGCAGACCGTTTATCTTCGGGGAGAACTCCATGGTCGCCTGTGCGATATTCTTGAAATTATGGACTGTGATGGCGTCTAATTGCATAGTGCAAATTTAGGCATTTTTCCGCGAGATGCAAATAGGAGATGCAACGGTAGAATTGGGCGGTGCGGATGTTCAAAGGTCTGTTTATGGCAGTGGCTGCGCCTGAAAGCAGGTGCAGCCACTGTCATGATATTGCGATACCGTCTGTGCGGTGTCAGATTCTGGCGCGGATAGCCTCGGTCTCCTTCTCGTAGCCGGGTTTGGCGAGGAGCGCGAACATGTTGCGCTTGTATGATTCAACTCCAGGCTGGTCAAACGGATTTACGCCGAGCATGTATCCGCTTATTCCGCAAGCCTTCTCAAACAGGTAGATGAGCTGACCGAGCCACTGCTCGCGCAGAGCGGGGATGGTGATGCGGAGGTTGGGCACACCGCCATCCACGTGTGCTATGCGTGTGCCGAGTTCAGCCATCTTGTTCACTTCATCCACGCGGCGTCCGGCTATGTAGTTGAGTCCGTCGAGGTTGTCGTTGTCGGTGGGGACGATGGTCTCATGCTCGGGAGCCTCTACTGAAAGCACAGTCTCGAAAATCGTGCGCTCGCCGTCCTGGATCCATTGACCCATGGAGTGGAGGTCGGTGGAGAAATCAACGGCAGCAGGGAAAATGCCCTTTCCGTCCTTACCCTCGCTCTCGCCATAGAGCTGTTTCCACCACTCGCCGAAATAATGGAGTTTCGGGTTGTAGTTGACAAGGATCTCTATCTTCTTTCCGGCGCGGTAGAGGGCGTTGCGGGTCGCGGCATAGAGTATGGCGGGGTTGTCGAGTGTAGGCTCGGCTGTGGCTTTCTGCATTTCTGCCGCGCCCTGCATGAGAGCCTTGATATCATATCCGGCTACTGCGATGGGGAGCAGTCCTACGGGTGAGAGCACGGAGAAGCGTCCGCCCACATTGTCGTCGATCACGAAAGTCTTGTATCCCTCTTCGGTGGCGAGCTGACGGAGTGCGCCGCGGTGAGCGTCGGTGATGGCGACTATGCGTTCTGCTGCACGCTGCTTACCCTCTTGCTGCTCAAGTATCTCCTTGAGTATGCGGAAAGCTATCGCCGGTTCGGTCGTTGTGCCGCTCTTGGAGATCACGATGATGCCAAAGCGGTGACCCTGCAGAAGGTTGCGGAGCTCAAACAGGTAGTCCTCGCCGATATTCTGACCGGCAAAGATCACTTTCGGACCGCGGTGGTCGGCACGGTAAGCCGAGAAAGAGTCGCTGAGAGCCTCTATCACAGCCTTTGCGCCGAGGTAGGAGCCGCCGATACCTACACATACCACATACTCGCAGTCAGCCTGCAGACGCTTGGCGGTGGCGATGATGTCGTCGAGTTCTGCCGCAGGAGTGCGGGTGGGGAGGTCGGTCCATCCCAGGAAGTCGTTGCCGGCTCCGGTGCCGTTCATTACTTTAGCGAGAGCGTCGGCGGCTTCCGGAAGAAGTGCCTTTACTGTAGCCTCGGGCGCCACTGCGGCAGCCTGGCTGATGTTGACGGAGATTTTGCTCATTATCTTAAGGACTTTGTTTTTTTGATTCTGTTTTGTGGTTTTCTGTATCCGTATGTCGAAAATGACGACCCCGATGAGTCGTTGTGGAAAAACCTCAGATGAAGGTGTCCGACATGCGGCGTATAGCCTTGGCGGGGTTGGCTCCGCGGTAGAGTATGTCGAACACACCGTCGAGTATCGGCATCGTCACGCTGTAACGGCTGTTGATCTCGTGGATGCACTTGGTGCCGTAGTATCCCTCGGCTGTCTGCTCCATTTCCATGCGCGCAGCCTTGACTGAGTAACCTTTGCCGATCATGGAGCCGAAATTATGGTTTCGCGAGAAGCGCGAGTAAGATGTGACGAGCAGATCGCCGAGATACACCGAGTCACATATCTGCCGGTGGCGCGGACACACGGTGTCGACAAACCGCTCCATCTCGCGGATAGCGTTGCTGACGAGCATGGCGAGGAAGTTGTCGCCGTTCTTCAGTCCGTGGACTATTCCTGCGGCGATGGAGTAGACATTCTTGAGTACGGCTGCATACTCGATGCCGTCAACATCCTTCGACGTGATTGTCTTGAGCGTTTTTCCTGCAAGGCACGACGCGAACTGCTCGGCATGGAATATGTCGTTGCATCCTATGGTGAGATAGCTCTGTCTGCCGAGCGCTATCTCCTCCGCGTGGCAGGGACCGCTCACCACAAGCGTGCGCTCCGGCTTGATGCCGAACCGCTTCTGCATGTAGGTCGAGATGATCAGGTTGTCGTCAGGCACGATACCTTTCACCGCCGAGACCACGAATTTGTCGGAAATGTCGACGGTTATCTTGTTGACGTGATCCTTGAAGTACGGCGAGGGCATGACGAGTAGCAGCGTGTCGGCGCGGCGGCACACCTCGTTGATGTCCGATGAGAACTCGATGCGCTCGATGTCGAACACCACGTCGCTGAGATACGCCGGGTTGCGGCGGTTGCGACGGAACTCCTCGATGCGATCGTCGCGGCGCATGTACCACAGTATCGACTCGCAGTTGTCGAGGAGGAGCTTGGCGAGGGCAGTTGCCCAACTGCCGCCGCCCATGACGGCTATTGTTCCGGGAAAACTCATACGGGAGTAACGTTTCTGTTCATGGTATGGTTTACTCGGCGTCGTCGGTAGCTGTCTGAGCGGCAGCTGCGGCGATCCATTCCTTCACAGCGTCGGCTGTGGGGTTTGTCAGCTCGAGCTTGAATTTCTTGTTGAGTCCGCAGAGATCCTGCTGAAGTTTTCCTGCCGATGCCGTGGCGGCGAGCTGCTGCGTGGTGAGCACGCCGAGCTTGGCGAGGGGTGCGATCCATTCTGAGGGGACGCCTGCTGCCGCCCACTCCGCTTCTGTCGAGCGGCGCGCTTTCTTCTCGGGGCGCATCTGAGGAAAGAACAGCACCTCCTGTATGGCGGTCTGCCCGGTCATGAGCATCACCAGACGGTCCATGCCGATGCCCATGCCTGATGTCGGGGGCATACCATACTCCAGGGCGCGGATGAAGTCGTGGTCTATGATCATAGCCTCGTCGTCACCTTTCTCGCTGAGGTGCATCTGATCCACGAAGCGCTCATACTGGTCGATCGGGTCGTTCAGCTCCGAGTATGCGTTGGCGAGCTCCTTGCCGTTGACCATCAGCTCGAAGCGCTCTGTGAGTTCCGGATTGTTACGGTGACGCTTTGTGAGCGGCGACATCTCTATCGGATAGTCGATGATGAATGTGGGCTGTATGAATGTGCCCTCGCAGCATTCGCCGAAAATCTCGTCGATGAGCTTTCCTTTACCCATGGTATCGTCGACCTCGATGCCTTGTGAGCGGGCGGCGTCGCGCAGCTGCTCCTCGGTCATGCCGGTAATGTCTATGCCTGTGCGTTCGCGTATGGCGTCGGTCATGGTGAGGCGGCGGAAAGGAGCCTTGAAGCTTATGATGTTATCTCCCACCTGCACATCGGTGGTGCCGTTCACGTCGAGGCAGATCTTTTCGAGCATCCGCTCCGTGAAGTCCATCATCCAGTTGTAGTCCTTGTAAGCCACGTAGATCTCCATGCAGGTGAACTCCGGGTTGTGCGTACGGTCCATACCCTCGTTGCGGAAGTTCTTGGAGAACTCGTAGACACCCTCGAATCCGCCTACGATCAGGCGCTTGAGGTAGAGCTCGTCGGCTATACGGAGATATAGAGGTATGTTGAGTGCATTGTGGTGCGTGATGAACGGGCGTGCGGAAGCTCCTCCGGGTATTGACTGGAGTATCGGTGTCTCCACCTCCATGTAGCCGTGGGAGTTGAAGAACTCACGCATGGAGTTGTACACGCGTGTGCGCTTCTGGAAAATCTCGCGCACCTTTTCATTGACCACGAGATCCACATAGCGGCGGCGGTAGCGCATCTCCGGATCATCAAACGCATCGTATGTCACGCCATCCTTTACCTTCACGATAGGCAGCGGACGCAGTGATTTGCCGAGCACGGTGATGCGTTCGGCGTGTATGGTGATCTCCCCCATCTGCGTGCGGAAAACGTATCCCTCCACGCCGATGAAGTCTCCTATGTCGAGGAGCTTCTTGATCACGCTGTTGTAGAATGTCTTGTCTTCTCCGGGACAGATGTCGTCGCGGCTTATGTAGACCTGTATTCTCCCCTCGGAGTCCTGCAGTTCGATGAATGTAGCCTTTCCCATTACCCGTCGGCTCATGAGTCGTCCGGCTACGGTCACCTCACGGCGTGGGGCGTCATCGGTGAATGTATCGAGTATTTCGGCGGTGTGTGCCGTCACTTTATATTCTGCTGCGGGATAAGGCTCAATTCCGAGTGCCCGCATCTCGGCAAGCGAGTTTCGGCGTACGATTTCCTGCTCGCTAAGTTCGAGTATGTTTGTTGCCATTTTTTATACCTTAATATTAACGGCAAAGTTAATGAAAATACTCCACGCGGCAAAAAAACTTTATATGCCGGGCTGAACGGTGTGAGAAAAATATGCCGGCAGGGCAGAAAATGTTGTGTGAGTGCGATAAAATGTGTAACTTTGCGCCCGAAAAGCCGCAATCTCTGGCAAGACGAAGCAGCTTGGCTATATTGCGTGTTGAATGTTAACATTTTAATTTAGAGAAAAATGGATCTGATTAAAGTTGTCGAAGAGGCTTATGCCTGCGGCAAGCAACATCCCGAATTTGGTCCCGGTGACACCATCACCGTAGCCTACCGCATCAAAGAGGGTAACAAGGAGCGTATCCAGCAGTACCGTGGTGTGGTTATCCGCATTTCGGGCGAAGGCGACAAAAAGCGCTTCACCGTTCGCAAGATGAGCGACAATATCGGTGTAGAGCGTATCTTCCCCATCGAATCGCCTTTCATCGACTCGATCACAGTCAACAAGTATGGTAAGGTTCGCCGTGCGAAACTTTACTACCTGCGCAAACTCACCGGCAAGAAGGCTCGTATCAAGGAGCGCCGCGTGATCAACAAGTAAGCAGGCGTTACTGC
>OFFM01001358.1_pt1 | contig 13737 bp, 13 predicted proteins | sample 1521401 | NCBI WGS metagenome assembly OFFM01 (sample SAMEA3504118, study PRJEB24116) | mouse gut metagenome | biome: mouse gut; feature: mouse-associated habitat; material: faeces | place: Denmark | collected 2011
ATTAAGCCACCGACCGACATTCACACCGTTGCTCGCTTCGTTTTTATGCCCGTACAAGGAATGATGTATCGCGATCCTTGGCTCCATGACGTATATACCAGTTCGATGCCACCGTTGATTTGTCGGTACCAATGTAATTCATAGGATTCATCATGTCAACGCGGCTTACCATCTCCCTGTCAAGCTTGGCCTTACCATTGTTAAGGCGGTGCCGCAGACTGAAGTCCGTGAAGTTAGCCGCCTCACCTTTTTCATTGCCGAACACATTATTCTCCGGCGAGGGGGTGTCAATCAATACTCCCATCTGGTCAAATGCCGGAGGGGTCTTGAGTGGAGTCACCGATGCTACATAGCTCAGATATCTGTCAAGGTCAAGCGATGTGACAAAATCTGAGGAACGGTTGAATCGAGGTGCATTGCCGGGACCGAATGAAGGAGCTCCCCTTCCGTCAGCAAACGGCATGTCACCATCATTTCGTGATGGTCTGCCACCCATCGGTCCATCACCCATTGGACCTTTTCTATCCTGATATAAAGTGAATCCTATAGTATCCGGAATCTCACAACCTTCCTGCAACGCACGGTGAGCTGATTCCATAAGGAACCCCTTAAGGTAATCTTTGTAATTGTCTGCCGTGATCAATGCACCATCTCTATCCCTTAATCCGAGAGAGTTTATGTAGGCGGGACATTCCGTGGCAAGTTCTTCCGATATCTCTATTTGCCGATCATCAAGATGTCGCACGCCACGGTTCGTGCATCCGTAGAGCCATTCATATTCCATATCGGCATGATTAAGATCCGTGATCGGGCAATAGCATATTGATGCGTATACATCATCACGCACATCGGCAGCACCCATTCTCTTCAGGTATGGCTCATATTCCGGGGCGTTGCCAGTAGCTCCCAGGAGTGCCGACATGGCTCCGCCTGCACTTGTGCCATCCGAGACTATCAGCTCGGAATTGCCAGGAATGAGTTCGTCATTATAACGTAGGTATCGCACGGCAGCCTTCAGGTCAAGTAAACCATTGGGAGCCGTCCCTGTATATACGTTTTTTCCATCGCGTACGACAGTCGAATTTGAACCTCTTGACCCGGGGATACACACCACGTAACCCTCTTTAAGCGCACGCCCTGTGGCATCGGTAGCTGATGGCGCTTTCGCGGTCGACGCCGCATATCCGCCAATATATGTCCGCAGAAGTATCGGCACATCACTTTTCTCAGTCATACGCTCAGGAACGTATATATTGAGTGTCTGATACGTAGAGTCTTCCACATTGGTGACATAATATATGCCTTCGTACGCTTTGTACGTTACTTTCTCCCCGTCAGGCATAGTAAGTGTCTGTATGGTGAAGTCGTTGGGATTAAATTGTAGAGCGTTCTTCTGTGCGCTTACCGTCATTGCTCCGGATGCGGCTAATAAAGAAATAGCCAGTATCTTGTTATTCATTATTTACTTAGTTTTTCAATTACATCATTCATATTCTCAGTGAAAGATATTGTGCGCGAGGCTGTCTCTTGCGGACCATGCGGATACTCGGCATTCAGACGTATAAGCGTTGCATGTGGGTTGTTGAACACAATCCGTTCAAACGGATATCGTATTATGGTGGGAGTGTTATATCCGATGCCGAGTTCAAGCAGCGCTACAGTTCCATTGTCAGCGTAGCGCTTCATGAACTCCTCGTAACGTTCGGCTGATTCATACCACGCTTCATCCTGCACGAAAAATTGATTCTTACGCACATGTACATCCATATTCCCTCCGCAGACTGGGCATTTGGGAATATATTTTGAGTCTACTGTGAGATCATGCGAATGCTTGACTATTTCCTTCACCACATCCTTGTCGGAATATAACTTCTGATGGCACCCGACAGCACATTGCATCTGTCCGTAGTCACCTTGTACTTCAAATATACGGGCAGGATCAAACCCAGCTTTGCGGAACTGGGCATCTACGTTTGTCGTTATTACGAAATAATTCTTCGTTTTTACCAGATCATACAGTTCTTTGTATAGTTCCATGGCATCTGGTCGGAACCTGATGAAATCTATATGGCGCGCCCAGCGTGCCCAACGTTCCTCCTCCGTTTTGAATTCATGGAAACTCGACGAATATAGATCCGGGAATCCATATTTTTCAATATAGTCGGCAAATTCTTTTCGGAATTCAGGACCGGAGTAGTCCAGTCCGGCTGCTGCCGATAGTCCTGCACCGGCACCCACCACAACTGCATCAGCATCCTTGAGACGCATCTTTGCCGCTTTTATTCTCTCTTCAAAATCATTCATATCCCAGTAGTCGCTTATATAATGAATAATCCACGTCTTTGAACACATCAAAGACTATTGCCTGTAACGTGGAATCAGGGTGTGTATCGACGAAATCCAAAACCGTAGATACTGCAATCTCCGCCGCGTCGGAATTTGGGAAACGGAATTCACCTGTCGATATGCAGCAGAAAGCTAAAGAGGTCAGCCGCTTTTCTATGGCAAGCTCAAGACAGCTTCTGTAGCAATCTGCAAGCAACCGACAATCCTGTTCTGTCGGACGGTCACCATACACAATCGGACCTACGGTATGGATTACCCAATTAGCCGGTAGGTTGTATCCACGTGTGATCTTGGCTGAGCCGGTCGGCTCGGCATGTCCTTGTGCATTCATTATATCTGCACACTCCTGCCGCAGCTCCATGCCCGCCGCTGAGTGGATGGCATTATCGATACATCTGTGCATCGGCACGAAGCAACCGAGCATCTGTGAATTGGCGGCATTGACTATCGCATCCACTTTCAGACGGGTTATGTCACCCTGCCATAATCTCAGCATCGGTGCTCGTGGTGACGGTTTGATAGAATCAAGCGTTACCACTCCCTTCTCTTCCCTCTGTACGGCAAGTTCGTCGTCCTGCATCTGCAACGTTTCTGCCGGCAATGGTTCCGGCTGCCGCACATTCATGAGCGATCGCAGCAGATCCCGTTTTCCTGCTATTGTTTCCGGAATAGCGATATGGGCATACTCAGGACGCTCCATAAGGAGTGCCCTGAGCAATGCGTCAAGTCGTTCTTTTTCAGAAGTCATAGTGAACTAATGTCGGTGGATTTGTGCGTAGATCGAAATAATCAGCCGATTCTGCCGGAAGTCTGAGATACACCAGGTCCGTGTATGATTTATACAGATGGGGCAATACAGGATTAGTGTCGAAAATCTCGCGCTGGATCTCATCAGGTATGTCGAAATCTATCTTGCCGGATACACGTGCGAATGAAGCCCCTTTTAGATCAAGGATCGCAACGTTTGGATTTTTGCGCAATTGCGCATACACCTCTTTCTTAGGTGAAGTTGCGAAGTAGATTGAATCACCATCGATTTTCATTATCTGGAAGATTCTGACATAGGGCTTGCCGTCGACTGATGTCGCGAAAGCTACATCCTTGTTCTGCTTGAAAATTTCATGAAGTTTTCCGTCCATGACTTTTGATCAGTAACCTATTGTGAAACGCTCGTTGTGATGTGCCGGCTCGGCAAGCTCGTCAACCATAGCCTTGGCATAATCCTCTACAGATATGAAACTGTTACCATCCTTGTCGAAAATCATATCATCCTTACCAAGGCGGTACACTCCGGTCCGTTTGCCGGGACCTTTCGCACCCATATCGCCAAGATTGCCTGCGGGCGAGAAAAATACCCAGTCAATACCCTTTTCAGGAATAAGGGTGTTCAGATAAAACTCTCCGAGTGATTTCACACCCGGGAGCCACTCGGCTGGCAGAGTTCCGGTATCAACAAGACGCACGCCGGGTTTTACGAACAATGTACCTGCACCGCCGACGATAAGCAAGCGTTTTACTCCGGCTGCTTTTGCAGCGCGTAGTATCTTTGGGTAGTTCGTCAGAGTTTCCTCGTATATATTGGGATTAGCCCATCCGGGGTTATACGCGCTTATCACATTTTCAAACCCCTTGAGATCTGTTTCAAGCGAATGCTCATCAGAGACATCAACTTTTTTTACTGTGAGTTGAGGACTCTGTATCTTGATTTTTTCAGGATGATTTACGAGAGCTTCCACCTGATACCCACGGTTCAGAAGCTCGTTAAGTATGGCGGAGCCTACAAATCCGCTCGCGCCTATTAAAGCTACTTTTTTATTCATATTCTTTACATTTTGTTTTTCAAAACACTGTATTTTCTATACCGTTAATATAACCAAAAGGTTTTCTGTCATTTTCCGCTGTCAAACTTATCATATAGGTGACATGGATGTTAGTAATGTTGATTCTCAGGTGTGTTGTGTTTGCAGTGCGATAAATCATTAACTCACATTAACACCCTCTGCAGGGATACTGTTTTATCGCTTTTACTTACCTTTGTGAAGTAATATTGATATACAAAACTCTATGGAACGTAATTTCAATAAAAACGAGCTTTATCCCGACTGCCCGATAAGGAATATACTCAACCGGATCAGCGACAAATGGACTTTGCTTGTCCTCTACACACTCAACGGACATGAATCCATGCGTTTTCGTGATATATCAGCCGAATTACCCGATATTTCGCAAAAAATGCTTGTGCTCACTTTGCGCACTCTTGAAACCGATGGCTTTGTCAGTCGCCGTGTGTATGCAGAGGTTCCACCACGTGTGGAGTACATGCTTACAGCAAGGGCGCATTCACTTTTCCCTATCATAAATCAGCTGATACAATGGGCTAAGGATCACATGGATGAGATATTGCTTGACCGCACAAAAGCTCTTTCAAGAAAAAGCGGTGCGTCGTGAGATTGACGCACCGCTTGGCTACATGTGGGAAGAACTATATGAAAAGTTAGTTTTGAGCGTACAATGACTCTGCGAGAGATTTGACGCCATCCTCGCCGGGCAGTTCCGGATATGCCTCAACCAGTGCTTCGGTAAACGATGTCGCATCAGGCTGTGAGCCGCGCAGTTCCTTGATCTTATTGAGATATGAGATACGGAACTGTACATCAGCAGCATTTGCCGGCTGACCATGACCACCGACAAAAACCGTAGCCCCTGTTAAAAGAATCTGCTCAAGCTCTGCGAGTCGGGCGTCAATACCTGCCATATTTGCGGCATAAAGGGAGTTTATATGTGATTTTTCAGGTGCCCAATGGGAGTATACGGCATCTTTTCCTATGAGGATGTCTGCCCCGGGGAAATCGTTTGAGGCACCCTTGTAAAAGGTGAAAGGCACACCGGCAAGAACTACTGTCGATCCGAAAGCCACCTCCTCGGTTTCGCCGGTGGGGAGCGGTTCTATAGCATCGCCATACTCTTCTGCGAAATGATTCATCATTCCGCTGTATTCCGGTCCTTTCACAACTTCCGGCATTCCTTCCGGCATTATTATCTTTTCTGCACCGGTATTGCCGAGATGGAAATCGGCGATACGGTGTGCCACGGGCTTGTCGAGCTTAGCTACGTAACCGTCAAATTCCGTAGCGTTAACCTTGAAGAGGGGTTGTTCGAGCGTGACGAGCGAGTCTTCACCCTCGATGATGAAACTTGCGTCGCCCATTTGATCTTCTGTCAGATAGATATGAAGTTTGTAACCGTTGAGATCACGGACTTCGAAGTGGCCTGCGGCAACAGTGTCTGCAACCGTTTCCTGTGCAACTTCACCCTCGTGGTTATCAGCCTTCTGCTGTGTACAGCCCGCAATAGCGAGCACACCTAATGTAAATACAACTGTTTTTTTCATAATTTGATTGAATTTGCAGCAAAATTAGTATTGCAAATACTGCAAATCAATACGTTACCATTAGTATAATTACTATCATACATGTTAGTGATGCTGAATATGAATGCATTAGCCTGTGTTAAAATTTGTTGAGTTATAATGCTCGATTCTCATAATTCTTATTGTAAAATGCCATCCATCCATTTAATTTGTCAATTTGATTCAAATTGCTACTTTTGCATCATTATTACATGCAGAAATGACCGACGAATTTTCATCCACTCTCCTCGAAGGAGCCGTCAGAGAGCTGTCCAGACTCCCAGGTGTGGGACGTAAGACCGCCCTCCGGCTGGCATTGCATTTACTGCGTCGCGATGAAGCGGATGCAGTGGCACTCGGGGAAGCAATTATAGAAATGCGGCGTGGAATAACGTACTGTAGCGTCTGCCATAATATTTCCGAGACCGAGTTGTGTCCTATATGTGCCTCCCCTGCGCGCGACTCCTCAACCGTATGCGTAGTGGAAAATGTCCGCGACGTGATGAGCTTCGAGAACACCGGACAGTTTACAGGGCTTTATCATGTTCTTGGAGGAGTTATCTCTCCTATGGATGGCGTCGGACCCGATTCACTTGAGATCGATTCGCTCGTGGCACGCGTGGTAGAGGGTGGAATCCGCGAGGTCATACTCGCCTTGGGAGCCACCATGGAAGGAGATACCACCAATTTCTACATATTCCGTAAACTCGCGCAGTTTCCTGACGTCAAGGTGACCCAATTGGCACGCGGTGTCGCCGTCGGCAATGAGATTGAATATACCGATGAACTCACCCTCGGCAGATCTCTCCTTCAACGCACACCATTCACCGACTCTTTCAGCAGATGAACGCCACTCCCCTACTTTCAGATGCGCGCATAACCCTCCGCGCTCCGGAGCCTGACGACCTTGAGCTGCTTTACGCCTGGGAGAATGACACTCGTCTATGGACCGTCGGTCGTGCAAACGCACCATACTCACGCTCGCAGCTCGCTGAATATATAAGCAATTACGATGCGGATATATACTCTCAGCGACAGCTACGTATGATTATCGTTGAGAATGCCACATCACAGCCTATAGGGGCTATCGACCTCTATGATTTCGATCCTTTAAACCTCCGCGCCGGCGTAGGAATCCTGGTGGACAGCAGCCATGGCAACAGCGGATTTGCCTCGGCTGCGATCTGTCTGCTTGAGCGCTATTGCAGCATGCGCCTCGGATTGCATCAGCTTTGGGCGGTTGTGCCTGATGATAATAGCGCATGTCTGGCACTGTTCCGTAAGGCTGGATATGTCACCTGCGGACACATGAAGTCCTGGATACGCTGCGGCAGATCATACACTTCCGCGCTTATGTTTCAACACATGCTCCCTTGAAACGCATCTGCCTGCACGATGTGCGGAGAAAAATGCGTAACTTTGCCGGATGAATTACTACTTGATGCAGATAAGTCTTGCCGGATGGTGTGCTTTCGGCACCGCCTTTGCCGCTGTATTATACCTCCTGATATTCATGTTGCCGAGGATATTGAGAGTCGTACACCGCGCTGATCTCGACAATGAGGAACAGGAGGTACCACAGAACGGCCTCCCTCCCTTATCAGTGATTGTCTATGCCGAGACCGGGGCTTCCGGACTTCGTCGGCTGATTCCTCAGATTTTCAGCCAGGAATATGCGGCACCGGTCGAGGTTATTGTGGTCAACGATGAGAACAGCGAGGCTGCAGCCAACGTTGTCAACGAACTTCAGCTCACATATCCCGATCTTTATCTGACATTTAATCCCGGGCACTCCCGCAATCTCAGTCGCCGTAAGCTTGCCCTGACTATTGGTATCAAAGCCGCACATCATGATTGCCTGGTGCTTACATGCGGTAACTGTTCAATTAATTCACCGCTATGGCTTCGGTCAATCGCGCGTCATTTCGTCAACGGATGTGATATGGTTATCGGATATGCCACACTTCTCAATGACTCCGGAAATGATACCGGGAAAGCGCGTCGGCGTCGAGCCTTCGACCGCCTGTTTACATCCGTACGATGGTTATCCTCGGCGATTGCGGGCAAGGTGGCACGTGGTACCGGTTACAATCTCGCATATACGAGGCAGTTGTTTTTCAGCCATAAGGGATTTGCCAATTCACTCGGACTGTATGCCGGAGATGATGACGTTTTCGTAGCCGAACTTGCCTCTACCGCAAATTGCGCCGTCGAGCTTTCCGGCGAATCCATTGTAGAGGTTCACGATTACGATCCCGTCTATCAGCAGCGCATGGATTCGATAAGCCGTGTATTCACCTCCCGCTTCCTACCGCAGGGAGGATTCCGGCTGTTCGGCAGTTTTAGTTTTGCCTGGTGGATATGGCTTGCGGCATCTGCTGCGACAGTAGGGTTCACTCTCCCCAGCTTTATAGGCATAATAGCTGTGGCTGTTCTTGCTGCGCTGCTGATTATCCCTATTGTCTGGGCATGGCGCCGGGCGGCACGCACTCTGCACATCCGTCAGCTCATGCTCACTATTCCGTTCCTGTCATTGTGGCATCCGCTTTATACCCTCCGTTACCGGCTCCGCAGCCGTAAGGATTGCCGCGACTACTGTTGGAGCGGACTCGGATAACTATTATTCGCCCGATCTGCTTTATTTGCCATATTTGCTCTATTAGCCCTATTTTTGCTCCTCCCCCTATCATCTGATCTCCTCAACTTCCCCTCGTTCCCATAATATCAATATAAAAAAGTGTGGATGCACTAACAAAAGCCATCCACACTTTTTACTATGTGAGAATGAGTCAATGACTCACATATCATTTCATCTCAAGGACAAGCGTACCCCCAGCCATTATTTCATCATGCGTCACATACATCCGGTCAAGTTTCTTGCCGTTCAGTGTCGCAGAGTTTATAGTGGTCTTCTCGGGAGCACCCGGTGCCTCCACGACAAACTTTCCACCGGGCACTGCAATCTCAGCGCGCTCGAAATATGGTGCGCCGAACCAGTACCTTCCGCTCGCTGGCTCAACTTGATAGAAACCGAGCGATGACAACACGAACCATGCCGACATCTGTCCTGCATCCTCGTTGCCGCAAAGACCGTCAGGACGGTCAGTGTACAGTTCGCTGAGCACTTTGTTCACAAGCTCTCCTGCCCTCTCCTGCTTTCCAAGCATCGTGTAGAAATAGATCACATGATGGTCTGGCTCGTTGCCATGCACATATTGACCGATCATGCCTGTTATATCAGGCGAAGCGTCACCAGTCAGCTTTGATTCGGCGGTGAATAATGTGTCAAGACGTGCCAGGGTCGCTTCCTCGCTGCCGTATGCCTCTATTATACCCTTTAGATCATGAGGAGCAAGCCAGGTGTATTGCCATGCGTTCCCTTCGCAGTAGTCATCCACACGGTGGGTTGTACTGTACGGATCGAACGGTATACGGAAATTACCCTTGCTGTCGAGTCCGCGCACGAAAAGAGTGGATTCGTCGAAGAAATTGCGCCACGAATGGCTGCGCGTGTCAAACTCTGCTGCTGTCACTGAGTCACCGAGTGTGCGCGCTGCTGCCGCTATCGCGCCGTCGGCGACTGCATATTCCATATCGTAGGCAACCGCCTCTGTCATCAGATTACATGGTATATATCCGTACTTCTGACGCAGCGCTCCGCCACGTGCCGTATCATTCGCCGTAGCTATCATTGCTTTCAGTGCCCGCTCTGCATCAACCCCCGGCAGACGTTTTGCGGCAGCATCGGCAACCGCGATTATGCCGGGATTTCCCACCATGCAGTCGGTCTCGTTGCCCCAGAGGTGCCATACCGGCAGACGTCCCTGGCGGTCATAGATATCAAGCATCGTATTCGCTATCTCACCGCTCCGCTCAGGATCGATCACGGTAAGCAGCGGCAGCTGCGCACGGTAAGTGTCCCAGAGCGACAGGATAGTATATTCCGGTTTCGTTCCGTAGTCATTGAATGTAGCCGGCAGGGTCATGGCATGATAGAGCGACGTGTAGAATTTCCGCAACTCCTTCTCATCGTTTGAGGTCACTTTCACGCGCCCGAGTTCTTTGTTCCAAGCCGCATCGGTAGCTTCTGCTGTGGCGTCGAAATCCCAACCAGGCAGTTCTGCGTCAAGATTGGCACGCGCCGCCTCGACTGAATTGGGCGAAATGGCTACTTTTAGCATCACTGTTCGGGCGGTATCTGATGGAGTGAGCTGGAATCGGGCGTAACGGTTCTCACGTCCGTGGCGGGTAAACTCCTCGAATGGCTCTGAAAATTCCGCCGCGAAGTATACCTTCTGATCCGCAGCCCACCCTGTCGAATGACGGTGGCCGGTTATGCGCGTATACCCCTCGGGAGTGATATCCACCGATGTCGGCGCATCCCAGCAACCGCCGTTCTGCAGGTCGAACACTATTGCGGCATTGTCCGAAGCCGGGAATGTATATCGGTGGAATCCTACGCGTGGCGTAGCGGTCAGTTCCGCGAGAATGCCATAGCGTTCAAGAGGTATGGAATAATAGCCGGCGCGGGTCACCTGTTCCGACCGCTTTCCATAGCTCCATAATCCACTCTCCGGATCGTCACTGTTGCCGCGTGAATAGGTAACCTCGCCGACCACAGGCATCACTGTGATATCAAAAAGATCCCCGATGCCGGTACCCGACAGATGCGTATGTGAGAAACCTATTATCGTACTGTCCGAATCATGGTAACCTGAAGTCCAGTCCCACGCCTGGGGAATCGATGTCGGACCGAGCTGCACCATACCGTAAGGAGCGTTTGCTCCCACAAACACATGCCCGTGCCCACCGCTCCCTATGGTCGGATCTACAAACTGTGTCAGCGATACGCTTTCCGATGCTTCTTCACTATTGCGGCATTGTCCCATCAGTAGGGATAAAGCCGCGGTCAACGCTGCGGCAATAACATGCCATGAATGTTGAGATAATTTCATTACTTATTAGCTTCTGACGAAAGTTTCATTCCGAGTCGTCCTGCATTCACCAGTTCATCATGGCTTATGCGGTATTTGTTGAGATTTTTGTCACCGAGGGTCATTGATTCGATGTAGATGTCATCGGGCGATGTCCGTTCGGCGTCGATGGTGAGGGTCTTGCCATTGGCAAGGTCGATCTCCACGCTGTCAAACACCGGTGAGGTCAGCGTATAATATGGCTCGCCGGGACAGTCAGGATAAAATCCCATCATGGAGAAGATTGCCCAACCCGACATTGTGCCGGTATCGTCGTTGCCCGGAATACCGTCAGGTTGTGAGGTGAAGTGCTTGCCGAGGAGGCGGTTTACTTCACGCTGGGTGCGCCACTCCTCCCCTTTGAAACGGCTGAACAGATAGGGATAAGCTATATCAGGTTCATTAGAGGGATCATAGAGGCCTTCGTCGAACACCATCTGGAGTTTGTCGACGAATTTACGTTTTCCACCCATGAGACGCGCAAGTCCTTCCACATCATGCGGAACGAAAAATGTATAGTTCCAGGCACTTCCCTCATGGAAACCGGGCACGTTCTCAAAGTTTTCGCCCTGTCGCGGATTGAACGGTGTGAGGAATGTTCCATCGGCATTAAGCGGACGGAGAGTGCCGCTCTCTTTGGAATAATAGTTCTTGTAACCGGCGGCACGCTTGCGCAATTCTTTGGCAAACTCCTTGTCACCGCGCTCCTCCGCGAGCCATGCGAGTGCATTGTCGGCTACATAATACTCTAATGCGTGGCTGACCGAATTGTCGCCCGACATATCGCCGGCGTATGCACCGAGCGGCACGTATCCTTTGGCAATATACGGATCTATGTCAGGACGCATCGGGTTCTGCGCGCCCGGAGTGGTGGCTGAACGTTTCATGGCGGCGTATGCTGAGTCTATGTCGAAATCGCGAAGACCCTTTCGCCAGGTATCTACTATGACAGGTATCGCCGGATCTCCCTCCATCGTGAATGTCTCACGTCCGTAAAGCTCCCACTTCGGAAGCCATCCCCATTCGTTAGCCATGCCGATCATAGAGCGGACCATATCGGTCTGACGTTCAGGATAGACAAGTGTCATCAGCTGGTGAAGATTGCGGTAAGTATCCCACAATGAGAATACTGTGTAGCGGGGTGTGTCCGAGTGCCCTGTTCCTGCATTCTCCATAAGAGGATATTCACCGTTTACATCCGAAAGGAGGTTTGGGTGTATCAAAGCATGATAAAGACCTGTATAGAACACCTTGCGCTGCTCTTCCGTGCCACCCTTTACCCTGATCTTCCCGAGATCCTCGTTCCAACGGTTGTGGGCGGCTGCACGGAGCTCATCGAACGTGAACGAAAGCTGTTCCTTATCGAGATTTTCGCGGGCATTCTCGGTAGAGACGAATGATACACCCATTCTCACCTCTACCTGTTCACCCGGTGCGAGCGAATCGTACGTGAACCAGTAGCCTATATCGTCGCCCGACAGCTCTCTGCCATAGCGGGTGTAGATCTTGTACTTTCCGGCATCAGCATCCCAGGCTGATTCTACTGTCATCGGGCGCTGCTTTTTCCAATATCCGCTTGCGCTCGGTTTTGCGCTGACACGCATAACGAAGTAAATCGGGAAAACAGCTTGCGCGTTATAGCAGAACGTGCCGAGCAGTTTAGAGCCTTCGATTTCTGTATCGCTGACGCGGCGCACTGTCGCACCGGTCTCATTTGTAAGACCCTCGCCAAGATTTATCAGTATGTTCCCCTTGCCCCCGGGAAAGGTATAGCGTTCAGCCGATGTGCGTTCGGTAGCCGTAACCTCTGTCAGCACATCATACTTTGTCAGCCTGTTTGAATAATATCCGGGGACGGCGGTCTCGGCTGTATATTCCGAACCGTATTTATGATAGTCCGGCTCCAAATCACCCGTGGTGGCAATGGTGAGCAGCGAGCCGAGCTCCGGACATCCTACACCGCTCAGGTTCACATGGGCATAGCCCGTGAAAAACTTGTTGTTGACTTCGTATGGCGTTGACCACCAGCGGGAATCCTTGTCGTAACGGTTGAGGTCAGAGCCCATTACGTTGAATGGTACTACTGACATCATCCCGTTCGGGACTATCGCCCCCGGATTGGTTGTGCCGTAATTAGTTGTACCTACAAAAGGATTTACCCATTGGGTATAGTCGGCAGCTGCACTTACAGGCGTGTTGGCGTATGCCAATGCAGCTCCTGCCACTAATAGGGAATGGTATATAGACATATCGGTATGATTATTTATACCACAAAGTTAGCGTTTTCATTCCACAATACCAAATGCCTGCCACCGCTTCTCAGCCCATACAAATCACAATCTATGTCATCGGTCAGGATATAACAGCGATTATTATATATCCAAACCACCATAATGCCAATTATTCTTCTTATCTTTGCGATAGGCTCTTATGCCTACCCGATAGCAATGCCTCACTACCGAGCAAAAATAATTGGCATCTCCCGTCATCGCCTCTCCACCGACGGCGATGGTGTGACCACGCTTGTCGCTTTCCACGGCTGTCCGCTCCGCTGCCGTTACTGCCTCAATCCACAATCGCTCGGCTACAGTAACCGTTTCAAGGAATACACTCCCCGGTCACTCTATGATGAAGTCAGGATTGATGAACTTTATTTTCTCGCCACTAACGGAGGCGTGACTTTCGGCGGTGGAGAACCTGCATTACGTCCTGATTTTATCCAACGTTTTCGGGAACTGTGTGGTTCATCATGGCGGCTGACATTGGAAACGTCCCTTAATGTGCCGCAAGAAAATATTGAGGCTCTACTCCCGATAATAGATTCTTGGATTATCGACATAAAGGATTTGGACGCGGATATTTACCGTCAATACACGGGAGAGGATAATTCGCGTGTGCTATCTAATCTACGCTTGATTGCCGAGGCAGATCGTCAGAAAGACTGCATAATACGGCTGCCGCTTATCCCTGACTACAATACCGATGCCGACCGTGAGGAAAGTCGTAAGG
>OFFM01001359.1_pt1 | contig 13735 bp, 10 predicted proteins | sample 1521401 | NCBI WGS metagenome assembly OFFM01 (sample SAMEA3504118, study PRJEB24116) | mouse gut metagenome | biome: mouse gut; feature: mouse-associated habitat; material: faeces | place: Denmark | collected 2011
TGGTTAAAGTCGTGGCTGCGCAGACCATGAAGATAGTGAAGCTCCTCTAACCCCGGGCTGATGCGAGCACCCCGTCGGCAATATGACGGTCGTTGCAGAGTCTCTGTATCTTGCGCTGGCCTCCCAGCTTGCCGTTGCCCATGGTCTTGAGCCATGTATCGAATGTCCCCGCGGGGACATTCGTTATTTCAAGGGGGTCGAGAAAAATGGTGTTCCTGCGTTTGGCATCGTAGTCGGAATTCAGGCGGCGCAACGAGTTGTCGAGATCTGCGGCGAAGGCCGACATATCGGAAGGTGCCTTGCTCCATTCGACAATCCATTGGTGACGGCCACGCTTTTTGTCGGAGGCGTAGACCGGAGCCGCGGTATAGTTGGCTATCTCGGCATAGTGGCGCGCGCACGTCTCGGCCAGTGCCTGCTCGGCGTTTTCCTCCATAAGTTCCTCGCCGAAAGCGTTGATGAAGCTTTTTGTGCGTCCCGACACCATGATGCGGACCGGGCTGACGGTAACTACCCGGACCGTGTCTCCGATGCGGTAGCGCCACAAGCCGTTGCTCGACGTGACGATCATCTCGTAATTCCGTCCCTCCTCGAGTCCCGAGATGTCAACGGGATGCTGAAGAGGATTCTCCATATCGATGAATTCGTAATACACGTCATTGTCGAGGACAAGCATCATCCCCGGAACGCCGATGCGGTCCTGCGCTGCGAAGAACCCCTCCGAGGCGTTGTAGCTCTCCATGAAATGCATCTTGGACGGGTCCGTGATGGCGGCATATATGTCGTGGTACGGGTCAAAGGAAATGCCGCCATGGAAGAAAACCTCGAGATTGGGCCACACATCGGAAATCTTATCGGCTCCACGCCGTGCCATCACGTGCCTGATCACTGTGAGGAACCAGCTGGGCACGCCCGAGATGCTCGTGATGTCGGCAAATGCAGACGCTTCTACAAGGGCAGGGAGCTTTTTCTCCCAGTCGGCAATGAGAGCGGTTTTCTTGTCGGGTATCCGGAAAAGATTCACAACCGGGTTGATACGGTCTATGAGGGTGGCGCTCAGGTCGCCGATTCTGACTCTACGGTCCGAAGGGTGCACATCGTTGTCGAAAGAACCTCCTAAAATCATGCTTTTTCCGGAGAAAAGCCTCGATTCAGGGTTGTGGCGAAGATAGTGCGACACGCTGTAGGACGCTCCGTAATAGTGGCAGCGACGCAGGTTTTCGTCGGTGACGGGAATATACTTGGACCTGCCCCCGGATGTCCCCGACGATTGGGCGAAATTCCGGCAGACTCCGCGCCAGAGCACGTCTCGTTCGCCGGCTGCCATCCGCATGACATCGGCGCGGATATCCTCGTAACCGACCATAGGGACCCTCAAGGCATATTCTTTCCGCGGATCCCTTAGCTTCGCCAGTTCGGCATAGCCATATCGCCGGCCGGTTTCGGTACGGGCCGCCCGCGACAACAGCCCGCGCAACTGCGCTGTCTGGAGATCCTCCCCGCATTCGGTCCATCTGTCGGTCCGGAGCGAGTTTCCCCTAAGTATTTTAGATGCCAGAGGTGTGAAGTCCATGCCTTTTTTAGTTGGAGCGTTTAATTGTCATTTTAGTTATAACGCCGCGGAATGCAAAGTTAGATAAAAATATTAAAAAATCCGGTTAATTTCATTAACTTTGCACATAAAACGACACCATTGCAGATGGACAGCATGATATTGACGGGATTGTCTCCCTTATTGGCATATATTGCGGCCGGTTGCGCGGCTCTGATACTCCTGATTGCGGTCTTTATCGGATATCGCGCGCTCTTGCGTGCGGGGGCAGGAAAAAGTGTGGAGTATCCGGCTGAAGAAGTTGAACGTAAGGAACTTCCCTCTGCTACGGTTGTGATTTTCTCAAAAGTCGACGATGAACGGCTTGCCGGCACTCTGCGGCAGATTTACGCTCAGGATTATCCCCGGTTTTCGGTGGTTGTCGTGTGTGACACCACGTTCGAGCATAAGGAAGATATAGCCGAAAGGTTCAGGACCGAGTTCCCAGGGATCCATGTCACATTCATTCCGTCGGAATCGCATAATCTCAGCCGCCGCAAGCTTGCCAACACCATCGGCGTGAAGGCTGCGGACGGAGAGGTGTTGGTCACCACAGTGGCAAACATAGAGATCCCGTCAGAGCGGTGGCTTTCCGGAATGCTCGCTCCGTTCGCCGACGGAGAGGTGGAGGTCGCTCTTGGTTGTTCCCGTCTTGATTACAGCGAGATGAGGAGCTTGTGGCGCTGGTATCGCGAATTTGACGACACGCTTGCCGCAGCCCGTTGGGCCGGGGAGGCCCTTGGCGGTAATCCCTATCGCGGCGACGGATACAATCTTGCTTTTCGCCGTGATACATTCTTTAAAAACAAAGGCTATGCCAAAACCATCAATCTGCATTACGGCGACGACGACCTGTTCGTAGACGAGATCTCCGACGGGCGCAACACCCGCGTGGTTCTAAGCCCCGACACTATCCTCCGGACCGAGTGGGGAGATTCCTCGTCAAGAGTCTGGTCGCTGGACAAGGACCGGTATGATTTCACCTCGCGATGGCTTCCGAGAGGCCCTTTCATCAAGTCCGGCATGGTTTCGGCGGCGCAGTGGCTTGTCACGCTGTTGTCGGCGGTTGCTGTGGCAGCCGGCATAATTTGCGGAGACATTGCGGCAGCTGTTGTCGGTGTGGTTCCCTGGCTGGCCTTGGTTGCCGTGGATATAGCCACATATCGGAGGATCGCGGCGAGATTCGGGGCATTGCGGCTCTGGTGGGCTGTCTGGCCTTTCATGATGGCACGCCCGGTGGTGAACTTCTTCTTCAGAATGCGGCACCGCCGCAACAGCGTAAAGAACTATACATGGCAAAGACATAAATAAATGGGAAAGAACAAGCTAAAGAAATTCGCCGATATGGCCACGTTCTCCTGCGTGCTGCAATATCCCCGTGAGAAAGTACTTGCCGGAGGGTTTCCGTACAAAGGAAAATGGAATGGCGGATTCTTCCGTGCTCCGGCGCCCCTGGTGCTCGAACTCGGGTGCGGACGAGGAGAATACACGGTGGGACTGGCTCTCGCCGATTCCTCCCGAAACCATATAGGGGTCGACATAAAGGGGGCGAGGATGTGGAGCGGCGCTTCGGAAGTGGAGCGCCGGGAGATGACAAACGCGGCGTTCCTGAGGTGCGAGATAGAGAACATCGACCTCTTTTTCGATCCGGGCGAGGTTGAGGAGATATGGATCACCTTCCCCGACCCACAGATGCAGAAATGTCGAAAACGTCTCACTTCTACACGCTTCCTCAATCTTTACCGCCGGATACTGACTGCGGACGGGATCGTGAACCTCAAGACGGATTCACCGTTCTTATATGAGTACACAAGGCGCCTTGTGGAACTCAACGGATTCGAGGTCATAGCCATGACCGATGACCTCTACGGCAGTGGACGCGCCGATGCGTCGACCGCCATCAAGACCTATTACGAGCAGCAGTGGCTCTCGAGAGGAAAGAAAATCAAGCTCCTGAGTTTCCGTCTTCCCGCCGGGGGAGAACTCCTCGAGCCGGAAGCCGATGACATTCAGAAGGACGATTACCGTTCGCAGGCCCGGCGCGCAAACATGGCCGATCCGTCGCTTCTCTCCTGACGCTCTGCGGAAAGTTGCAAGGTTGCGGTCCTTTTGGTAAAAGAACACTCTCTCAATATAAAATCTGAAAAGATGACATTATATCCGAATCTAATACTTGACGCACTGAAGAATGTGCGCTATCCCGGAAACGGGAAGGACATCGTATCCCTCGGTATGGTGGAGGACGATATCCGCATCGACGGCGACAAAGTTTCTTTCTCGCTGATATTTGACCGGCCGACAGACCCTTTCATCCGCTCGGTGGTGCGTGCGGCCGAGACCGCGCTGATCACGTTTATCTCGAAGGATGTCGACGTGAAGGACCGTATCGCCGTCAAATTCAGGCAGGCAGCTCCCGAGAAGAAACCTGAACTCCTGCCGGGCGTGAAAAACATAGTCGGGATCAGCTCCGGAAAGGGAGGCGTGGGCAAGTCTACGGTATCGATAAATCTTGCCGTGGCGCTTGCTGCCAGGGGATATCGCGTCGGACTTCTTGATGCCGATATTTTCGGTCCTTCGATGCCGAAGATGTTCGGTGTGGAGGATGAGCCCCTCTACATGGAGAGCCATGACGGGCGCGACTGGATTGATCCCGTCGAGAAATATGGAGTCAGGATGCTCTCCATAGGTTTTCTTGTCGACAAGGAGAAGCCGGTGCTGTGGCGCGGAGGTATGGCGAGCAACGCTCTGAAACAACTCATATCCGATGCATGGTGGGGCGATCTGGACTATTTCCTCATCGATATGCCGCCGGGCACAAGCGATATTCATCTGACATTGGTCCAGACTCTTGCCATGACCGGAATCGTAGTAGTGACCACTCCGCAGGAGGTGGCTCTCGCTGATGCCCGCAAGGGTGTGGCTATGTTCACCGATTCCAAAGTCAATGTTCCGGTGTTGGGTATTGTTGAGAATATGGCCTGGTTCACTCCGGAGGACCATCCCGATGAAAGGTACTATATATTCGGTCGTGACGGAGGTGTGCGCCTCGCCGAAAAGGAGGGTGTGAGACTTTTGGCACAGATTCCGCTCGTGATGGGCATACGCGAACGTTCCGATGACGGCAATCCCGTTGCCTGCGAGCTGAGCGGCGATGCATCGGCTGCCGGTCCTGAGGCCCTTGCCTTCGGCAGACTTGCCGACAATGTTGTGCATGCCGTGGCCGACCGCAACGCCACTCTTCCGCCTTCGCGGAAGGTGGAGACAAATTCCTGACCAGACCCTTTTCCCGGAAAGTTGATCCGGGGGATTATATATCGTTGGCTATTTCAGCGGGAGTCTCTTCTGACTTATGAAGGGATTCCCGCTTTATCTTTCGAATCTGTACGGCGAGCATTGTCCCGGTCACTATCGTGGCCAGCACGTCGCTGATGGGGTAGGAGCTCCACACGCCGTCGAGACCGAAGAAATGTGGCAGGATATACAGCAGTGGTATCATGAAGATGATCTGGCGGGAAAGAGAGAGAAACATCGCCTTGCCGGCCATGCCGAGCGCCTGGAAGAAGTTGGTCGACACCACCTGGAATCCTACCATCCAGAAGGATATTGTGGTTATGCGGATGCAGTTCACAGCACATTCTATCTGTGACTCGTCCTGCATGAACATGGCGGCGATGGCCCTCGGGTTGAGCGCGCCGATGATGCTTCCGAGCGAAGTTATCACCACGCCGGACGCGGCTGCCAGCCAGAACGTTTTGAACAGCCGCTGGTAGCGCCCCGAACCATAGTTGTAACCCACAATCGGCTGCATGCCCTGGCAGATACCTATCACCACGAAGATGAAGACGGTGACATAGCGGTTGAAAACCACTACCGAGGCGATCGCGTCATCCCCTCCGTAATCGAGCAGTGAATTGTTGACGATGGCGTTGATGGCCGATCCGCAGATGTTTATGAGGAAAGGAGCCATGCCGATGTAAAGCACGCTCCGTATAATCGGCCAGTTGAAGCGGTATGTGCCCCTGGTGAAGTGAAGCGTGTTCTTCCTGTTGAAGAAATGGCTCATCACCCACACTGCGGTCACGAACATGGAGATGTCGGTGGCTATTGCCGCACCGCGTATCCCCCACTCGAACACAAATAGGAACAGCGGCGCGAGGATACAGTTCAGGATCGCCCCTATCATGTTGGTAAGCATCGCTTTGCCGGGATAGCCGGATGCGCGCATCACATTGTTGTATGAAAACGTCATGTTCATCAGCACCGAGCCCGGAAGTACCCAGAGCATGAATTCGCGGGCGTATGGCAGGGAATTCTCCGAAGCTCCGAACATCCTCAGAATAGGGTCCATGAACACCGCGAAGACACCGGCATAGAGAAGACCGATTATCACGGTGAGCTGGATACAGTTGCCGAGGATGATCTCCGCCACCCTCCGGTCGTTCTGTCCCAGCACGATGGATACCCTTGTGGCGGCGCCGGCTCCGATGAGCATTCCAAGAGCCGTGGTGATGTTCATCACGGGGAATGTCACTGCGATACCGGCCACGACATTGGGGTCGTCGATGGCATGGCCGATCACAATCGAGTCGACGATATTGTAGACGGCGCTTACAACGGTGCCCACCACGGCCGGAAGACTGTATTTCAGCAACAGCCTTCCCACCGGTGCGGTTCCGAGTTCTTCAAGACCTTTTCCCATAGTCAATGTCAATGCGTAAGTCAAGACCCCTCCTGTAGGGAGCAGGGGTCTGTGTGAGATTGTAGAGCCTCCATTTATGAAATGGCGGGCATTCAGATTACCACGTTCACTATTCTGCCCGGAACCACAATCACCTTGCGGGGGGCTTTTCCGTCAAGCCATTTGGCGGCCGCCGGATTTGACAGGGCGAGGCTCTCCACTTCCGCTTTGTCGGCGGAGGCGGCCACCTCTATCGTAAATCTGGTTTTGCCGTTGAAACTTACGGGGTATTTCACAGTGTCCTCCACCAGGGCGGATTCATCGACAGCCGGCCATTCGGCGTCTGCCACGCTTCCATCGTTGCCGAGACGGTGCCAGAATTCCTCTGCGATGTGGGGTGCGAATGGGGCGGTCAGCCGGGTTACGGTCTCCATGGCCCTGCGGTTGGTGGATTTCTGCGATGTGAGCTCGTTGACGGCTATCATGAAGGCCGATATCGAGGTGTTGAAAGAGAACTGTTCGATGTCGGAGGTCACTTTTTTTATCAGTTTGTTGACAGTCTTGCTCTCCTCCCGGCTCATCTCCGCGTCAGACTCAAGGTCTGTCTTCTCGAAGAGTCCCCACAGTTTCTTGAGAAAACGGTTCACGCCGTCTATGCCGTTGGTGTCCCATGGTTTGGACTGTTCCACCGGGCCGAGGAACATTTCGTACAGACGCAGTGTGTCGGCGCCGTAGCGCTCCACTATGTCGTCGGGATTCACCACGTTGTACATCGATTTGGACATCTTCTCCACGGCATGTCCGCATACATATCTTCCATCCTCGAGGATAAACTCGGCGTCGGCATATTCCGGACGCCAGCCGCGGAACGCCTCCGTGTCGAGCACATCGTTGTTCACAAGGCTTATGTCCACGCGGATCGGCGTTGTGTCGTAGTCCCCGCGGAGACCGTGGCTCACGAAGGTGTTGGAGTTCATTATGCGGTACACGAAGCTGGAGCGGCCCTGGATCATTCCCTGATTCACCAGCTTGCGGAAGGGCTCGTCTTCAGCCACGGCTCCGATGTCGTGGAGGAATTTGTTCCAGAAGCGCGAATAGATCAGATGGCCGGTGGCATGCTCCGCTCCTCCCACGTAGAGGTCCACGTCGCGCCAGTATTCGTTGGCCTCCCTGCTGACGAAGGCTTCGGAGTTGTGCGGGTCCATGTAACGCAGGTAATATGCCGAGGAGCCGGCGAATCCGGGCATCGTGCACACTTCGAGAGGAAAGCCCTCGGGTGTGGTCCAGTTCTCGGCGTTGCCGAGCGGGGGCTGTCCGTCCAGGGTCGGCTTGTAGCTGGCCACCGGGGGGAGGCGCAGCGGAAGCGATGTTTCCGGGAGAAGTTTTGCCGTGCCATCTTCGTAATAGACCGGGAAGGGCTCGCCCCAGTACCGCTGGCGCGAGAAGATGGCGTCGCGGAGACGGTAGTTTACCTTCACTTTTCCGAGGCCCTCCTCCTCTATGAATTTTTTTGTGCGCGCGATGGCCTCCCTGACTTCGAGTCCGTTGAGGTCAAGCACCGGTCCGCGGCTGTTGATCATCTTTCCCTCCTTGGCGTCGAAGCTCTCTTCCGACACGTCGGCTCCCTCGATAAGAGGTATGATCGGGAGGTTGAAATGGCGGGCGAATGCATAGTCGCGCGAGTCATGCGCAGGCACGGCCATGATGGCTCCGGTTCCGTAGCCTGCAAGCACGTAATCGCTGATCCATATCGGTATCTCCTGGCCCGTCAGCGGGTTGACGGCATAGCTGCCTGTCCGGACTCCCGACACCTTTTTCTCTATCTGACGTTCGCGTTCGGTCTTGTGGCGCACCTCTTCGAGGTAAGCCCCGACCGCTTCCTTCTGTCCGGGAGAGGTCAGCATGGGGACATATTTCGACTCCGGAGCGAGCACCATGAAGGTGACTCCGAAGATGGTGTCGGCACGCGTGGTGAAAATCTCGAGGCTGAAGTCCTGCCCGGCCACGGGGAAACGCATCTCGGCGCCTTCCGACCTGCCTATCCAGTTGCGCTGGGTCTCCTTGAGCGAGTCGCTCCACTCGAGCCTGTCGAGTCCGTCGAGCAGACGCTGTGCGTATGCCGACACCCTCAGACACCACTGTTTCATAACTTTCTGTTCCACCGGGAAACCTCCGCGCACGCTCACTCCCTCGCTCACTTCATCGTTGGCGAGCACAGTGCCGAGTCCCGGACACCAGTTCACCATCGACTCGCCGAGATAGGCTATGCGGTAGTTCATAAGCCGCTCGGCGCGCTCTTTCTCCGGGAGGGAGTTCCATTCTTCGGCGGTGAAGGATAGCTCTTTGCCGCAGGCGGCGTTGATTCCCTCCGAACCACGTTCGGCGAAGTGCCGCTCAAGGTCCGCTATCGGCATGGCCTTGTCGAGGGCTCGGTCGTAGTAGGAACCGAACATCTTCATGAACGTCCATTGCGTCCATTTGTAATATTCCGGATCACAGGTGCGCACCTCGCGGCTCCAGTCGAACGAAAAGCCTATCTTGTCGAGCTGGCTGCGGTAGCGGGCCACATTCTCGCTGGTGGTCTTCTCCGGATGCTGGCCTGTCTGGATGGCGTATTGCTCGGCGGGAAGTCCGTAGGCGTCGTAGCCCATGGGATGAAGCACGTTGAAACCCTGCTGGCGCTTGTAGCGGGCGTAGATGTCGCTGGCGATGTATCCGAGCGGATGCCCCACGTGAAGTCCCGCTCCGGAAGGGTAGGGGAACATGTCGAGCACATAGAATTTCTTGCGCGACGGGTCCTCCGTCACTTTGTATATTTCGTTGTCACGCCAGTATTCCTGCCAGCGTCTTTCGATTTCTTTATGATTGTATTCCATTGTGAATGTTGTTTCTGATCGGGTGGTACGTGCCGTTTCAGGCAGTACGTGTCATTCGAAGCGTATATCCGATTTTCTGAGGACTTTCCAGTAGCCGTTCTCGAAGATGGCGGTTCCGGCGTTTTCGGTGATGATGTTCTCGGCTCCGGCTGCCTCTGTGAAGTCTTCGGCGTTGCAGCCTCCCCTCAGGTATTGCTCCGGATTGGCCAGCGCGGTGTCGACCACTTCCGGAACATCGACCACTCTGAACGTTCCGACAAGTCCGTCGTTGGTGTCGAGGCGGTATACAGTGTTTCCCGGGCTGACGCGGCGGTCAGCGCGGACAAAGATTCCGCGGCTGTTGACGCGGCCGAGGTAGAGCACCTTGAGGACGGGCGCGGGCTCGCGGTGCGGCTGAGGTTGCTGAGCCTGCGGTTGTGCGGCTGGCCGGGTGGTATGTGCGGTCTGTGCGGCCAGCGCCTCTGCCTTCAGCCGCGAGTTCTCCAGCCTAAGGGCCTCGGCCTGCTCCAGGAGCTGGCGGTTCTCGGCCTTGAGTGCCTCCGCCTTGCGCGAAAGTTCAGCCTCGTTCCGCTCGGCCTCCTCCATGCGGACACGCATGGCCTCGAGCTCTTCATTTTTACGTGCGATTGCCTTGCGTGCCTTTTCACGTAGCTCCTCGTTGTCGGCGGCCATCGATTCCGGGGTGCAGTCGGGTTGTTTCCTCATCAGTTTTGCGGCGAACACCACCAGCCATATCACCACCGCGATGAGTATGGCGAGCACCAGGACATATACCCATGTGTGGCTCTCCTCGCGGGGTGTGGCCGCGCTTTCGTCGGCGTCTTCCATGATGGCTTTCTGGTCGGCAAGGATGTCCTGCTCTTCGGCCACGACAGTTTCGGCGGTCGGAAGCGGCGCGGTGTCGGCCGCTGCGGTAGCCGCGGGCAGAGTCTCGCTCTCCGCTGCCGGAGAGGGCGCCGGCGCCTCGGGTGCCGGTGCGGAGATATTCATGGAGTTGATCTGCTTCTTCACCCGCGAGCGGGCGGCCTTGCCCTTCTCGCTGAGTTCAGGCGACGTGAAGAAGGTCACTCCCCAGAACTCCACGAGCCTGGCCTTGTCCCACGAGGCATAGTCGGATGGAACCTTCACTTTGTTGAATGCCTTGAGGTTCTCCTTCTCCTTCTCTTTGAGTTTGCCGGTCAGCTCCGACATGCTCTTGGCCTGGACGTCGTCAAGGTATCCCGAACCGTCGTTGGCGTAACGCAGATAAGCCTTTGCCGTGATGGCGCGGGCCTCCTCCATCTCTTTTTCGGTCACGGCCATGGCCGGAAGCGCGAGCGCTATTGCCATGACTGCCGGAATTGTCTTAAAATATCTCATATAATTCTTCATTATCGATTCAGTTTTTTCGGCGGTGTCAGAGTTCCTTCCTCAGTCGGGCCACGGGAATGCCGAGCCGGTCGCGGTATTTGGCCACGGTGCGCCGCGAGAGATCGAAACCGCGTTTCCCCATTTCCTCGGTTATGATTCTGTCGCTGAGAGGATGATGCTTGTCTTCGGCCGCGATAAGCGACGATATCTGCGCCTCGATCTTGCGGTTGGTGGTGGCCTCCTCTCCCTCCTTCTCCTCGCCTACGGAGTCGCTGAAAAAGAAGCGCAGCGGGAATATTCCCCAGGGCGTCGATACATATTTGTTGTTGGTGGCCCGCGAAATCACCGACATGTCGAGCCCTGTGAGGTCGCTCACATTCTTGATCATCATCGGCTTGAGCTTGTAGACATCTTCGGTGAGGAAGTACTCTTTCTGGATGCTCACTATGGCGGTCATTACCTGCATCATGGTGTTCTGCCGCTGGGCGAGGATTCGTATGAAGTCGCGTGCGTCGTTGTAGCGGCTCACCACAAATTCCGACCCTTTGCGCGCTCGTCCCTTGGCGGAGCGTTGCAGCGTGGCCATAGCTGTTTCGAACGATTCGTCGATCCTCAGTTCCGGTATGCGGTTGTTGAGCGCTATCCTCAGTTCCCCGTCCTCGTTCGTCACCGTAAAGTCAGGCACTATCACGTTGGCCCGGTCCGACGGGTTGTGGCCGTAGGAGGCTCCCGGCTTTGGATTGAGGGTGACTATGAGGTCCAGGGCCTTGTCCACCCGCTCATCGTCGAGGTGAAGCTGCGACACTATGCGGTGCCTGTGCTTGCGGATGAAGGCCTCGTAGGTCTCGCCCACTACCCGCATGGCATCGTCGCGTTCCCTGCTTTTGGGCATGGCCGCAAGCTGAAGCTCGAGGCAGTCCTTGAGATTGAGGGCGCCGATGCCGGGAGGGTCGAGACTCCTCACCTCTGCAAATGCGCGGTCCGCCTCTTCGGCCGTGACATCCAGACCCGGACCGAAAGCCATGTCATCGACCAGCTGCTCCAGCGGAACGGTCAGGTAGCCGTTGGAGTCGAGACTCCCCGCTATGAAGCGCGCGGCCTCGTCGACCGTCGTGCTTAGCTCTCGCTCCGACAGCTGTGCGAGCAGATGGTCGTAGAGCGTCTCGGTGTTGTCGGGAGGGGTGAACTGCACATCATCGGCAGGAGCCTGGCGGACAGGCAGAGGAAGGTAACGCGCCGGCTCTTCTTCGGCATCATCACTCTTGACTCCCAGTGCGGGATTGTCCTCAAGTTCGCGTTCCACAGCCTCGTCGAGTTCGGGCGCGTTGAGCTCCAGCATCCTTACGAAACGAAGCTGCTGTTGCGAGAGGCGGATGCCTATCTTCTGAGTAAGCTCGAGATTCTGTGAATTCATGCCCTGCGGTAAGTGATTTGGATGCGAATTTACAATTTTTCACGCAATAAAACAAGGACGGTCGGATAAATTGCCACCCGCAAAAAAAGGACTGCGTCAGCAATCCTTTTTTTGACCCCGTCCGATAGGGTTACAGGGGGTATCTCGGTACAGAAAGTGGGACTCGAACCCACACGGCCGGTAAGGGCCAAGGGATTTTAAGTCCCTCGTGTCTACCATTTCACCATTTCTGCGGTTTTGGACAGAGAATTCTCGCATTTTCCGTCAGTGTGGACCGCCACCTTGCGGAGACGGGTTTACAATGCAAAATTAAGAAAAAATATCCTAAAATGCAAATTTAACTTTTATTATATCCGGTCTGCAATAATTTTGCAGGGGTGGCTGCTAACTTTGCGCGGTAAACGATAAAAACTTGCAGATTATGACAGCATCATCAGGCATACGCATGTCTTGTTCCCCGACATTGAAATCCCATCCGGCACCGTCAGGAACGGGTCGTTCCATCTGTTATGGCGACCGGCTTTACGCGCGCCTTGTGATGGGCGGCCGCACGGTGGTCGAGTTTATGATTTCCCGCGTGAGCGATTTCTCCGAGTTGCTCGGCGAGCTTCGCCGTCAGACGCGCGGTTGTCGCGGTCTGGCGCGGCTCTACGTGCGCAACGTGTCGCGCGGCTGGAGCATGGAGCGTCCGCTCATGCTCTATCGCGACGCTTTTCCCTCAGGGATTTAGCAGGTCCTTGTTGTAGTAGTCGAGAATTTCGTTGGCGGCGCGCAGCGCTTCTCTGGCGCGGCTTTCCGGATTGATCCTGATGGCCTCCAGATAGTCGTTGATGGCTTTGCTCCGGTTTCCCGCGCTCCAGTAGCGGAGGCCGCGTATGGTCAGCGCGTCGTCATCCCCGGGATTGGCGGCGATATATTCGTCGAGCATTCCTATCGCCTCCTCGCAGGAGGCCGCTTTTATCTTCTCTTTCAGTGTAGTGTCCATGGTTCTTTCTTTTTTTTGACATTTTGCGGTAACATACTCTAAAGTATTGTCGCTCTAAAGTATTATTCGGCGGGAGTGCACTTCCTCGTTCATGAAAAGCGAGGCGAGTGAGTCGAATCTTTCCTCGCTTTCCGTGGTAAGGAATTCCACCCTCCCTCCTTTTAAACACTTTTCTTCCATTTCCGGATGACGGCGCAGATAGTCTGCGAGACTTTCCGCCACGATTTCTCCCTGCGGAAGTATCCTGATGCTGTCCCTCACATACTCCCTTATCTTGGGAAGCAGCAGCGGATAGTGGGTGCATCCCAGCACTATCGTGTCTATCTTCGGGTCGCTGTCCAGAAGGCTGTCCGCGTATTTCATTACGAAATAGTCAGCTCCCGGTCCGTCGGCTTCCCCGGCCTCGACAAGCGGCACCCACATCGGGCATGCCATTTCGGATATGTGTACCCCGGGCCACAGTTTCGCCATTTCCAGCCTGTATGAATGGCTGTTGACGGTTCCCGGCGTGGCGAATAGTCCCACGTGACGCGATTCGGTGATGTTACCCAATATTTCCACGGTGGGACGGATCACTCCCAGTACGCGGCGTCCGGAATAACGCTCCGGCAGTATGCGCTGCTGTACTGACCGCAATGCCTTGGCCGACGCTGTGTTGCATGCGAGTATCACAAGATGGCATCCCCGTGCAAACAGGTTCTCCACCGCTTCGCGGGTGAAGTCGTAGACGATGTCGAAACTCCGGTTGCCGTATGGCGCCCGGGCGTTGTCGCCCAGGTACAGATACTCGTATTCCGGGAGGCGTCTCCTTATTTCTTTCAGTATGGTAAGTCCCCCGTAC
>OFFM01001364.1_pt1 | contig 13686 bp, 11 predicted proteins | sample 1521401 | NCBI WGS metagenome assembly OFFM01 (sample SAMEA3504118, study PRJEB24116) | mouse gut metagenome | biome: mouse gut; feature: mouse-associated habitat; material: faeces | place: Denmark | collected 2011
CTGCCGCCACTTGCTTATCGACCCATCCACAAAATTAGACATTAATAGCCAATTGCACAAGAATCAGTGTCGACACGACATAAAAAAGGTGTGCCATGACAACTCATCTGAACCATACAGTCAGCATCCTACATCCGGATACAAAAGCGGTGTGCCAGAACTCGTCTGACACACCGCCGGGTAATCTATTTGGTGTAACTTCAGATCAGATCCAACGCGTGTAAGCGAAGTCCTGACGATGCGGAAGATTCGGGTTGATGGGGTAGAGACGGTATCCAGTACGGAACACGCCTGCCTCACGGATCTTGTCATCGAGATGGAAGGTAAGCAGGTTGCCCTCTTCCTTGACGACCTTGAACGGACGCACCTCGAAGAGCTTCTCCACGCCATCCTCAATGCGGTAGACTACGCATTCGAGACCAAGATCACGACCGAGTCCGTTGGTATCGACAACAGCGGTTACATCGTAACGGTTGCCTGTCGACTCCTGTGCAGAGTTCTTTGACTCGAGGCTCACAACGTGTATGCCATCCCATGCAGCAACCACCTTCTCTTTCCATGCCACGATCTCGCGGGCAAGTGCATAATCGTTGGCGCAGAGAGCGTTGAAGCGCTTGTCCTCAGGAGCATAGAAGCGTGCGATATAATCGTCGATCATACGCTTCATGGTGAAGTGGGGGGCGATGTGACCGATAGAACCCTTGATGTACTGGATCCACTTGGGTGAATATCCCTTGGAGTTCTTCTCGAAGTACAGCGGAATGATCTCGTTCTCAAGCATCGAGTAGATCGTTGCTGCATCAAGCTTATCCTGCTGCGACTGATCGGTGAATGTGCGGCGATCGGTAAGAGCCCAGCCAGCTTTCTCATCAAAGCGGTAACCTTCGTACCACCATCCGTCGAGCACAGAGAAGTTGAGCACACCGTTCATCTCAGCCTTCTCGCCGGAAGTACCGGATGCTTCAAGAGGACGTGTCGGGGTGTTGAGCCAGATGTCGACACCGGTCACGAGACGTTTTGCAACAATCATGTTGTAATCCTCAAGGAAGATGATCTTGCCGAGGAACTGGGGCATACGTGAGATCTCGAGGATGCGCTTGATCAGACCCTGACCGGCACCATCGGCAGGATGTGCCTTACCTGAGAACACGAACTGTACGGGGAACTGCTCGTTGTTGACAATCTTTGAAAGACGGTCGAGGTCGGTGAAGAGAAGGTGAGCACGCTTATATGTTGCGAAGCGACGTGCGAAACCGATGATGAGGGCGTTAGGATTGATCTTGTCGACAATCTTCATGACTGCCGAAGGATCGCCCTGGTTTGCAAGCCATTTAGCTTTGAAATCGCGCTTTACGAAGTTGATGAACTTGTTCTTCATGCGCATGCGGAGATCCCAGATATCCTCATCGCTGACATTGAAAATTCCCTCCCAAGCCTTGGGATCGCTCTGATTTTCGAATACCTGCTCACCGAGATTGCGGCTGTAGAACTCCTTCCACTCAGAAGCTGCCCAGGTAGGCATGTGCACGCCATTGGTGACGTAACCTACATGGCTTTCCTCCCATGAGTACCCTTTCCAGATGCCAGCGAACATCTTCTTCGACACCTCGCCGTGAAGCCAGCTTACGCCATTAGCTTCCTGACAGGTGTTGAGCGCGAACACGCTCATCGAGAAGCGCTCGTTAGAGCCCGGATTCTCGCGACCCATGTTCATGAGGTCTTCCCAGCTGATACCGAGCTTAGCGGGGAACTCGTTCATGTACTTGCCGAAGAGACCTTCGTCGAAGTAGTCATGACCGGCGGGAACGGGAGTGTGGACAGTGTAGAGCGATGAGGAGCGTACGACCTCAAGAGCGGTGTTGAAATCGAGGTGCTTCTCCTGAACGTAATCAACCAAACGCTGTAGGTTGAGAAGAGCGGCATGTCCCTCGTTGCAGTGGTAGAGGTCGGAGTTGATACCGAGCTTCTTGAGCATGAGCACACCGCCGATGCCGAGCAGATACTCCTGCTTGATACGGTTCTCCCAGTCACCACCGTAGAGCTGATGGGTGATAGGACGATCCCACTCGCTGTTGAGGTCGAAGTCGGTGTCCATCAGATAGAGGTTCATGCGGCCGACATTGACACGCCAGATATGCGAGTAGATGATACGACCGGGGAACGGAACCTCAAGAATCATCGGGTTGCCATCCTTGTCGCAGACCTGCTCGATGGGGAGCTGGTTGAAGTTCTGGGGCTCGTAGTTGGCGATCTGCTGCCCGTCGACACTGAGTGTCTGTGTGAAGTAACCGTAACGGTAGAGGAAGCCTACAGCAGTCATGTTGACACGGCTGTCAGAAGCCTCCTTGATATAGTCGCCCGCGAGCACGCCGAGACCGCCGGAATATATCTTCAGGCAGTTGCAGAGTCCGTACTCCATGGAGAAATAGCTCACAGAGGGGACATCCTTGCGCATGGGCTTTGACATATAGTCCTTGAAATGCGCGTAAACGCTGTCGATGCGCGCCATCATTTCGGCATCCTTGCCAATCTCGGCAAGACGCTCGGTGGAGAGGCGCTGCAGGAGCATCACCGGATTCTCACCGGTAGCGCGCCAGAGGTCAGGATCAATGTCGCGGAAAAGGTTTTTTGCATCGCTGTTCCAAACCCACCAGAGGTTTTTAGCGACCTCTTCCAGTGGCTTCAGCTTTGCAGGAAGCTCAGTGGTGACTGTCGAGTCGCGCCATACCGGCGAGTTTGTGTTGCTTACTTGGATTTTCATAAATCGAGTATAAAATGAGGATTTTGTCTATTTTTCAAAATGGGAGAGAGAATGTGACTTCATTGCTGTCGGGCTCAGAGAGTTTCAGATGCGGTTGTTACGACGGCCGATAGCTATCTCGAACGCCTCGACATAGTATGTGATGAAGTAACTCCAAGCCGCACGCTGTGCCGTAGCCATTGCAGCCGCCGATATGCGGGCTTTCTCCTCCTCGCCGCAGTCGTTGAGGAAGTGAAGCGAGCGGGCTATGTTGCCGACGGTCTCATCATAGTTGTAGTCGCCGCGTCCGATCACAGCCACACCGCAGGAGTCGAACTGGTTGTCGGTGGTGTCGAGGATCCATTGTCCGAATCCGGAGAGCGAGGTCGTGATAGTGGGGACACCGAAAGCTATGCTCTCAAGCGGAGTGTAACCCCACGGCTCATAATATGAGGGGAATACCGTAGCATCCATTCCTATAAGGAGATCATAGTAGGCGGCGTTGAATATACCGTCAGTACCATTAAGATAACAAGGTACATAAATGACGTTGACACGGCTTGAGCCATCGTTTGCGAAACCTATGGAATGTATGTGACCGATTACAGGATCACTATCGGGATTGTTGAGCCAGTGCGTTATTACCGGATCATCAAGGCGGTGCGCATCGCAGGGATTGCTTTCAAGCGCCTTTGCGAGATCGGCACGTGCTTCGCGCGACCATGCCGGCACCATCACGAATGCCACGACCTCACGTGCGGGGTTTCTACGTGCGAGTTCAGCCAGCGCATCAAGATATACATCTATGCCTTTGTTGCGGTATTCGCAACGTCCGGAAGTTGCTATGAGCATTGCATGGTCGGCTATATCACGTCCGGTAAGAGCTTCCGCCACATCAAGCAAACGTGCGCGAGCCTCCCGGCGAGCTGCGGCAAAGTGTGCCTTAGCCGGCACAAAGTTGCGTTCGAAGCCATTGGGAGTCACCACATCGGGACGGAGTTCGAGCAACTGTTCGCACTCCACCGCTGTCACCTCGCTTACAGTCGTGAAACAATCGGCATTGTGAGCGGCGGCTTTCTCCAGAGAGTGCTTCGCCTCCATGTTGAGCTCACGAGCCATCTGGTCGCCGTTGTAGTTGTTCAACTGACCGTACAGGGGCTTGCCGTTACCGCAGATGCTGCGTCCGATACTGGTGGCATGGGTTGTGAATATCGTAGCTACCTGTGGGAGTTTCCATTTCACATAGAGCAGCCCCATACCGGTAGTCCACTCATCAAAATGTGCTATCACGTTTTTACCGGATCCCGGAGTCACCTTGTAATACCGGCAAAGGCTTTCGATCACCAGTCCGGCAGCGTGTGAAAAGGCGCATGCCTCACCGTAATCTCCGTAGGCATGCAGCGAATCTACTCCGTAGCGGTTCCACATCTCGCCAAACAATGCGTCGTTCTGAGCATACATGGCGTCAAATTTCACCAGGACAACCAGTGGATTGCCGGGTACGTCCCACCGCCCTACTCTTACGCTTACGCCTTCGGGCAACCCTGTATCAGCTTTCCAAGCTTTCAGCAACGAGGCTGACTCCTTAAAATAAGGTGAGGGATTTTCGGCGTTCCATACGTCGGGACCGATGAAAATCACCTTATCCTTATAGAGTTTCTGCAACGTCTTGGCTTTGGTGGACAGCACGGTGTATATGCCACCGATCTTATTGCACACCTCCCAGCTCGTCTCAAAGAGCAGGTCGAGAGCCATTGTTGTATTTTCCATGAATTGGGTTATCGTTACTGTTTCAAAGGCGCAAAGGTACTAATTATTATCCGAATCCACAACAATACAACCGAAATGTGCCTCATTTAGATACGCCGGGAGTGGCGTGCGGAACGGCATGGAAGTAAAAAAGAGAGTCACTCTCACGAGCGCCTCTCTCTCCATTCATCACATTATGCTTATTAGTGCTGTATATCGTAAAGATGAAACATTCCTATTATATATATGTCAGAATCAATAACGGGAACCGACGATATCCCAGTCAACGATATCCCAGAGCTGTTTCAACGCATCTGCCCGTCGATTCTGATAGTCAAGATAGTATGCGTGCTCCCACACATCGAATGTCAGCAGCGGCGTGAGTCCGTCGGTCAGCGGGTTGCCGGCATTCGGTCCTTGCGTAATAAAGAGCTTGCCGTCATTATCCTTGGAGAGCCAGACCCATCCGGAACCAAACAGTGTCACGCCTGCCTGAACAAACTCCTCCTTGAACTTATCGAACGATCCGAATTGCTCATCAATAGCCTTGCGCAGTTCACCATGAGGCTCACCGCCGCCCTCAGGCGAGAAGGTAAAGAAATAGAATATATGGTTCCATGCCTGCGACGCATTGTTGAACAATGCTCCAGTTGAGGTGCGTATTATATCCTCAAGCTCCATATCGGCATACTCTGTATTCTCGATCAACTTGTTAAGATTGTCGATATATGCCTTCTCATGCTTGCCGTAATGGAAATCGACAGTCTCCTGCGAAATCGCGGGGGCAAGCGCATCAGGTGCGTATGGAAGTTTGGGTTGTGTATAGGTAGGAAGTGTCATACAGTTTATGTTTTTATTGTTGTTCGATGATAGAACAACCGCATGTCTCCAAAAGTTCAACTACATACAAATTAAATAACGCTAAGTCCTAAGCACTGTTTATTCAGACAGACATCATGCTGCATCAGTGGTTAGATAGCCATTTAAACACATACCTGTATAGCGCCGTCCGCACCGGACGTGACGAAAGGAATAGATCGTGCATTCCGCCCTCGACCCGCACTAATGTCACGTGCCTGCCGAGACGTGTGCCTATTCTCACAATGTCATTCACATCAAGCACGGCATCACGATACTGCGCATCCTCGGTCCAGTCATCGCCATAATAGCTTGCTGTGGAACACATCAGGAGCACCGGTATCCGGATTTCCATCTGGTGAGAGTCAATAAACCGCTGTGCACGGTCAATAGCCCGCACCCAACCGGCTGTGACATCGGGTGAGCGGTGCATTTTCCACGCACGGTTGTAATTCCATTCCCCATGAAAAAGCGAATCAAGGCTTTGACCATAGACAGTACCGTCGCCCTGACTTATCTTCATCTCCGGAAATACCGCTCCTATTGCGGAAACCACAGGCACAAGCCACTCGATACGACCGAGATTCCAATCAAGAAACGGACTGTTGAGAATCATCTGCCTTACCGGTGCGTCGGGATGCTTCAACATATAATATGTGGCGATAAGTCCGCCGGTAGAGTGTCCCATAAGGGTGATGTCGGTCAATCCCGTATGCTGCATCACCGTCAATGCCGAGTCAATATCCGGGAAATATTCATCGAGACTGCGCACGTCAAACGGACGCTGTCCGGGAATGATCGATCTGCCGTAGCGACGCAGATCAACGGCATAGAAATTGTAGCCTTGGGATACGAACTTCTCCGCCATCTCCTTCTGGAAGAAATAGTCGTTAAAACCGTGTATGTAAAGGATTCCACGCTTTGAGCCGGCGGTAGTGGCAGTATCGCGCATGATCGTGCATCGTTCAGCCCCGAATCGGTCGGAGGGTTGGGTAACATAGCGCATCTGGAAATCCGCGCCGAGCGAATCGGGCAACCAGGTCTGTGCGATTGCCGGCATAGAGCAGATACATGCTGCGGCAAGAATAATGATGTGATTGATCAGTCGCATAAAGCTGCTGTTAAGAGTGTTTTTATATGTTAACGCCGGAAACTGCGATTTAGTTTGAATGGGAAATATTTGCATGGTTCAATGTTATGCGCTAATTTTGACCGCGGAAACGCACCGCCAGGCAACATACCATAACTCTCTCAATATCCATGATCAAAACATCCGCAATAAGGATATGAACGACATTGTAGCTATTTTCAACAACTTTCTGACACAGTACGGCAGCGTTGACATTGCCGAGGCTGAATTCAAAAAGATGCTTCATGAGGATGATGAGCTCCACACCCTCTACCGTGACTGGTGTCACGAGGTAGGCAGTACGGAAAAGACAGGATTTGCCGATTATGCAGAGGAATACCTTGACCGACAGGACGATGTCTGGGAAGCGCTGAACGATTATGATGATGACCGCTTCTGAAACGACACACCGATATATGCCTGCGGAGTGGGAAATGCCCTCCGCAGTATTGCTATCCATGCCGCATGGAGGTACTGACTGGGCAGATATGCTGCAGGAAGTTACCGAATGCTACCGAAAAATAGTTGCCGCACTCGTGCGTCACAAAGTGCCGGTCATAATCGCGGCACCCGATACAGATAGTGCTCGTAAGGCGCTTTCCGGCATTCCGGACAGCCTCATGACCTTTTTCACGGTGCAGACTAATGACACGTGGACACGTGACTACGGCCCAATAGCCGTAAGCGAAAATGGCGATATACGCATGCTGGATTTTAAATTCAACGGATGGGGACTGAAATTCGCGGCTTGCCATGATAACCTCGTCACGCGCCACATGGTAGAATCAGGTATAATCACCGCTCCAACCGAGAATCATCTAAGCTTCGTGCTCGAAGGAGGCTCTATAGAATCCGACGGACGCGGCACGATTATGACAACATCGCATTGTCTTCTCTCACCCAACCGGAACGGGGCGATGAGTCCCGGAGAGATAACCGATTATCTGAAGAAAACGCTTGGCGCGGAGCGCGTGCTTTGGCTTTCAAAAGGCGCTCTTATGGGTGATGACACCGACAGCCATATCGACACACTTGCACGCCTGGCACCACACGACACCATAATATATACAGGTTGCGACGACGAGTCGGATCCTCATTATGAGGAACTGAATGAGATGGAAAAGGGAATACAGAAATTCCGCACCGCCGACGGCGCACCTTACAATCTTATACGGCTTCCGTTGCCCGATGCAAGATATGATGAGGACGGCAACCGTCTGCCAGCCACATATGCTAACTATCTCGTTCTTCCGGAGGTCGTGCTCATGCCCTCATACGGCAATGAATTGAAAGACCGTACTGCCGCCGGAATGCTGCAGATGGTATTTGATAAAGATGTGGAGTGCATAGATTGCAACTCGCTAATAAAGCAGCACGGATCACTGCACTGCGCGACGATGCAGATACCGCGCGAGGCGTTGTGCATCTGACCTACCCGCCAGCCCCCTGTCATAAAAACCGCCATAAATTGAAAAAATGATGGATAATCTACCCGTAGGAATAATACAGCAGAAGAAGACTGCCGATACCGCCGACAACCGCTGCCGCCTCGCAGAAGCAGCGCGCCGACTTGCCGACAAAGGCGCCAAGCTTATAGTCAATCAGGAATTGCATGACTCGCTATATTTCTGCCAGACTGAATCGACCGACAATTTCAATCTCGCATGTCCGTTGACATCTGATGCCACAGAGTTCTACAGTTCGCTTGCACGCGAACTTGGTGTGGTACTGGTGACGTCACTGTTTGAACGTCGTGCAGCCGGACTGTACCACAACACCTCGGTTGTTTTTGATGCTGACGGATCGGAGGCGGGCAGATACCGGAAGATGCATATTCCGGATGATCCCGCCTACTATGAGAAGTTCTATTTTACCCCCGGTGACCTCGGGTTCAAACCGATCGATACATCCGTCGGGCGTCTCGGAGTGCTTGTATGCTGGGATCAATGGTATCCGGAAGCAGCACGTCTTATGGCTCTTCAGGGAGCCGACATGCTAATATATCCGACAGCAATTGGCTGGGAGTCGACAGATACCGAGGATGAAAAAGCACGTCAGCGTGAGGCGTGGATCACGGTACAGCGAGGTCATGCCGTGGCTAACGGACTGCCTGTTGTGACAGTCAACCGTACCGGTTATGAAGCGGATCCGTCAGGAGCCACCGGAGGCATTCAGTTCTGGGGCAGCAGTTTTGTAGCGGGTCCGCAGGGGGAACTTCTGCACCTCTCCCCTTCAGACTCGGAAGACGAGGCTATAATAAACATTGACATGCGGAGAAGCGAGCATGTGCGCCGCTGGTGGCCGTTCCTGCGCGACCGTCGGATTGATGCATACGGCGATCTGACGCGCCGTTTCATAGACTGATTCCCTTCAATAAAATACAAAAAGATGGCGGTGCAATCAACAGGACTGCGCCGCCATTATTTTGTATGTATAGGGCATCAATCAGAACAGAGAGAGCCTGGAAGCTGGCGCAGGTTGTAGCGTGAAGCCATAACCTCACCGTATGCGCCCGCAGAGCGAAGCGCCAACAGATCGCCACGTCGCACTTCCGGCAGGTGTTCATCCTTGCCAAACACGTCGCTTGATTCACAAATCGGGCCCACGACATCGTAGTCAAGCACCGGAGCACCTGTAGCCGCCGTGATATTCTCCATATTATGGTGTGCCTGGTAAAGCGCAGGACGTATCAGGTCGGTCATGCCGGCATCGACAATAGCGAATCGACGCTCAACACCTTTCTTGACGTAAATAACGCGGGTGATCAATGAACCGCACTGCGCCACTATGGCACGTCCGAGTTCAAAGTGCAGCTCCTGTCCGGGACGCAGACGCAGCCGACGGTGAAAAATGTCGAAGTAGCTCTTGAAATCTGGCACGGGATGCGCGTCGGGATCATCATAGTCGATACCCAGTCCTCCGCCAACATTGATTGTGGCGAAGTGTATTCCACGACTCTCATACTCATCCTGAATGGCGTTTATCCGGTCGCAAAGCAGACCGAAAGGCGCGAAATCGGTGATCTGCGAACCTATATGGAAATGCAGCCCGCGGAAGTCGATCACATCGCTCGATATGGCTCTGTCGATCAACGGCGCAAGCATCTGCATCGATACGCCGAACTTATTCTCTGCAAGACCGGTAGTGATGTAGTGGTGCGTATGGGCGTCAATCTCAGGGTTGACACGGAATGCTACGGGAGCCTTGACATTCAACCGGCGGGCTATATCCTCGATAACCTCAAACTCAGCCTCGCTCTCGACATTGAAACAGGCTATGCCGGCGCGGAGCGCAGCCTCTATCTCTGCATCTGTCTTTCCAACGCCGGCAAACACTATCTTTCCGGCACTAAAGCCGTTGAGAAGTGCAGCCTCAACCTCTCCTCCGCTCACAGCATCGACACCGAGTCCGGCACGCGCTATACGCTGAATCACCGCCGGATTGGCATTCGCTTTCATTGCATAGTGCACCTTGAATCCGGGATAGCCCGAAGCCTCTGTCACAGCGCGGAGGGTGCGGTCAAGCAAATCGAGATCGTAATAATAAAACGGAGTGGACTGACCGCGGAACCGCTCTATCGGAAACTGCATGCTCATTTGAAAAGGCGTTCGCTTAGCAGATTCAGAGCACGGACCTTATCCTCCTTACGTACAAGCAGCGAGATGTTGTAGTTGCTGCCGCCGTAAGAGATCATGCGTACAGGCACATCCTTGAGCGCGTTGACAACGTCTGCCTCAAAACCGCGGTTCTGCCACTCGAGATCTCCGACAACACATATTATCACCATATCGCGGTCGACCGTCACCGTGCCGAATTTCTTAAGATCCTCAAGTATTGCCGGAAGGTTAGCTTCGTTGTCGACCGTCACGGATACACCCACCTCGGAGGTCACAATCATGTCGATCGAGGTGCGGTGAGTCTCGAATATCTCGAACACCTTGCGCAGGAAGCCGTAGGCAAGAAGCATACGGCTGCTTTTAATCTTGATAGCCGTGATATTATCCTTTGCAGCGACAGCCTTGATGGCTTGTGATGCCCGTGTATTATAGATGAGCGTTCCAGGAGCGTCGGGTTGCATCGTGTTGAGCAGGCGAACCGGAATATTGTTGAGCTTAGCCGGCAGAACACATGTGGGATGGAGAATCTTGGCTCCGAAATAGGCGAGCTCGGCAGCTTCCTCGAAATGGAGTTCACTGACGGGGCGTGTGTTCTCTACGAAACGCGGATCATTGTTATGCATGCCGTCGATATCCGTCCAGATCTCGATTTCATCAGCATGGACAGCTGCGCCGATCAATGATGCAGTGTAATCGCTTCCACCCCGCTGAAGATTGTCGGTCTCTCCGTAGGCGTTCTTGCATATATAACCCTGCGTTATATAAAGGTCGGCATCTGGATTCTGCTCTATGAGAGTGGTCAGCTTGTCGTGGATATATTGTGTGTCGGGCTCGGCGTTCTTGTCGGTGCGCATGAACTCCAGTGCAGGAAGCATTACGGCATTTATGCCGCGCTCATGCATGTAGTTGATCATGAGAGCGGTCGACATCAGCTCACCCTGAGCGAGAATCTCCTTTTCCTCGAACAGTGTGAATATCGGCTTGTTGAACGAGCGTATGAAATCGAAACGCTCCTTTATCGCCTCTTTGGCACGCTCGCGGTATTCGTCGGTGGTGAAAAGATCATCGATAGTCCGGGCATATTTTGCCTCCAGTGCATTTATAGTCTCCTTGGCACCGGTAAGATTTTTCTTGTAGAGGTAGTCGGAGATCTCGACAAGCGTGTTGGTCGTGCCCGACATAGCCGAGAAAACCACTATGTTCTTGCCGCGTGAGGCAACCAGTGAGGTGACATCCTTCATGCGTTGGGCAGACCCTACTGAGGTGCCCCCAAATTTCAAGACTTTCATTCGCTAAGTATCTATGTACGTTTTTATATTTATTCTGTTATCACGCGCTTGCGTTCTACCCTGGCTACACGCCCGGGGAAACGGTCGACAAGCGACAGGTTATGAGTAGCCATTATAACTGCGGTGCCTTTCCGTGAGATCTCATGTAAGCGGCTCACAATCTGCTCGCCGGTAGCAGGATCAAGATTTCCGGTAGGCTCGTCGGCAAGGATCAGGCGTGGTTTATTGAGCAATGCACGCGCTATGACAATTCGCTGTTGCTCGCCGCCGGAAAGCTCATGGGGCATCTTGTATGACTTGGTGAGCATCCCCACTTCACGAAGCACCTCCTCAATACGGTTGTCGACGGCATCATGATCGCGCCATCCGGTAGCATCAAGGACAAAACGCAGGTTGTCATATACATTACGGTCGGTGAGCAACTGGAAATCCTGAAAAACAATGCCTATCTGGCGACGAAGCATCGGTATGTCACGACGTCGCAATGTCGGCAGCTGATACCCCATCACTTCCGCTTGCCCAGACGATATCGGTATCTCGGCATACATCGATTTGAGGAGTGAACTCTTGCCGCTCCCGACACGCCCGATAAGATAAACGAACTCACCCTCAGCGAGCCGGAAATCGACATCCTTGAGCACCACCAATTCCTGGCGGTGAATCTCAACTCCCTTATAATCCACTATCCGGTTGTTGTCCATTGTTTGTTCGGGTATGATTTGTGTTTAATATTTGGGGTCAGAAACCCATTTCAGACAGGAATTTTATACGCATCAGTCGTATCTCGTCCTCCGTATACTCGCCTCCGAGCTGACGGTAAGCCTCGGTTATATCGCCATGCTCACTGCTCTTGAACCAGTCGAAGATTTCATCCTGCTGATCCTCGTCAAGGATCTCGTCAATGAAATAGTTGAGATTGATCTTTGTTCCTGAGTTGACTATGGTCTCGATATCATCAAGGAGCTCCGCAAACTCGATTCCACGTGATTCGGCGATCTCATCAAGCGGAATCTTACGGTCGATCGACTGGATAATCGCAATTTTCACCTTGCTCTTGTTTGCGACGCTGCGCACCACAAGATCTTCAGGGCGGTCAATCTCGTTCTCTTCGACATGCCGGCGTATCACTTTCACAAACTCCTCGCCATAGCGCTTCGCTTTTCCCGCACCTACTCCTGAGATGTTGGCAAGCTCCTCAATGGTGACCGGGTAAGTGGTCGCCATAGCTTCGAGCGACGGATCCTGGAATATTATATAAGGAGGGAGCCCAAGACCGCGTGCGACTTTCTTACGCAGGTCGCGCAGTATCGAGTAGAGTTCCTGATCGGCGGCGCATCCGGCACCGCTCTTCATCGTCTCCGGTTCCTCCTCTTCGGAGAATTCATTATCCTCGACAATCTTGAAAGAGGTAGGTTTGGAAAGAAATGCCGTTCCTTTCGGAGTGACACGTACAAGACCATAATTCTCTATGTCACGGTCAAGATAACCTGCTATTACAGCCTGCCGGATTACAGCGCCGAGATAACGCTCGGAACTCTTGTCGGCGACACCGAAATTCTCGAGCTTGTCATGACCGAATGATTTCACCTCGGCTGTGACACGCCCGCGCATTATGTTTATGATATGGTCTGCCTTGAATTTATCTTTAAGCGATGATATTGTCTCTATCACCGCGCATAAATCGTCTTTAGCTTCCACTTTTTTCTTGGGGTTTAAGCAATTGTCGCAGTTGCCGCAGTTTTCGGGTGCGAATGCCTCACCGAAATAGTGAAGCAGCGACTTGCGGCGGCACACGCTTGACTCGGCATAACTTGCTGTCTCGATCAGAAGCTGTTTCCCTATCACCTGTTCCGATACGGGCTTGTTCTGCATGAACTTCTCCATCTTCTGCAGATCTTTTGCAGAATAGAACGTTATGCACTGCCCTTCCCCGCCATCGCGTCCGGCACGCCCCGTCTCCTGGTAGTATCCCTCCAGAGATTTGGGCATATCATAGTGGATCACGAAGCGGACGTCGGGCTTGTCTATACCCATTCCGAAAGCAATTGTAGCCACTATGACATCAACTTCCTCGAGCAGGAAAGCATCCTGATTAGCCGAACGGGTTGCCCCGTCCATTCCGGCATGATACGGTAGCGCCTTTATATCATTGACGCTAAGCATCTCCGCCAGCTCTTCAACTTTCTTTCGGCTCAGACAATATATTATGCCGGATTTTCCCTCGTGGTTTTTTATGAAACGGATTATATCCTTGTCTATATTGGCGGTTTTCGGGCGGATTTCGTAATAGAGGTTCTCACGGTT
>OFFM01001370.1_pt1 | contig 13647 bp, 9 predicted proteins | sample 1521401 | NCBI WGS metagenome assembly OFFM01 (sample SAMEA3504118, study PRJEB24116) | mouse gut metagenome | biome: mouse gut; feature: mouse-associated habitat; material: faeces | place: Denmark | collected 2011
AAAATGGAGGTTTTATTATGGCAAAGGCTATAAAAAGAGTAGGGGTAATCTTTTTGGCAGTAGCAATAATATGTCTAATGGCAATAGGGGTGCTGTTGGGTGCTACAAGTGCAAAAAAGGATAATGCCAATCTATTTGGTTCAAGTAATAAAATTGAAAATGTAAACGAAACAAGTGAGGTGGAAATACCACCAATATCCGAGGAAGTGTTGCTTGATGGAACAACTTGTGCAGAGCAAGCAACAAAGTGGACAGAGGCAATAAATAAAGCACTAACAGGAAAACATATTTTAGTTAAACTTAATAGTGACTGGGTTGCACAAACAAATTCAAGTTATACCACTGCTTTTGGAGTGGATACTGGTAGTGTGTTAAAATATTTTGATGTTGGTAGAATTTATATTCATGAAAACATATGGCTTACAATAGATTTAAATGGTCATAAAATTGATAGAAATTTAAAATCCAAAAATGCAAGAGATTGTGGTGGAGTAATTCATGCATATGGCAATCTTATAATCAAGGATAGCCAATTTGATAATGATGCAATTTTGGAGGCATATAATAAAAATCCTAATATTGATTTTAAAACTATAATCAGTGGTGGCATTACTGGTGGCAAGACGATAAATGATGGTGGAGCAATTAAATTTTACAACACTCTTATTGTTGAAAGTGGTATGATTTATGATAATTACGCAGACACACAAGTTGCCAGAGGTGGTGGAGCTTTATATGCATTGAATCATGCCAATTTGATTATGAATGGTGGCTTAATTTTTAATAATATTTCTAATGGCAAAGGTGCTGGCATTTATGCACAAGATTCAACAATGGATATGTATGATGGAATAATTCTTAATAATCAGTCAAATATAAGTGGTGGTGGCATTTATGCTGAAAATGCGACAATAAACATTAGAGGTGGAATTGTATCAAAAAATCAAGCTCAAGGGAATGGAGGTGGAATTTACTCAAAAACTTCAACTCTTAATATGTATGATGGTATAATTGAAAAAAATCAACTTCCTACAGCACCTAGCCATGGCGCTGGTGTGTGTAATGAAGGAGTTGTTCGTAATTTTGGGTTGCAAATTGATAAGCCTGCGTATTTCAACATGTATGGTGGAAAAATTAGAGATAATTTTTCAGCACATGTTGGTGGTGGATTGATGATAGGTTGGGGGACAACAGCTAAAATTTATGGTGGAGAAATTACTAATAATGTAGTGTATCGTCATTCTGCTGGTATTTCTATTTTAGATGGTTCAAGCTTAGAAATGTATGGTGGCAAAATTTCAAACAATAAAAATGATTATAAAACTTCCGATGCTGTAGCTACTTGTGGTGCTGGCATAAATATTTTTCGATATTCATCATTTATAATGTATGGTGGTGAAATTAGTGAAAATGAGATTAAAAGTTCATCAGGTTATCAGGTAAATGGTGCTGGTGTTACAATTACAGGAGCAGGTAGTGCAATATTATATGGTGGAGAGATAAAAAATAATAGGCTTATAAATTCAGGTGGTGGAGCATTTGGTGCAGGAATTTATTTGTACCACCATGCAGCAGGTGGTCTTGCTGCACCTGTGCTTAATATTGCAGGACCAGTTAAAGTATATGAAAATAATATTGATGGCAATCCGTCAGATATTTATTTGAGTAGTACTGATAAAATAAATATAACTCAAGCTATTAGTACCGAGAGTGATAAAGTTTATGTTGGAGTCAGTCTTGCAAGTGATTATGGCAATAATGCTTTTACAAATGGTTATTCAGCTTATAATAGTGGAGTAAATCCAAAGAATATTTTTTATAATAATATAGGCAATAGTTTAGCAATGCAAAGTGGTAATGAGGTTGTTTTTGGTGAAAATATTTTGAAGGTTGTAAACTATGATTTTATTTATAAGGAAGATAACACAAGAAAAAATTATAAGGATAACAATTTGATACATAGTGCAAATGATTTTGATAAGGTGCAAAGAGCTAATAATGGCAAATTGATTATTGGAAATATTTCACCAAACACTAAGTTGACTGCTTTTGTTGAAAACATACTTTTTGACAAAACAAAGCTTATTATTTATAATCAAAAAGGTGAGATAGCTTATAATAAAGGTGTTTATGCTGAAGGTGCACAAAATATGTTTGTTGCTACAGGTTGGAAACTAGAGACATTATCAAGTGGTGGAGCTGTGTTGGAAACGGCATTTGTCTCTGTGCTTGGTGATGTAGTTGCGGACGGAATTATTAATGCTCTAGATATAACTTACATAAATAGGATAGCAAAAGGCGAAATAAAACTTGAGACATTGAGCATAGAAGAACAGCTTGCAGCAATGGTGGATAACAAAGGGAAAGTAACCTCAACAGATGGAAAGATATTGCTTAATGTGATTGGTGAAAATACTGAAACTAATAGTTATTTTGAAAGCAATAATAATATAACAAATGATTATATGCTTTGGGATTTGAGCATTGATAGCGTAACTGGCAAAACATACCGAGTTGGCAGTGAAATAACAACAGCAAGCCTAGTTAATAATGCAATCATTGGAAATATAGCACCACAAACAAAAGTAAGTGATTTTAAAACAAACTTGGCAAGTCAATTAGGCGTTGACATAAGACTAATTGCAATATACCAAGTAAATGGCACAGTAGCAAGTGATAATGATTATATTGGTACTGGATATTATATCAACTATAATGGAAACACAGCAAATAAAATATATCTAAGCGTGTTGGGAGACTTAACAGGCGATGGAGAGGTAAACACAGCAGATATAACATATTTAAATAGAATAGTAAACGGCAATGTTAAACTAGCAATAGACAATATAAAAGATAAACTTACAATATTATCTGCAAGCATACAAAACAAAGGAAACTTGACAACAGCAGATAGTGAGACATTATGGAATTATATCGGTGGAAATGCTGATATGACTAAATACTTTTAAAAAATAAACGAGGTAAAAACTTTTACCTCGTTTGATATTTCCCACAAAAAAGTTATTTTTTGGGGTAGTAGTTCATAAGGATAATATTTTATTTTGCTCAAGACACAGAGTTTGAGATTTCCCCTTGTACCCCACAAAAAAGTTATTTTGTGGGGACCCCGTTAAGCTCGAAATGACATGACCAATGTCATTCGATGTATTTATTTTGTCATCCCGAGCATAGTCGAGGGATCTCGGACTATGCTTGTTGAGTAAAAGGTTTCATTTTTAATTGTCAGCACGCAAGGTTTGAGATTCTTCCTTATACCCCACAAAATAGCTTTTTGAGGTGTATAGGGAGAAATCTCCAATTAAGCTTGTGTTAATAAAATGTTAGCTTATTTACTCAGAACACAGAGTTTGAGATGTTTCGACTTCGTTACACTTCGCTCAACATGACATAAAAATAAGAATAATTAAAGGATTTTGTTTTTTGTTATTCTTTGTAGAATTCTACTAATTTACTATATTTTTTGTAGCGATGCATTGCTTGTTGATAGTTTTCTTCAAGCAGTTGTTCAAATTGTTCGGGATTTGTGCGTTTTAGGCTTGCAAATCTATTTTCACTTTTTAAAAAATCCTTGTAATCGCCTGTTGGAGCCTTTGAGTCTAAAATAAATTTGTTCGTTTCAAGATTTGGATTAAATCGGAACAAATTCCAATAACCATATTGCACAGCAAGTTTTTGTTCAAGCACGCAGTTGCTCATATTAATTCCGTGGCTTATACAAGGCGAGTAGGCAATGATAATTGAAACGCCATTGTGTTCTTGCGCCTCATGGAAAGCTTTTAAGCATTGGTTCATATCTGCACCAAGGGCGACACTGGCAACATAAACATTTTCATAATTGATTGCCATAAGTGCCAAATCTTTTTTTGAATTCTTTTTGCCATCTTCAGCAAATTTTGCTACAGCACCAATCTGTGTTGCTTTGCTTGCTTGACCACCTGTATTAGAGTAGACTTCAGTATCCAAAACAAGTATGTTTATATCCTCTCCACTTGCCAAAATATGATCCAATCCACCATAACCGATGTCGTATGCCCAACCATCGCCACCAATAATCCAAACACTTTTTTTGGTAATGGAGTCTTTGTCGTCTGCCATTTGCAAAAGCAGATTTTTGCATATCACATCCTCACAAGCATTTGCCATTTGTTCAATGTTATTGTATAGTATTTCACTGTCAGTTTTCGTGGCGTTTTTGTCATCAAAAGTGGTAAGCCAATTTGTCAAAAATTCATTTTCATATCGATTTTCGACAAGTTTTTTTGCAATTTGTCGCAAATTATCTCTGCGTTTGTCTGCACCTAAACTTATGCCATAGCCAAACTCTGCATTATCCTCAAAAAGGCTGTTTGCCCATGCAGGACCTTTGCCATCATTTGCTTTCGCAAATGGGCAAACGGGAGCACTGCCACCATAAATTGAAGAGCAACCTGTTGCGTTGGCAATCAGCATATCTTTGCCAAAAAGAGTGCTTACAAGTTTTACATAAGGCGTTTCTCCACAGCCTGCACATGCACCAGAAAATTCAAATAGAGGCCTTGCAAAATTGCAAGCTTTAAGTTGTTTTTTGTTGATAAACTTTTGGTCATTTTCATAGTCTTTTGCAAAATTCCAGTTTTCTTTTTGTTGTTTCTCTTCTGTTAGCAATGAGCTATATTTCAATGCTTTGTTTGGGGCAGGGCAAGTGTTTATACAGCTGCCACAACCAGTGCAGTCAAGTGGACTTATTTGAATTCTAAACAACATATCTTTTGGAATGTTGGAAGGGATTGTTTCAAAAGTTTTAGGAACATTTTGGTTTGGTTCAATCAAAATTGGTCTTATGCAAGAGTGTGGACAAACAAATGTACATTGATTACATTGAATGCAGTTTTCTTTTATCCAACTAGATACTTTTGTGGATATGCCACGCTTTTCAAATTGAGTGGTAGCAGTTGGAACAATGCCGTCAGGAGCAAAATCACTGACTTTCAACTGGTCTCCGTTTCCACTAATAACTGGCACTGCAAAATTGTCAAAATATTTGTTGCCTGTTTGACTTTGATTGTCAGAGCATTGCAAATTGGACCAGTCATTAGGTAGATTTACCTGCATAAGGTAATCGGTTGATTTGGTTATGGCATCAATATTCATATTGACAACTTGTTCGCCTTTTTTTGCAAAGGTTTTTGTTGTGTAGTCTTTCATTAATTGATATGCAGTGTCATATGGCAAAATATTTGTCAATTTGAAAAAACACGCTTGCATAATTGTGTTTATCCTTGTGCCAAGTCCTAAGTTTTTTGCAAGCTCAAAAGCGTTTACAATATAAAATTTGATTTGGTTTTGAGCAAGGTAATTTTTTACATCATTTGGCATAAATTCAAAAAGTTTTTCCCCTTGCAAATCTGTGTTTAGAAGGAAAGTGCCACCTTTTTTTATCGATTGCACCATTTGATATTTGCCCAAAAAACTTGGATTGTGGCAAGCGACAAAATCAGCCTTTTCAATGTTATAACAACTTTTTATCGGACTATCTCCAAAACGCAGATGCGAGATGGTTAGTCCACCTGACTTTTTGCTGTCATATGCAAAGTAAGCTTGAGCATATTTTTGAGTGTTGTCTCCAATTATTTTTATGCTGTTTTTGTTTGCGCCAACCGTGCCGTCAGAACCTAAGCCATAAAACTTGCAGGATATACAATCGCTTGGAGCAGTGTCAATATAGTTTTCAATTGGCAGGGAAGTATGCGTTATGTCATCATCAATGCCAACCGTAAAATGATTTTTGCCTTCTTCTTTCATATTGTCAAAAATGGCTTTTACCATTGACGGCGTAAATTCCTTTGAGCTTATTCCGTATCTGCCTGAAAAAACTTTTATATGGTTTTTGTTCGCCTCACAAAGTGCAGTCAGCACATCCAAATAAAGAGGTTCGCCAGTTGCCCCAACTTCCTTTGTGCGATCAAGCACAGTGATAAATTTGCAGCTTTTGGGGATGAGTGACAAAAATTCTTCTGTTGGGAAAGGGCGATAAAGGCGTATTTTTATTACGCCGACATTTTCTCCATTTCTATTAAGATAATCTGCTGTTTCAATGGCAGTTTCTCCACCACTTGCCATAATAACCACGATTTTTGAAGGGTTTTTGCAACCAAAGTAGTCGGCAAGGTTATATTTTCTGCCTGTTATTGAGTGCAATTTGTTCATACAATCGCAAACAATTTGAGGAAGTTTTTGATAGAAAATATTTCTTGCTTCCAAGTTTTGAAAATAGCAATCGGGGTTTTGTGTCGTGCCTTTTGCAGTTGGGTTGTTTGGTGTCATTGAACGATTTCTGAAATGTGCAATCGAGTCAAAATCAACAATTTTGTCAATATCTTTATAGTCGATGTCTTGAATTTTTTGTATTTCGTGAGAGGTTCTGAATCCATCAAAAAAGTGCAAAAAAGGTATGCTGCTTTGAAGGCTAGCAAGGTGTGCCACCAATGCCATATCCATACACTCTTGAACATTTGAGGAGGCAAGCATTGCAAATCCTGTCTGCCTTGCTGACATAACATCGGAGTGGTCTCCAAAAATGCTTAATGCGTGGGTTGCAATGGTTCTTGCTGATACATGTATAACAGCTGGGAGCATTTCTCCTGCAATTTTGTACATGTTTGGTAGCATTAATAAAAGCCCTTGTGAGGATGTGAAAGTGGTGGTTAGGGCACCTGATGACAAAGCTCCGTGCATAGCACCACTTGCACCACCTTCTGATTGCATTTCCGAAATTTCAAGAGTGTTGCCGAAAATGTTTTTTACTCCTTTAATCCTCATATTGTCGCAGTTCTCTGCCATTGGAGAGGATGGGGTAATTGGATAGACTGCTGCCACCTCACTCAAATAATATGCAATTTTTGCACACGCTTCGTTTCCGTCAACTGTTATCATTTTGCTCATATTTACCTCGTCAATCGAATAGTTTTTATTATAATATATCTAAATTATTGCCTATACATTTTAATATATTCTGCAAAAACGGCGTATTTGTTATGTAAAATTAAAATTGGGTATTGATTTTTTTATATTTATAGGTTATAATGAATTAATGAAACATTTTGAAAAACATTTGTGTATTTTAAGTGTTTGAGGAGAAAGTATGAGAGGAAGCGGAGTTTTACTTAATATCAGCTCTTTGCCAAGCGAGTTTGGTATTGGTGGATTTGGTGAGGAAATTGTTAAATTCGCTGAATTTTTAAAGCGTGGCGATTGTAAATGGTGGCAGGTTTTGCCAATGACAACTATTGGACTTGGTGAGTCGCCTTATTCAGGTGTGTCAGCGTTTGCAGGTAATTATTTGTATATCGATCCTTTTTTGTTAAGAGATAAGGGATTCATTACTTATGAGGAGTGCGACAGCTTGAAGTATTATGGTAGTCCGTATGTTGTTGACTATGAGTTTTGTTACTACCAAAAGCGTAGGGCTGTGCAGATGGCGTATAATCACATTATGGAAACTGACACTGATGTGCTTTATACCTATGCGAATGAACAAAGAGATTGGCTAATTGACTATGCAATTTTTATGGCATTGAAAGATTTGCATGGTGGCAAGCCTTGGTTTGAGTGGGAGGATAAGTTTAAGTATCATGACCATAGTGCTATTGGCGAATTTATGAATGAATATTCTCGCGAACTGGGATATTATATTTGCGAACAATATCTTTTTGAGCAACAATGGCAAATGCGAAAAGAGCAGATTAATCAAATGAACATTGGTATCATTGGAGATATGCCGATTTATGTTTCATATGATAGCGTGGATGTTTGGGCAAATCCACAGTATTTCGATTTGGATGAAAACTATAAGCCTAAAAAAGTCGCTGGTGTTCCTCCTGACTATTTTTGTGCAGAGGGGCAGTTGTGGGGAAATCCACTTTATAACTATGACGAAATGAGAAAAGACAATTTTAGGTGGTTTTGTAACAGAATTGAAAGAATGTTCAAACTTTATGACAAATTGAGAATTGACCATTTTAGGGCGTTTGACAGATATTGGGCTGTGGAGTATGGTGCAAAAAATGCCATAGAAGGAGAATGGTGCAAAGGCATTGGAAGAGAACTTTTTGCCATTGTAAGACATAAGTTTCCAAAGGCGGATATTATTGCAGAGGATTTGGGCGTCATCGATGACGGCGTTATCGATTTGCGTGAAAGAACTGGTTTCCCTGGAATGAGAGTGTTGCAGTTTGCTTTTGATAGCGAGGTCAGCCCTCATATGCCACATAATTATGAAAGAAATTGCATTGCCTACACAGGCACTCACGACAACACCACAATTTATGGTTGGCTTGCAAGTTTGGGTGCAGATGCAAGGGCAAAGCTTTATGACTATATTGGCGAGCATAGTGATTTGGAAGGTGGTGAAAACAGCAGGCTTGTTTGGGCATGTATTCGAACAATGTTGCTTAGTGTTGCGGACATTGTTATCATTCCTTTCCAAGATTTGGCAGGTTGGGGCGAAGATACGCGTATGAATATCCCGGGAAAAGCTACTGGCAACTGGCGTCCAAGAGTAACCTATGATGCTATTGACAGAATTCGCACTGACAGATTAAGACGCTTTAATTACCTAAGCAATAGAAATTAATAAGTGTTGATTTAAAAATCATTATTAAAATTAATCGGACTGAAAGAATTCTTTCAGTCCGAATTTTATGCTATCGCTACACTCAGAATGACACTAACTATGTCATTTCGAGCTTGTCGAGAAATCTCCGACTATGCTTGTTGAGTAAAGAAAAAAATAAACATTTTTGGAACAAATAAAATATGAGATCCCTCGACTACGCTCGGGATGACATAAATATTGTCATTTATTGAAAATTTTGAAATGATAGAGTAATGTGCTCAAAATGCTAGGGATGGAATTATTGGGGGATTTCGTTTAAAATAATTAATAATTTTTTTAAAGTGGTTGATTTTAAATAAAAAAGTTGGTATAATAAGCATATGGTTATTTTTACTTATAGAAATTACAATGGTAATAGCAAGGCGTTGGCAGAAATTTGTCTTAAGCAAATGCTGCATCGTGATGTTTATTTATCTTATTATGGCAACGGAAAGCCTTTTGTTGTTGATGAGAATTTTTTTGTGTCTATTTCACATACTTATAAAGATATAGTTATTGCTATTTCGGAAAAAGAGGTTGGGATTGATATTGAATACAAAAAATCTCGACATTATCAAAATATAGCAGATAATATGCTCAAAAAAGACATAAAAGACATTGACGAATTTTACAAGGAATGGACTAAGCACGAGGCACAATATAAGCATGGTGGCGAAAATGGTGAATTTGCTTATTTTAATATTTTTGAAGATACTCAAGTGACAATTTTTAGCGAAGATACTGAGTATAAGTTTGTACCAATGGAATCATTTATTGAATAATGGAGGTTATTTATGATTATAGATGTAGTAAAGAAGATTTTGGTTGACCAAATGGGTGTTGAAAGTGAAATTACAATGGAAACACGCTTGAATGAAGATTTGAAATTTGACTCTATTGACAAGGCAGAGCTTATCACTTCTTTGGAAGATGAATTTAATGTTATGGTTGATTATGAAGAAGTTTTGCATGTTAATTCAATAAGTGAAATTGTTGAAGAAATCAAAAAATATGTAAAAGAGTAATTTGAAATAAAAAATTATAAATTAGGCGTAAGTGCTTTGCTTATGCCTAATTTTTTTGTAAAAAATTGTGTTTTTGTTTGCATTTATATTTAATTTGGTAGTATTTGCAAATTGAAATAGCTATTGAAAGTGAAAAGAAAATGTGAACTTGGTTTTGGTTATTTTTTGTGATAATTTTGAAAAAATATGAGCTTAGAGATGTTAAAATGTCATAAAAAACTTGTGTTTTACAAAAATAGTGCTAGCATAAAACTAAAAAGGAGTTATTATGGTAAAGTATTTTAAGAATGGTGTTTTGCAGGTTGAAACGCTTGATTTGCCACAAGATTGTGGTGAAATTGCTGTTAAAGTAAGCTTGGAGGAGGAAAGGACAGATGCAAATTACTATTTGGAGTTTTCCTGCCCACGAAATGTGAAATATATAAGCCAAAAACTAAGTCGCATTGCAGATAAGGAGTATGAAATAATTTTGCCAAGAGGGATATCTGAATACATTGGAGAAGTTTATGTGCAACTGGTTATTATGTCTGAAGAAAACAACAGCCTTATCAATCGTTCGCTTATGGCAAGAGAGCCATTGTTTGTTATAAAAGAGTCAATTTTGGCTGCAACTGCTTTGGATAGTACTGAAAAACGCGATTTTTTTGATTATGCAATGGGTGTTGTCAAAGAGGTGGAAAACAAAATTCAACTAGTTGACAATATGATTGACGGAGTGCCAGAGCAAATTGCTGATAAAGTGGACGAAAAACTGACAGAAGTGACCAACACTATGAGTGCATATGAAAGCAAAATTGATGGTAAAATTGGAGATATGGTTGACAATGTGGCAAGCAACACAAGAGCTTTGACAGAGCACTCTGTTCAGCTTGAAGGACAACAAGAAATTCTGACAGAAATGCAAACTGCTATGCCTGCAAAAGTTGATGTGCAAAATGTTGTGACAATTTACAACAAAGAACAAGGAAAACTTTATGCAGCAACTTACATAAACAACAGCTATGGTAAAAGGATTAGAAAAGGTGGAGGCAACAAAGATTACACCACAGGCAATGGATTTGTGTCGGTTGGAACATTTGTTTCTCCTGCAACAGGAATATTAATTTTGACAGCATCAACCTATTATAGTGGTGCACAGGTTAAAAAAATTGGCATTGCAAGTAAAGCGTATGAATACAAATCTATGTGTGCTAATGATGTGATAATTAATTACGGTGTAAGCACAACAATGTGTTGTGATGCAAAGGCAGGAGAAGGATTTGAAATTTTTGTGGAAGCAAATTCTGCCAATGCACAAAACACATATTTCTATAATTATGTGCTGTTTGAAAACACAAACTAATTAGACATAAAAGGAATTTTTTGTTTTGTGAAAAACAAGTTTTGACAAAATAAAATATAAAAATATTTCTTTTTATCATTTTGAAAATTGTTTGTGAAAATAATAAAAATTTTAAAAAATCATTCAAAAATCGCACCTATTTGCAAAGATACAAGTAAATTTTGCAAAGATTTGAATAGGACTGTTGAAACTTTTATGACATGCAAAAAAGATTTGCCTTTAATGAAAGATAATGTGTTAATACAACTTTACCTCTTGCAAAATGAAATAAAATATGTTACAATATACTAAATTCAAGTTTATTGAAAGTGTTTTGAGAAGAGGGCATTGTTATGAAATTTTCAGTTTTGGGCTGTGGGCGTTGGGGCTCTTTTATAAGTTGGTATTTATGTTCAAAAAAAGGATATGATGTTTGTTTGTATGGCAGAGAGTCAAGCAAAGCTTTTCAGCTTTTAAAAAATACACGAAAAAATGAATATGTAAGTTTGGATGAAAAAATTCTTTTGACAAGTGAACTTGAAAAAGCAGTTGATTTTGCAGATATTATCATAATTAGCATATCAGCACAAAATTTGAGAGAATTTGTGCGTGATTTGGTGGCAAATTATCATTTAAAGGACAAAAAAATTATTCTTTGCATGAAAGGGTTGGAAACACCAAGTGGAAAAAGATTGACACAAGTTTGCATTGAGGAAGGAATTGACAAAAATAATATTGCAGTGTGGCTTGGCCCCGGACATATTCAAGATTTTACAAATGGCATCCCAAATTGTATGACTATTGACAGCTATAATAAAGAACTAACTTATTTTTTGGCAGATAATCTTGCAAGCGACCTTATCAGATTTTATTATGGTGACGATATTATTGGCAATGAAATTGGTGCTGCCTGCAAAAACATAATGGGTATTTGCGCAGGTGCACTTGATGGGCTTGGTTTTGGGGCAATGAAAGGTCCTCTTATGGTAAGAGGCGCATTTGAGGTTTCAAAGTTTATCACTGCAATGGGGGGCGATGGTTACACTGCTTATGGCTTGACACATCTTGGGGATTACGAAACGACTTTGTTTTCAAAGTATTCCAACAATAGGAATTTTGGAGAAAAACTTGCTTTAGGGCTTCCTTTTGATAAGCTTGCAGAAGGGGTGAAAACTTCGGAGGCAGTTTATAAAAAAGCACAACAAATGGGTGTGGATATGCCAATAACAGAGGCTGTTTACAAAGTTCTTTTTGAAAATGCCGATTTAAAGGCAGCAATTTCTTCATTGTTTAATCGTTCTGTAAAAACAGAAAAATATAGCTGATTTTTAAATGCAAAAAATTTTCCCTCGCTATTGAAGTAGCGAGGGAATTTTTTATTTGCTTTGCAAAAAGATATAATTTGTAAAATTATTCTTTTGTTCTGGTTCTGCATTTGGTTGACATAAGTTTTTCGCCAACATTCACAAAGTCAGCTGCGCATTTAAAGCATTTGTTATAGCTACAATCTGTGCTGTTGCATTTGATAAGAGTATCTTCATTGTCAGAATAGTTAAACTCGCTTGCAACCTCCATATTGACAAACTCTTGTTCGATTACACCATTTTCTCTTTTGATTCTTGTTATACAATTACCTCTTTTGTCAATATTTACCACGCCTGCTTTGCAATGAAAGCCTTCGTTGAACTCACAATTACTTGTTGTACATTTTAAACCTTTCATAATTCCTCCTGTAATAAGTAATCTTATTTTTATTAGTATTTACATTTTACCTGCTATTATTCTTATATTTTTTCAATTCTTTTGTAGCTTTGCAAGCAAAAATACAAGATGTTTCAATTTGCTTGTTGTTTTGCTTGCTTATTGTTTTGTAATTTGCTATTATATTAACTGGCAATAAAAAGAGGCAAATAAATTGAGCAATTTGTCAAATTAAATTTATATAGGAAAATTATGAAATTACAAATTATCAAGCAACTTAGTCGAAGTAGCAACAAAGTTTGTCTTGCAAAAAATGAAAACAATGTGCTTGTGGTATTAAAAAAATATCAGGATTCTGCAACATTAAAAATTGAAACGACTATTCTAAATCAGTTGTCAATATCCGGTTACGCCCCAAAAATTGTGGAAATGGGTGAGGATTATATTATCTATGAGTATATTGAAGGAGATTTGTTAAAAGACAAATTCACTCTTTACACAATGAGCGATAATTTTGAAGGACTTATTCGCCTTGCAAATGAATTATCAGTGTTTTTGCAAATTTTTTATTCTTTGGCAGATGGTTATATTGTAAAAGATATTAGCTTTGACAATTTTATAATTAAAGATGGCAGGTGCTACGGCATTGACTATGACAGTGCAGAGGAAGGTTTGCAATATACTGATCTTGCTGGTGTTATTGCATATGCTGTTAGTAATTGTGCAGGGAGTATTTATTCGTCTTTCCCTTTTATAGTTCAAATGCTTAAAAATTTTCGTTGTAAAATGATTGATATTATCAATGAAGTGAAAATTATTTTGAATAATAGCAAAAAAATAATGAATGTGGATAGTGTTTTGAACGATTTATTGATGATTGATGACAAAAATTTGTCAAAATTTTTACAAAAATAATAAAAACATATTGAAATAATATTTTTTTTGTG
>OFFM01001371.1_pt1 | contig 13636 bp, 26 predicted proteins | sample 1521401 | NCBI WGS metagenome assembly OFFM01 (sample SAMEA3504118, study PRJEB24116) | mouse gut metagenome | biome: mouse gut; feature: mouse-associated habitat; material: faeces | place: Denmark | collected 2011
GGCCTCCCCGAGCATGTTCTCGTTGAAATCCACAAACTCGATCATTGCCATTTCGGCGTTGTCACCGAGACGGTGACCGGTCTTGAGAATGCGGAGGTAGCCGCCGGGACGGTCGGCGACCTTCTCGGAGATCACGCCGAAAAGTTCCTTGACGGCCTCCTTGTTCTGGAGATAGCTGAAGACAACGCGACGGTTGAGCGTGTCGTCCTTCTTGGAGCGTGTCACGAGAGGCTCGGCATACATGCGCAATGCCTTGGCCTTTGCCAGGGTGGTGAAGATACGCTTGTGCTCAATCAGCGCGATGCAGAGATTGGCGAGAAGCGCTTCGCGATGTCCCTTCTTGCGGCTCAGGTGGTTGAATTTCTTATTATGTCTCATTTTACTCTTTGTCTAATTTGTATTTAGAAATATCCATTCCAAAGGAAAGATTCAGCTTGTCGAGGAGCTCTTCGAGCTCGCTGAGCGACTTCTTTCCAAAGTTGCGGAACTTAAGGAGGTCGTTTTTAGAGAAGGCCACCAGTTCGCCGAGGGTTTCCACTTCGGCGCTCTTCAGACAGTTGAGCGCACGGACGGAGAGGTCCATATCCACCAGTTTGCTCTTGAGCAGCTGGCGCATGTGGAGCACTTCCTCATCGAACTCCTCGGGAGCGTCCTCCTGTGGAGCCTCGAGTGTGATCTTCTCGTCGCTGAACATCATGAAATGCTGGATGAGAATCTTGGCGGCTTCCTTGAGCGCGTCTTTCGGCTGGATGGATCCGTCGGTTGTTACTTCAATCAGCAGTTTCTCATAGTCGGTCTTCTGCTCGACACGATAGTTCTCCACGGCGTATTTCACGTTCTTGATGGGAGTATAGATCGAATCGACTGCAATCACGCCGGGATCCGCGCCGGCGAGCATCTCGCGGTTTTCGTCGGCGGGAACCCATCCGCGCCCCTTGTTGATGGTATATTCCATCGAGAAGGAAGCGGAGGGATCGAGATTGCATATCACCAGTTCGGGGTTGAGCACCTCGAATCCGGAGAGGACCTTTCCTAAGTCGCCAGCCGTGAACACATCTGTGCCCGACACCTTGACCATCGCCTTCTCGGCGTTGTGGTCCTCGGTGATCTGCTTGAATCTGATCTGCTTGAGATTGAGGATGATATTGGTGACATCCTCCTTTACTCCGGGAATGGTGTCCAGTTCATGCGCCACTCCGTCGATTCGGATGGAGTTGATGGCGAAACCGCCCAGCGACGAAAGGAGAATCCTCCGGAGGGCGTTTCCGACTGTCTTGCCATAACCGGGCTCAAGAGGCTTGAATTCGAACTTTCCGAAGAAACTGTTCGCTTCAAGCATCACGACCTTGTCGGGTTTCTGAAATGCTAAAATTGGCATGGGTATCTTAGAATTTATTATTTAGAATAGAGCTCGACGATCAGCTGCTCCTTGATGGTCTCGGGGATGTCCTCGCGCTGGGGGAGGTGAAGGAACTTACCGCCCTTGATGCTGTTGTCCCACTCGATCCAGGGATATTTGCTATGGTTGAAGCCGGACATTGCGTCGGCGATAACCTCGAGCGACTTTGACTTTTCGCGCACTGTGATCACATCGCCGGACATAACGCGATAAGAGGGAATGTTCACGTTCTTGCCATTGACACAGATGTGCTTGTGGAGCACGAGCTGGCGTGCGGCGGGACGGCTTGCAGCCAGACCGAGACGGTACACGACGTTGTCGAGACGGGATTCGAGGAGCTGGAGGAGCACCTCGCCGGTGATGCCTTTGGTGCGCGCCGCCTTTTCAAAGAGGTTGCGGAACTGACGCTCGAGCACACCGTATGTGTATTTAGCTTTCTGCTTTTCGCGAAGCTGGGCGCCGTACTCGGAAGTTTTCTTCCGACGGTTGGCACCATGCTGGCCCGGAGGATAGTTCTTCTTAGCCAGCACTTTGTCATCGCCAAATATTGGCTCGCCGAACTTACGGGCGATTTTAGTTTTTGGTCCTGTGTATCTTGCCATTTTATATATTCATTTTTGCAAATCCTTACACCTGCCCCTTAGCGCAGCCGCGACCGTCGAGAGAAAGTAAGAATGACGGTCTATTCGCATTCAGGACGAGGCGGACGGGACTTTATTGGTTGATTCCGATCAGACTCTTCTTCTCTTGGGAGGACGGCAACCGTTGTGGGGAAGCGGGGTGACATCCACGATTTCCGTCACTTCGATACCTGCCGCGTGGACGAAGCGGATAGCTGCCTCGCGACCGTTGCCCGGGCCCTTGACATACGCCTTCACCTTGCGCAGACCGAGATCGTAAGCGACCTTGGCGCAATCCTGCGCCGCCATCTGCGCGGCATACGGCGTGTTCTTCTTGGAGCCTCTAAAGCCCATCTTGCCGGCCGACGACCAGGAGATAACCTGACCCTCGCTGTTGGCAAGACACACGATGATGTTGTTGAAAGAGCTATGCACATGAAGCTGACCGTTGGCGTCAACCTTGACATTCCTCTTTTTAGCTGCGACTGTCTTTTTTGCCATATTAAGTTTATGTTATTTTGTAGCTTTCTTCTTGTTAGCGACGGTTTTCTTGCGGCCCTTGCGGGTGCGGGCATTGTTCTTTGTGCTCTGTCCGCGCACGGGGAGTCCGTTACGGTGACGGATGCCACGGTAGCAACCGATATCCATCAGTCGCTTGATGTTAAGCTGGATCTCGCTGCGGAGGTCACCCTCCACTTTGTAATCGGCACCGATTACCTCACGCACTTTGGCTGCCTGATCGTCGGTCCAGTCCTTTACTTTGATGTCTTTGTCCACGCCGGCTTTGTCAAGGATTGACTTTGCGGCGCTCCGGCCGATGCCGAAGATGTAAGTCAAGGCTATCTCACCTCTCTTGTTCTGGGGGAGGTCAACTCCCACTATACGTACTGCCATATGTTGACTGAAATTTTCTGCAAATTTAATAAAAAGTTACCCTTGACGCTGCTTGTACTTGGGATTTTTCTTGTTTATCACGTACAGACGTCCCTTGCGGCGGACAATCTTGCTGTCCGGGGTGCGTTTTTTCACTGAAGCTCTTACTTTCATCTCTTATTTCGTTTGTAGTTGATTTTGTATTATTTATAGCGGAACGCAATGCGACCCTTGGAGAGATCGTAGGGCGACATCTCGACGCGCACCTTGTCACCGGGCAGGATTTTGATATAGTGCATTCTCATCTTGCCTGAGATGTGTGCGGTGATCTCATGTCCGTTCTCGAGCTCTACGCGAAACATCGCGTTGCTGAGCGCCTCGACGATTACTCCGTCCTGTTCGATTGCTGATTGCTTTGCCATAGGCTTTTTATGATGGATTCTGTTGAATGATGGTTTTTACTGATAGGATTTAGATGTAGCGCTCGCCCAATGCCTCCTCGATGTAGCTGAAAGTGGTGAGCGGGCGTGCTGTGCCGTCGACTATCGCGCAGGTATGCTCGTAGTGTGCCGAAGGCTGGCGGTCGCGCGTGCGGCATGTCCAGCCGTCGCGTTCTATCACCACCTGCCGTTTGCCCAGATTGATCATAGGCTCAATGGCAAGGCACATGCCGTTGCGGATCATCATGCCTGTGCGTGCCCGTCCGTAGTTCGGGATCTCGGGATCCTCGTGCATCTCACGACCTATGCCGTGACCGCACATCTCGCGCACGACACTGTAGCCGCGGCTCTCGCAATAGCGCTGTATGGCATTCGAGATATCACCGATGCGGTTACCCTCGCGCGCCATCTCGATCCCCTTGTAGAGCGACTCCTTGGTCGTGCGGCACAAAGCCATGACCTCGGGAGCGATATCGCCGACGGGGAAAGTGTAGCACATGTCACCGTTGAAGCCATCCACATCGACCACTATGTCCGTTCCGATGATATCACCTTCACGGAGGGTGTAGTTCGAAGGGAAGCCGTGCACCACCACTTCGTTCACCTCATAACAGACGGCAGCCGGAAAACCGCCATAGCCCAGACAGGCAGGGCGGCCTCCGTTGTCGTATATGAATTCCCTGACGATCTGTTCGAGACGCAGCGTGGTCACACCGGGCGCGATCCACTTGGCGAGTTCGCCGAGCGAACGGCTCGCGAGCGTCGACGCACGCTCCATCTTCTCGATCTCTTCAGGTGTCTTGAGATAAACCATTGCAGTCAGTCTCTACGGTTGTTGGACACTTTGCGTTCGCGCTGCATGATCCCATCAATAGGCGCCGCCTGTGGTGCGACCCTTGATCTTGCCATCACGCATCAGACCGTCATAGTGGTGCATCTTCAGATGGCTCTCGATCTGCATCAGAGTGTCGAGAACAACACCCACGAGGATCAGCAGCGAAGTGCCGCCGAAGAACTGGGCGAAGTTCTGGCTGATGCCGAAGAAACGTGCGAAAGCCGGAAGAATTGCCACAATGCCGAGGAATATCGAACCGGGAAGAGTGATGCGCGACATGATCGAGTCGAGATACTCGGCTGTCTTCTTGCCGGGCTTCACACCGGGGATAAAACCGTTGTTGCGCTTGAGATCCTCAGCCATCATGGTCGGACGCACGGTGATTGCGGTATAGAAATACGTGAACGCCACAATCATGAGGAAGTACACGAGGTTATACCAGAAACCGTTGATGTCCGAGAAAGCTGCGAAGAATCCGCTTGTACCCTCCTGCGAGCCGAAGCCTGCGAGAGTGATGGGGATGAACATTATAGCCTGTGCGAAAATGATAGGCATCACACCTGCGGCGTTAACCTTCAGGGGGATGTACTGGCGTGCGCCGCCATACTGACGGTTGCCAACCATGCGCTTGGCATACTGCACAGGCACCTTGCGTGTGCCCTGCACCAGCAGGACAGCTCCTACGGTCACCGCGAAGAGAAGCAGGATCTCCACGACGAACATGATCAGTCCGCCCTGTGAGCCGGTGCTTCCCGGCAGACGGCTCACAAACTCAAATTTGAGAGCTCCCGGGAGACGTGCGATGATACCTACAAGGATGATGAACGAGATTCCATTGCCGATACCGCGGTCGGTGATGCGCTCGCCGAGCCACATGATGAACATGGAGCCGGCAGCAAGGATCAGCGTCAGGTAAGCCACAGTCCAGAAACCCATGTGGGCGCTGGAGCCGGCGGCTGCAACCTGCATCTGAAGGTTCACCAGATATGCCGGACCCTGCAGAAGCAGAATCAGCACTGTCAGATAACGCGTGTATTGGTTGAGTTTCTGGCGGCCGCTCTCACCCTCTCTCTGCATTTTCTGGAAAGAAGGAAGCACCATGCCCAGAAGCTGGATCACGATCGACGCTGTGATGTAGGGCATGATACCGAGAGCGAAAATCGAAGCCTGCGAGAACGCACCGCCCGAGAACATATCCAGAAGCTGCATCAGTCCGCTCTTGTTCGTAAACTTAGAGAGGGCGTCAAGATCAGCAGGGCTGATTCCGGGAAGCACCACGTAACACCCCAACCGGTACACAAGTACCAGAAGGAGTGTGACGAGGATGCGTTTGCGCAATTCGTCGATAGTCCAGATATTTTTCAGGGTTTCGACAAATCTCATTCCGTTCAGATTTTAACGATGGTACCGCCGGCTTTGGTGATAGCCTCTTCGGCGGCTTTTGAGAAAGCATTCGCCTCGACCGTGATAGCGCGGGTAAGAGCGCCGTCGGCAAGGATCTTGACGAGCTGGCGGCGGTTGATCACGCCGGCTGCGCGGAGTTCCTCGATACCGATCTTCTCAAGGTTCTTTGCGGCTGCGAGAGTCTCGAGGTCGCCTACATTGACAGCCTTGTACTCTACACGGTTGATATTCTTGAAACCGAACTTGGGCAGACGGCGCTGGAGAGGCATCTGACCACCTTCGAAACCGATCTTGCGGCTATAGCCCGAACGCGATTTTGCGCCCTTGTGACCACGGGTTGATGTCCCACCCTTGCCGGAGCCGGGACCACGGCCGATACGGGTTTTGCGGGTCACAGAACCAACGGCGGGACGGAGATTGTTTAATTCCATAATGCTTGTTCTTTATGCGTTGGTCACGCTGACCAGGTGACGTACTTTATTGACCATTCCCATCACACTCGGGGTGTCCTCGAGGACTACGGTGTGATTCATTTTCTTCAAGCCGAGAGCGTCCAGGGTGCGCTTCTGCACAGCCGGACAGTTGATGCGGCTCTTGATCTGGGTGATTTTTATCTTTGCCATTGTGTGTAAGCTTATAAGAGTGAGGATTAGCCGTTGAACACCTGGCTCACGCTGATGCCGCGGTTCTGCGCCACGATTGCGGGCGAACGCATCTCGTCGAGAGCGGCGATGGTGGCTTTCACAAGGTTGTGGGGGTTCGACGAACCTTTCGACTTGGCAAGCACGTCGGTGATGCCCACGCTCTCAAGAACGGCACGCATAGCACCGCCTGCCTTTACACCAGTACCGTGTGATGCGGGCTTCAGGATGACGCGCGAACCGCCGAACTTGGCTTCCTGCTCGTGAGGGATTGTGCCCTTGTGAACAGGCACGCTGATGAGATTCTTCTTCGCAGCCTCAACGCCCTTGGCGATAGCGGCGGTAACCTCGTTGGCTTTGCCAAGACCCCAGCCTACGATGCCGTCCTCGTTTCCTACCACTACAATGGCAGCGAAAGTGAACGTGCGGCCACCCTTGGTGACCTTCGTCACACGGTTGATGGCTACAAGGCGGTCCTTGAGCTCGATGTCGTTGGTCGACTTAACTTTATTATTTCTCTTGGCCATGATTGTCAGAATTTAAGACCGCCTTCGCGGGCTGCGTCAGCAAGTGATTTGACACGACCGTGGAACAGATAGCCGTTACGGTCGAAAACTACTTCATTGATGCCGGCGGCGAGAGCCTTCTGGGCTATGGCAGCGCCTACCTTGGCTGCGATTTCGCTCTTGGTGCCACCCTCCAGACCTTTCGATGAGGCTGCAACAAGCGTGTTGCCTGCGAGGTCGTCGATCAGCTGGACATAGATAGCCTTGTTAGAACGGAAAACGGTCATGCGCGGACGGGCGGCTGTGCCCGAAATCTTGCCGCGGATGCGGGCCTTGATTTTATTTCTTCTCTGTATCTTTGAGATCATGATGGATTCAATTTAAAGATTATTTCGCGCTGGCTGACTTACCTGATTTGCGGCGGATAACCTCGCCCACAAACTTGATACCTTTGCCCTTGTAAGGCTCCGGCTTGCGGAGTGAGCGGATCTTGGCGCAAACCTGACCCAGGAGCTGCTTGTCGTCGCTCTCGAGGATGATGAGCGGGTTCTTGTTACGCTCGCTCTTTGCCTCTACCTTCACTTCCGGCGGCAGCTTGATATATATTGCGTGGCTGAAGCCCAGCGACAGCTCGAGCACCTGACCGGTAGCTGCTGCGCGGTAACCTACGCCTACGAGTTCCATTTCCTTGCGGTAGCCTGTCGACACACCCACAACCATGTTGTGGATCAGAGCACGGTACAGACCGTGCTGGGCGCGGTGCTCGCGGTCGTCGGAAGGACGGGTCACTACCACGTGACCATCCTCTACTGCGACGTGCAGATCAGGATTCACAGTCTGGGTCAGGGTACCCTTCGGGCCCTTGACAGTCACGGTGTCACCGCTTACGGTCACAGTCACACCTGCGGGGATTGCTATGGGAGCTTTACCTATTCTTGACATAATGATTGCCTCCTGATGATTAATATACGTAACAGAGCACTTCGCCGCCGATCTTCATGTCTTTGGCTTTCTTATTGGTCATCACACCCTGCGATGTCGACAGGATGGCTATGCCCAGGCCGTTCAGGACACGGGGCATGTCTTTGTAGCCGGTGTACTGGCGCAGACCCGGACGGCTCACACGCTGGAGGTCCTTGATCGCGTTCACTTTGTCTACCGGATCATACTTGAGCGCGATCTTGATCGTGCCCGCGGGGGTCTCACCCTCTATAAACTTATAGTTAAGTATATAGCCTTGTTCGAAAAGAATCTTGGTGATTTCTTTCTTCAAGTTTGAGGCGGGGATCTCAACCACACGGTGGTTAGCCTTGATGGCGTTCCTCAATCTTGTCAGATAATCTGCTATAGGATCTGTCATTGTTGTTGGTGTTAAATTGATTCGGGCAATCCGAACAATATTTAATTCTTACTGTTCCACTGATGTGATGCAATTACCAGCTTGCTTTCTTCACACCCGGAATGAGGCCGGCCGATGCCATCTCGCGGAACTGGATGCGCGACAGGCCGAACTGGCGCATGTAGCCTTTCGGACGACCTGTGATGGAGCAACGGTTGTGCAGGCGCACCACTGAGGCGTTCTTGGGCAGAAGCTGCAGAGCCTCATAGTCGCCGGCTTCCTTAAGGGCAGCCTTCTTGGCGGCATACTTGGCGACGAGCTTGGCGCGTTTCACCTCGCGGGCCTTCATTGATTCTTTTGCCATATTATTTCTTTTCGTTTTTGAAGGGGAGACCGAATTGCTTGAGCAGAGCGTAGCCTTCCTCGTCGCTGCGGGCGGTGGTGACGAAGGTGATGTTCATGCCCATGAGCTTGTTGATGTTGTCGATGTTGATCTCGGGGAAGATGATCTGCTCGGTGATGCCCAGGGTGTAGTTGCCGCGGCCGTCGAGCTTGCCTTCGATACCCTTGAAGTCGCGGATACGGGGCAGAGCCACACGCACCAGACGCTCCAGAAACTCGTACATGCGCTCGCGACGCAGGGTCACACGCACGCCGATGGGCATCTTCTTACGCACCTTGAAGTTGGAGATATCCTTGCGCGACAGGGTGGCGACGGCTTTCTGGCCGGTGATGGCCGTGAGCTCGTTGATGGCGATGTCGATCAGCTTCTTGTCCTGGGTGGCCTCGCCGATGCCCTGGTTGATGACAATCTTCTCCAGGGCGGGAACCTGCATCGGGGTGGTGTAGCCGAACTCCTTTGTCAGGGCAGGCACGATGCGCTCCTTGTATTCTTTGCTGAGTGTGGTTTCCATTACTTAATCTCCTGTCCTGATTTTTTAGCGATACGCACAGCCTTGCCGTCCTCGCGACGGATGGCGATGCGGGTGGCAGCGCCGGTCTTGGGGTCGATGAGGCTGAGGTTGGAAATATGGATGGGGGCTTCCTTCTTGATGAGGCCGCCCTGGGGATACTGTGCCGAGGGCTTGGTGGCCTTGGTGACGATGTTGACGCCCTCGACGATGGCGCGCATCTTGGCGGGCTCCACAGAGAGCACGCGGCCGGTCTTGCCGCGGTCGTCGCCGCTGAGGACCTTCACCGTGTCGCCTTTCTTGATATGTAATTTAGCCATTACGTTGGTCGGTTTTACGGGTTTTGGATTAAAGTACCTCGGGAGCGAGCGACACGATCTTCATGTTGGTGGCGCGGAGCTCGCGGGCTACGGGGCCGAAGATACGGGTGCCGCGGAGCTCGCCGGCGTTGTTGAGCAGCACGCAGGCGTTGTCGTCGAAGCGGATGTAGGAGCCGTCGACACGGCGGATTTCCTTCTTGGTGCGTACCACTACAGCCTTGCTCACGGTACCCTTCTTGATGTCGGAGCTGGGGATGACGCTCTTGACGGATACGACGATGATGTCGCCCACCGATGCGTAGCGGCGTCCGGTGCCGCCCAGCACGTGGATGCACAGGGCTTCCTTGGCGCCGGAGTTGTCGGCTACGGTTAAACGGGATTCAGTCTGTATCATGGTTTACTTCACTTTTTCGATGATTTCTACTAAGCGCCAGCGCTTGGTCTTGCTCAGGGGGCGGGTCTCCATGAGGCGTACGGTATCGCCTACGCTGCACTCGTTGTTTTCGTCGTGAGCGTGATACTTCTTGCTCTTGTTGACAAATTTTCCGTAGATGGGATGCTTCTCCTTCCAACGGATGGTGACGGTGATGGTCTTGTCGCCTTTGTTGCTGGTCACAACCCCGATGCGCTCTTTACGTAAGTTTCTCTTTTCCATTTTGTGCGGGGGAGTTACTGGTTTTTAAGTTCGCGCGCACGCAGCTCGGTCTTGACGCGGGCGATCATGCGGCGGTCGGCGGTAATCTTAGCGGGGTTGTCCAGGGGCGAGACGGCGTGGTTGACCTTCTGCTGGAGGTATTCTTTCTCCATCTGGTCGAGGCGCTCGCGCAGGTCGGCGGTGCTAAGTTCTTTGATTTCTTCTTTTTTCATAGCTGCTTACACGTTTTGGGTGGGGTCGTAATCGCGGCGCACCACAAACTTGGTGGTCACGGGGAGCTTCTGCGCAGCCAGGCGCAGGGCTTCCTTGGCGATGTCGAAGGGTACGCCCTCGACCTCGAGGATGATACGGCCCGGAGTAACGGGGGCTACGAAGCCTTCGGGCGAGCCTTTACCTTTACCCATGCGGACCTCGGCCGGCTTCTTGGTGATGGGCTTGTCGGGGAAGATACGGATCCAGATCTGACCCTGACGCTGCATGTAGCGGGTCACAGCGATACGGGCGGCTTCGATCTGGCGACCGGTGATCCACTTGCTCTCAAGGGTCTTGATGCCAAACGAGCCGAAGGCCAGCTGGTTGCCGCGCTGGGCGATGCCCTTCATGCGGCCTTTCTGCTGGCGGCGGAATTTGGTTTTCTTAGGTGCTAACATTGTATTGCTGTCGGCTTAGAGGTTTAACGATTGGTTTTGGCACGACGGAAGCCTCCGCGACGGGGTGCGCCTGCGCCGGCTCCGGCGGGACGGCCGTCTTTTGCGGCGGCGGTAAACTGGGGTGCCAGGTCGCGCTTGCCGTAGACTTCACCGCGGCAGATCCACACTTTCACGCCGATGACGCCCACCTTGGTGTGAGCCTCGACCAGTGCGTAGTCGATGTCGGCACGGAGTGTGTGCAGAGGAGTACGGCCTTCCTTAAACATCTCGCTGCGGGCAATCTCGGCGCCGTTGAGACGGCCCGATACCTGCACCTTGATGCCCTCGGCGCCTGCACGCATGGTGCTGGCCACGGCCATCTTCACGGCACGGCGGTATGCTACCTTACCCTCAATCTGACGGGCGATGGTGGCGGCGACAATCTGAGCGTCGAGCTCGGGGCGCTTTACCTCGAAGACGTTGATCTGCACGTCTTTGTCGGTGATCTTGCTGAGCTCTTTCTTCAGGGCCTCCACATCCTGGCCGCCCTTGCCGATGATCAGGCCGGGACGGGCGGTGCAGATGGTGATGGTGATGAGCTTGAGCGAGCGCTCGATTACTACTCGCGATACGCTGCATTTGGCGAGGCGGACGTTGAGATATTCGCGCAGTTTGTAGTCTTCCAGGATATTGGCGGGGTACTTGCCTTTCTCAGACCAGTTGCTGTCCCAGCCGCGGATGATACCCAGACGGTTGCTGATAGGATTAACTTTCTGTCCCATTATTTATGCCTCACGGGTTTTAGCGTTATCAATAGTGTCGACGATGATGGTGACGTGGTTGGCGCGCTTGCGGATGCGGTAACCGCGGCCCTGGGGGGCGGGACGCAGGCGCTTGAGCATGGGAGCGCAGTTTACGTAGAGCGTCTTGATGTAGAGCTCGCCGCTCTCGGCTTTGCGCTCGTTTTTCTCTTCCCAGTTGGCCACGGCGCTGCGGAGGAGCTTCTCGAGGCGCTGGGCTGCTTCTTTATTGGAGAACCGAAGGATACCCAGTGCGCGGAACACTTCCTGGCCGCGCACCATGTCTGCTACCAGACGCATCTTGCGGGGGGAGGTGGGCACGTTGGTGAGCTTTGCCAGAGCGACGTGCTTCTGCTCCTCGTGACGCTTTTCGGCTGATTGTTTTTTTCTTACACCCATATTATTTTCTTTGTTTTATCGGAATGTATTAACGTGGGCCCTTGTTACTTCTTCTTGTTGCCGGCATGGCCGCGGAATGTGCGGGTGGGGGCAAACTCGCCCAGCTTGTGACCCACCATATTCTCGGTGACATACACGGGGATGAATTTATTACCATTGTGCACGGCGAAGGTGTGGCCGACGAATTCAGGCGCGATCATCGAGGCACGGCTCCAGGTCTTGATGACGGAGCTCTTGCCCGAGGCGGCCATGGCTTCGACCTTCTTCTCCAGCTTCACGCTGATAAAGGGTCCTTTTTTTAATGAACGACTCATAATTGCTACTTGTTATCAGATTACTTTTTACGTCTTTCGATGATGTACTTCGACGAGTGCTTCTTGGGAGCACGAGTCTTGAGACCCTTGCTGTAGAGGCCCTTGCGTGAGCGGGGATGACCACCGCTTGCGCGGCCTTCGCCACCGCCCATGGGGTGGTCGACGGGGTTCATCACCACGCCGCGGTTGCGGGGACGACGACCCAGCCAGCGGCTGCGGCCTGCTTTGCCGGAGCTCTCCAGGGAGTGCTCGCTGTTGCCTACGACACCGACGGTGGCTTTGCAGGCGGCGAGTACTTTGCGGGTTTCACCGGAAGGTAATTTGATAATGGCGTAGTCGCCTTCACGCGACACGAGCTGCGCGAAGGTGCCGGCAGAGCGGGCCATGAAGGCGCCCTGGCCGGGACGGAGTTCGATGCAGTGGACTACGGTACCCACGGGGATTTTGCTCAGGGGGAGGGCGTTGCCCACCTCGGGAGCAGCCTCGGGGCCGCTTACCACGGTCTGGCCTACCTGGAGGCCGTTGGGTGCGATGATGTAGGCTTTGGCACCGTCTACGTAGTAGAGGAGGGCGATGCGGGCCGAGCGGTTGGGATCGTACTCGATGCTCTTGACTACTGCGGGGATGCCGTCTTTGGTTCTCTTGAAGTCGATTACGCGGTATTTGCGCTTGTGACCGCCGCCTACGTAGCGGGTGGTCAGGTGGCCTTCAGCGTTGCGGCCACCGGTGGCGCGCTTGCCGCCGGTAAGAGCTTTCTCTGGTGCATTAGCAGCGGAGGTGCGCACGATGGTGGTGCCGTCGACTTTTACGGCTTCGGTGCGCTTGAATACACCAATAACTTTGTGACGTTGCCCGGGGGTGGTGGGCTTGAATTTCTTTACTGCCATTTCCTATTAGATGTTGCTGAAGAAGTCGATGGTTTGGTCGGCGGACACGGTGACGAGAGCTTTTTTCCAGCGCTCGGTCTTGCCGCGGAGCAGGCCGCTCTTGGTCCAGCGTGATTTGTTTTTGGGACGCATCACGGCGGTATTGACTCTTTCCACCTTCACGCCGTAAAGCGACTCCACGAGGCTCTTGATCTGAGCCTTGTTGGCGTCGGGCGACACGGCGAAGGTGTAGCAGTGCAGCTTGTCGGAGAGCTTGGTGGCCTTCTCGGTCAGAATGGGCTTGATGCTGATTTCCATTGTCTTGTACTGCGTTTAGAGTTTGTTAATGATTTCGAGGCTACCCTCGGTGAGGACCAGGGCGTTGTTGTCCATGATCACATACGTGTTGAGGTCGGACGCGGAGGCGAGCTTCGCGTTCGGCACATTACGGATGGACAAATATACGGAATTTTCGCGAGTTGACAAAACGAGGAGCACCTTTTTGTCGGCGACCTTGATGTCCTGTGCAAACTTGATGTATTCCTTGGTCTTGGGGGTCTCGAAGGTGAAGTCCTCTACGACCACGATCTGGCCGGCTGCGGCCTTGGCGCTCAGAGCGCTGCGGCGGGCCAGAGCCTTGAGCTTGCGGTTGAGCTTGAAGCGATAGTCGCGGGGACGGGGACCG